>ERZ870052.39-NODE-39-length-39687-cov-5.167256_pt1 | contig 39687 bp, 31 predicted proteins | sample MGYA00520889_ERZ870052 | MGnify/ENA primary metagenome ERZ870052 (study PRJEB32232, sample SAMN07284988) | human gut metagenome | biome: human-associated habitat; material: feces | host: Homo sapiens | place: Tanzania | collected 2014-08-14 ...
GTTGCCAGCATATAACCGTCTGTTTCTGCTTCCTGGAGCCTTAGATCCGTTTCCGCAAAATCCAGTGTGAAGCAGTAAACATCTACAAAATAGTTGTCCCCTTCTCCCGGATTTTCTCTTTTATAAGTAAACACATAACCGCCGTCGGCATTTGCCACATCAAGTCCTGTCTCTTCTTTTGCCTCACTCCACTGCCCGTCTTTTAACTCATAACTGAAATACTGGGAATTTTCGTCTGTATTATCTGTATTCTGGACATATAACTTGACACTGTCGTCTTTATAAAAACATTCTACTGCCCTGTCCTCTCCAATATCCGGAAGTTCTACTTCACTTTCCACATAACGCCCTCCGGTATCTCCATCCACATTTTTATCTGAAGCAGGCTTTGTCCCTCCACAGCCGGTAAACAGACCCAGTCCTGCTGTAAGCGTCAGCAAAATGCATCCGTATTTTAGTTTTTTCATATATCTGATGCTCCTCTCTTCTTCGTATTTATTTGATGTAAGTGTCAAAAGTATAAATTGCGGTTGTGCTTGCACAAAAAGCAATTTATACTTAATTGACACACCGAACAACGAAAACGCAATAAAATGGTGTGCATACGCCATTTTATGGGAGTTTGAGGTGTTCGAGGATTGCAGGAATTGCGTAGCAATGGAGCAATCCGGTTACATCAGTGAGTGGCAAAATTTACTTTTGACACTCACATCACCGTATAAGAAGAATGATTGATTTAGAGGATGGTTTGACACAACGAACAAGAAACGTTCGAGCGTGAGAAAACCATCCTTTTTTCTGTGTTGCATGGTGAGGAAAATCATTTTATAATAAATAAGGCAAGGGGTTCTATCTGAACATAAGAAAGTGATCAGAGTTTGGAACAAAAGAGAAATATAAGAGGGGAAATGTAAATGGAAGAAAAAGATAATACAGAAAATACGGGGAAGGGAAAACGAAAGCATTCTCATGATATAAAAATAGTAATAAAGTATTATTATGAAAGGATCCGACAGAACACGGGAAATTTTCTGAAATGGATGGGGCTTTCTGTTTTGACAGGTCTGGTTGTAGGCGGTGCGAGTGCAGTATTTGCAGGATGTATCAAGGCAGCAACGGAATACAGGGATACACACAATTGGATTTTTATGCTTTTGCCGGTTGCAGGACTTCTGATTGTATTTATGTATGAGAAGATAGGAAGACAGGACGGAGGAACGAATCAGGTACTTGCTACAATTAAGTCAAAGGATGACGTTCCGTTTTTGTCAGCACCATTGATCTTTGTGTCAACATTATTGACGCATCTTACCGGTGGCTCGGCAGGAAGAGAAGGTGCGTCAATCCAGTTCGGTGGAAGTATTGGAAATTGGCTTGGAAAACTGGCTCATTTAGATGAATTTGATCACCATGTGATGATCATGTGCGGAATGAGTGCAGCGTTTGCAGCCGTGTTTGGAACACCAATGGCAGCGGCCGTTTTTGCAATGGAAGTTGTGAGTGTGGGTGTAATGTATTATGCAGCACTTCTTCCGTGCGTGATCGCATCTATTATTGCAGCAGAGTTTGCAACAGGAATGGGGATTGATCCGGAGACATTTCCGGTACACTCTATCCCGGGACTTACTGTGGAGACAGGACTTAAGATGGCATTGATCGCAGTTGGGTGTGGAGTTTTAAGTATTCTATTTTGTATCCTGTTAAAAACAGTGGGACAGTTGTATACAAAGTACCTGAAAAATCCGTATATTAGAATTGTTGTTGCAGCAGGAGTGATCATTCTGATCACAATATGTCTGAATACAAAAGATTATATGGGGGCAGGCAGTAGATTGATCGCAAGAGCTATTGAAAATGGTGAAGCAAGACCACTTGATTTCTTATGGAAAATGTTACTTACAGCACTTACGATGCGGGCAGGATACCGTGGTGGTGAGATTGTACCGGCATTCAGTATTGGTGCAACATTTGGATGTGTTGCCGGCGGAATACTCGGATTTTCACCGGAATTAGCAGCGGCAGCCGGCATGGTTGCACTTTTCTGCGGAGTGACGAACTGTCCGATTACGGCAATGCTGATTTCATTCGAACTGTTTGGATTTTCAGGAGCAGCCTATTATCTGATCGCGATATCAATCAGCTATGCGGTTTCCGGATATTATAGTTTATATAAAGATCAGACGATTGTATATTCTAAGTATAAAGCAAGATATATTAACCGTAAAACAAGATAGCAGAATACTGTATCAGAGAGATACGGACAGGATAACAAGAACAATCAGTTATATAGGTATATGAAAAGGAGAGGCATTTTATATAGCCTCTCCTTTTCAGTTGCGCTTTGCGGCGCGTGATTTACTTATTGAGTGGTACTTCCGCTTCCAGTGTCTCCACCAGTAGTGCTGCCGGAAGTATCGCCTGTGGTTGTTCCAGTTGTTCCAGCAGAGTCTCCGCCGGCAGCAGGTTCGGTTGTTGTCCCAGCAGAGGAAGAATCCGTTGATGAGGTTGTTCCGGAAGAATCAGTACCTGTAGCAGGTGTGGTTTCATCAGAACTCTCGGAATCATCTTTCTCGTAGTCTTCTGATGGAACAAAATAATGACCGTTGCAACTCTTTGTCGGAGCATTGTCTTTCGAGAAATATTCTGTAATGGCAGGACAACTGCTTGTGGCAAGGAGTCCTGTTTCAGTACAAACAGTCTTTTCTTCAACAGAAGATGGAATCTCAAATTCTTTGTATTCAAGTCCTTTTGTATCCTGGATACGTTCCATGATGTTTTTCCAAAGCTTCTGATGCCAGTTCTGGCTTAATCTGTCCATTGTCTTATGCTCATCATATCCACCCCATACAGACGCTGTATAATAAGGCGTAAACGCTGAAATCCACAAGTCACGGCTTTCCTGGCTGGTACCTGTTTTAGCGGCAACAGGCATGTTGCTCAGTCTTGCAGAACCACCGGTTCCACCGGCACCGTTGACAACGTCTTCCATTGCACTTGTCAGAAGATAAGCAGTGGAGTCTTTTAAGACTTCATGTGTCTCAGGGGTTGTGTTATTGAGAAGAACATTTCCATCATGATCCAGAACCTGTGTGTAAAGAATCGGTTTTGTGTAAGTTCCCCCATTGGCAATTGCTGCATAGGCAGCTGTCATCTCGATATTATATACACCGTTCGTGATACCACCAAGAGCTTTCGCCTGTGAATATTTATCATCTTCAGTCAGTGTTGTAAATCCAAAATCAAGAAGATAATCATAACTTTCCGTTTCACCAACATAGTCAGTTAATGTCTTGACAGCAAGAACATTCATAGAATGTTCGATTCCATAGCGGACACGTGTCGGACCGATGTATTTTTTATCCCAGTTGTTTACGGACTGTCCGTTTTTATATTCATATTCTTCATCATCGATTGTTGTTGCAAGAGTGATCTTTCCTTCATTAAGTGCCGGTGCATAAGCAGCAAGAATCTTGAAACAGGATCCAGGCTGTCTTGCAGAATCTGTGGCACGGTTTAGAGAAAGACTGGATTTCTTTTCGCCACGTCCACCGACGATAGCTTTTACCTGTCCGGTATACTGATCCATCACAACAACAGAAGCCTGCGGCTGAGGTGAGAGCTCAATTCTTTCATCAACAGTGTCTCCGTCCGCCTCATTGATATTGAGCGTTGATTTAAATGCATCAACTGCTTCCTGTGCAGCTTCTTCAGAACCGTAGAGAAGTGGAGTGTCATATCCCCAGGCACTCTGAATATAGGAAGCAAGTTGTTCTTTACTGTAGTTCTCAGAAGAACCATCTGCCCTGTGGATAGTAAGTGCGTAATCAAGCCCATATTCTGTATTGCCATTGAGATAATCTCCCACATTAGCAACCTCATCATCACAGATAGCCTGGATATCAGCATCCTGTGTGACGTTGATCGTAAGACCGCCGCTATAGAGCAGATTATATGCCTGTGTTTCTGTATAACTCTTCGCAGTCACAAGATCATCTACAACCTGATTGATAACAGCATCAATGAAATAAGTGTAAGGTTTGGATGCGGCTGTATTTGACGCTGTTTCGGAAATGCGGTCATATACATTATCAGCCATTGCCTCATCGTATTCCTCTTTTGTGATAAAGCCTTGTTCCTTCATGTTTTTCAGAACTTTCTCACGTCTTTTTGCATTATTCTCCGGGTTGCTGACCGGATTCAGATTCGACGGACTCTGGGTGATTGCTGCAATGACTGCACATTCAGAAAGAGTCAGGTCTTTTGCATCTTTATTAAAGTAACGCTGTGCAGCTGTCTGAACTCCGTAGCATCCCTGACCTAAATTGATCGTATTCATGTATGCCTCAAGAATCTCTTCCTTACTCATCTCTTTTTCAATCTGAAGTGCAAGGTACTGTTCCTGGATTTTACGTTCAATTCGCTGATACTTACTCTCATTGATAAAATTAGGGAATACATTGTTTTTGATTAACTGCTGGGTTAATGTGCTGGCTCCTTCTGTGAAATGGAAGCCATGTGCAACACCATTGACACCGGCACGGATGATTCCCTGGATATCAATACCATTATGCTTGTAGAAACGTTCGTCCTCGATCGCAACAAAAGCTTTTCCCATGTATGGTGAAATCTCGTCATATTTCTTGTAAACACGGTTAGAATCAGAGTCTTTGAGTTGCTCAAGCAAAGTTCCATTGGAATCGACAATATTCGTTGTATAGCCCTGTGGCATAATGTCCTTTTTTGTGACTTCCTGTGTATTGTCAATCACTTTCTTTACATATATGCCAACTCCGGCTGCCCCAATGACGATCAAAAGCAGAAAACAAATAATGAGGGCTTTGAAAAAACGTACGCCGACTCGCTTCTTTTTCCTTTTCTTTTTAGAAGAAATTTGTTTTTTTCTTCTAGAAAGATTCGATTTTCCGTAATTCACGTATAATATCCTCCTTTATTGACTTCTATGATTATATCAAATTTACCGATGTAAATAAAGGTAAATTTAAAAACTTCAAATTTTCCTGAAAATCTTAAGAAAAAATACGGTTTTATATGGAAAAGCATGGTATATTAAATAAAGAAATATTTTCAAATATTGTAAAAATAAAAAAAGAATGGGAGACTGAAAAATGGAAATCTACCATACAATATATAAGGGCGGAAACGGAGAAATTGTTGAAAAGAAATCCAGGTTTATTGCAGAAGTGCATCCGGTTACATCAGAAGAAGAAGCAATGGAGATTTTAGAGCAGACAAGAAAACAGTACTGGGATGCGAGACATCATTGCTGGGCTTACATTATAGGAAGGAATCCGGCGGCAGAAAGAATGAGTGATGATGGGGAACCGGCAGGAACAGCAGGAAAACCGATTCTGGAGGTGATCCGTGGGAGAGAACTGACGAATGTACTTGTAATTGTTACAAGATATTTTGGAGGTACGCTTCTTGGAACAGGTGGACTGGTCAGGGCTTATACAGCAGCAACGATCGAAGGATTGAAGAACAGTGAGAGCATTGCAAGGATTCATGGGTTGAAACTCGGAATTGAGACGAATTATACGGATTTGGGAAAAATCCAATATCTGATTGCAAATCGAAATCTGGATCAATTAGAACCTGTTTACACAGATAAGGTTGAAATGACAGTGTTTGTTCCGACAGATGAGATGGGCAGCCTGCGGGCTGAACTGATGGAAGGGACAAACGGCCAGGTGGTTCTGGATGAGGAGACAACCTGTTGGTTTGCAAGGACAGAAGATGGAATTAAGATTTTTGATGAAGAATAATTCTCATAGAAGAGATTATTTTGTGAGATAGAAATGAACCGCTGCCGGATATTGATATTCTGGCAGCGGTTTATTTCCTTTAAGTAAGTTCATATAATATTCAATAAATCTACTTATACTGAATAAATATGTTTTATGAGAATTCTGGTTCGATCAGACCAAATGAACCATCTTTTCTTTTGTATACTACATTGACTTCATCAGTCTCGGCATTGGAGAATACGAAGAAACTATGTCCGAGAAGTTCCATCTGAACACAGGCATCTTCTGGAAACATTGGTTTAATACCAAACTTCTTTGTACGAACAATACGGACTTCGTCGTCTTCCGCTGTCTCTTCTTCTGAATCAAAGAATTCTTTTCTGAAGCTGTTACCTGATGAAGCATATGATGTAGGGTGTCCCTGATTACGAGCAACCAGTTTGTTCTTATATTTGCGAAGCTGGCGTTCGATGATCTCTTCTACAAGATCAATGGAAACATACATATCATTGCTTGTCTGCTCAGAACGGATAATATTTCCTTTGACTGGGATTGTCACCTCGATTTTCTGACGTCCTTTTTCTACACTGAGCGTTACATTGATTTCTGTTTCAGGAGTGAAGTACCTTTCAAGTTTTCCTAATTTCTGTTCGATAGCATCCTTTAATCCCGGTGTTACCTCGATGTTTTTTCCGCTGATAATAAATTTCATGCTGCTCAACTCCTTTGTTCAAATTATACAGAAGAATGAGTGAATTGCTTCTGCATCATGGATACATTATAACATGAAAAAGATTTTCTGTATACAACAAATCGTCCTAAAATTATGAAAATTTTCAAAACTTTAGGACGATTTTAAAATTATCAGATAATTAATGAATGCTATTTTAGTCAGCGGGCATAAGCTTCAAACACGAATATTATTTATTGATCGTGCTGCGCTTTCTCATTCTGGAATCCAGAATCTTCTTACGGATACGCAGATTTTCAGGTGTGACTTCAAGGAGCTCATCTGTATCGATGAAGTCAAGTGCCTGTTCGAGGCTGAGAACACGCGGAGGTGTCAGACGAAGAGCTTCATCTGCACTGGAAGAACGTGTATTTGTCAGGTGCTTTGTCTTACATACATTCAACTCGATGTCTTCGGCTTTACCATTCTGTCCAATAACCATACCGGAATATACTTTCTCACCGGCTCCGATGAAGAGAGTACCACGCTCCTGGGCACTGTACAGACCATAAGTTACGGATTCACCAGTCTCAAATGCGATCAGAGATCCCTGCTTACGATACTGGATATCTCCTTTGTATGGTGCATATCCTTCAAAGCTTGTGTTGATGATACCATTTCCCTTTGTATCAGTCATGAACTCTCCACGGTATCCGATCAGTCCACGTGCCGGGATAAGGAACTCGAGACGAGTATATCCACCGTTTGACGGAGTCATGTTGCGGAGTTCACCTTTTCTCTGACCGAGTTTTTCAATAACAACTCCTGTGAACTCATCAGGAACATCAATATAAGCAAGCTCCATTGGCTCAAGCTTCTTGCCATTTTCATCTGTGTGATACAGAACTTCAGCTTTACTTACTGCAAACTCGTATCCTTCACGACGCATATTTTCAATAAGAACAGAAAGGTGAAGCTCACCACGGCCGGATACTTTGAAGCTGTCTGCATTCTCTGTCTCTTCTACACGAAGGCTGACATCTGTGTTCAGCTCACGGAAGAGACGGTCACGCAGATGGCGGGATGTAACGAATTTACCTTCCTGTCCTGCGAATGGACTGTCATTTACGATGAACTGCATAGAGATCGTTGGCTCAGAAATCTTCTGGAACGGAATAGCTTCCGGGTTTTCAGGAGAGCAGAGAGTATCTCCGATGGAAATATCTGCAATTCCGGATACAGCGACAATAGATCCGATCGTAGCTTCTTTTACTTCCACACGGTTCAGTCCGTCGAACTCATAGAGTTTACCAATCTTTACACGCTGCTGTTTGTCAGGATCATGATGGTTTACAACAACCATATCCTGGTTTACAGAAATTGTACCGTTCTCAACTTTACCAACTCCGATACGACCAACATATTCATTGTAGTCGATCGTGCTGATCAGCATTTGAGTCGGAGCTTCCGGATCGCCTTCCGGAGCAGGAATGTAGTCAAGGATTGTCTCAAACAGTGGTTTCATATCCTGTTTCTCGTCAGAGAGATCAAGGACAGCGACACCAGCCTTTGCAGAAGCGTATACAAAAGGACACTCAAGCTGGTCATCTGAAGCACCGAGATCGATAAAGAGCTCAAGCACCTCATCAATTACGTCATCCGGTCTTGCTTCCGGACGGTCAATCTTATTGATACATACGATAACAGGAAGTTCCAGCTCAAGTGCTTTTCTCAGAACGAATTTTGTCTGAGGCATAGCACCTTCAAATGCATCAACAACAAGTACAACACCATTTACCATCTTAAGAACACGTTCTACTTCTCCACCGAAGTCAGCATGTCCCGGTGTGTCAATGATATTGATCTTAACACCATTATAATGAACGGCAGTATTTTTAGAAAGGATTGTAATTCCACGTTCACGCTCAATGTCATTAGAGTCCATGACACGTTCTTCTACTTCCTGATTCTCGCGGAATACACCGCTCTGTTTTAAAAGCTCATCAACCAGAGTTGTCTTACCATGGTCAACATGGGCGATAATTGCAACATTTCTCACATCTTCACGTTTTGTTTTCATAATCTAAACACTCTTCCTTATTATACAAAAAATATTTATCTGTAACATAACTTCATTATTTTATCACAAAAAATGAAATTTACAAGAAAAAGTTAGCATCTGACGTTTCATGTATCTTTTCAAATACAATTTAAAGCCATCAGGAGCATTTAGGGCTGGAAAAAAGGGCGAAGATTTTGAATTCGATTTCAAGTACGAAAAAGGTCGAATACTTTTTCTGTAAAAAACAGTTCTATTTCATTACAATAAGACATACATTAGGTAATGACTTAAAATACCAGCCAGAGGAAGGGAGAATTATAAATTATGTCAGATAAGATTATTGAAAACAACCAGGTGACAGTTATTGGAGAGGTGGTATCAGAGTTTACATACAGCCACGAGGTCTTTGGAGAAGGGTTCTATATGGTAGAACTTCTTGTAAAACGGCTAAGTAACTCGTGTGACCGGATTCCGGTCATGATATCAGAACGTCTCATTGACGTAACACAGGATTGCCGTGGAGAATATTTAATGGTGTCTGGTCAGTTCCGGTCCTATAACCGTCATGAAGAGACAAAAAACAGACTGGTGCTTTCTGTGTTTGCAAGAGAAATAGAATTTATCGAGGAAGAGCCTGATGGAGCAAGAACAAACCATATACTTCTCGAAGGGTATATGTGCAAACGCCCGGTCTACAGAAAAACACCTCTTGGAAGAGAAATTGCAGATATTCTGCTGGCAGTGAACAGACCGTATGGAAAATCTGATTATATTCCATGTATCTGCTGGGGGAGAAATGCAAGATATGCTTCAAACTTTGATGTAGGGGAACATGTCAGAATATTTGGAAGAATCCAAAGCAGAGAGTATGTGAAGAAACTGTCGGAAACGCAGACAGAGACAAGGATCGCATATGAGGTCTCCGTCAGTAAACTGGAGTGTGTGGAAGATTTCTAAGGGTGGATTGTTTCATTTTTAAAACTTTGTGAAAAGGATATCATATATTGAGATAACAACTCAAATGTGATATTCTTTTTTATATGATATTTCGGAAAGTAAGAGTGCAATGAAAGAAAAAACAGGTAATGCAGATAGATAGCAGTTCTGAAAAATCATGAAATACTTGAGGTTTCATACAGGAGGAAGATACAGATGGTTAAGATATTAATGCATGGATGCAATGGGAAAATGGGACGTATGATCACAGAAATTGTGAAGAATGAGGAAGATGCAGTGATTGCGGCAGGTGTCGATAAGTTCACAGGAATTCCGAATGATTATCCGGTATTTGAGGAGATTGCACAGTGTGACGTGGATGTAGATGTAGTGATTGATTTTTCCAATGCGGGAGCAGTGGATGAATTGTTAGATTACTGCGTAGAGAAGAATCTTCCGGTTGTTCTTTGTACAACAGGACTTTCAGATGAACAGTTGAAGAAGGTAGAAGAGTGTTCTGAGAAGATTGCAGTTCTTAAGTCTGCGAATATGTCAATGGGAATCAACCTGTTACTGAAACTTTTGAAAGACGCTGCCAAAGTACTTGCACCGGCAGGCTATGATATTGAACTTGTCGAGAAACACCATAATCAGAAGCTGGATGCGCCAAGCGGAACAGCCCTTGCATTGGCAGACTCTATTAATGAAGCAATGGGAAATGAATACGAGTATGTATATGACAGAAGCCAGGTGAGAAAGAAGAGAGATACGAAGGAAATCGGTATTTCAGCAGTTCGTGCAGGAACAATCGTAGGAGAACACGAGGTGATTTTTGCAGGAACAGATGAAGTAATCGAATTTAAGCATACTGCATATTCAAGAAGCGTATTTGCCAAAGGCGCAGTTGAGGCAGGAAAGTTCCTTGCAGGACAGCCAGCCGGCATGTATGACATGGGAGATGTGATTCAGTTTTAGTACTGGATGGATAATAGCCGGTAAACCGGCAGGAATAAGATCCGGTAAATAGATCCCGGTAAGTGGCAGATCCCGGATCTGGAGGAGATTGTATATGGAAAATATGGAAAACCGTTATTTAGACCGGTTGTCGGATCTTTATCCGACAATCGCAGCTGCATCTACAGAGATTATTAATCTGCAGGCAATTTTGAACCTTCCGAAGGGGACAGAACATTTTCTGACGGATGTACATGGAGAAGATGAAGCTTTTTCCCATGTTCTGAGGAATGGGTCAGGTGCTGTGAGAAGCAAGATTGAAGATGTTTTTGGTAATACAATGAGTGTGAAGGACAAAAAAGCACTGGCAACATTGATTTACTATCCGAAAGCGAAGATGGAACAGGTGAAGCGGACGGAATCCAATATGGATGACTGGTATCGGGTGAATCTGTATCGTCTGATAGAAGTAAGTAAGCGTGCAGCAAGTAAGTATACAAGATCTAAAGTGAGAAAATCACTGCCGAAGGATTTCTCTTATGTGATCGAAGAATTGATTACCGAGAAAGCGGAAGTCAGTGATAAAGAGTCCTATTATAATGAAATTATTTCTACGATCATCAGGATCGGACGGGCAGAAGAATTTATTGCAGCAATTTCAGAACTGATCCAGCGTCTGGTTGTAGATCATCTGCATATTGTCGGTGACATTTATGACAGAGGACCGGGACCGCATCTTATTATGGATAAGCTGCTGAAGTATCATTCTGTTGATATCCAGTGGGGAAACCATGATGTTGTATGGATGGGAGCAGCGGCTGGACAGTTGGGATGCATTGCAAATGTGATCCGTATCTGCGCCAGATATGGAAACCTGGATATTATAGAAGATGGTTATGGTATCAACCTGCTTCCACTGGCTACATTTGCTATGAGGATGTACAAGGATGATCCATGTACCTGTTTTAAATTGAAAGGTACTGACAGACCGGAATCAGATGAGATGCAGATGAATCTGAGAATACATAAAGCTATTTCGATTATCCAGTTTAAAGTAGAAGGTCAGATTATAGAGAGACAGAAAGGGTTCCATCTGGAGAATCGTGCGTTACTGCATAAGATTGATTATCAGAAAGGCACGATTAATCTGGAAGGAAAAGAATATAAGCTTCTGGATACAAATTTCCCAACGATCGATCCAAAGAATCCGTACAAGCTGACTTCTGAAGAGGAAGAAATTATGGACCGTCTGGTGCATGCTTTTGTAGGATGTGAAAAATTACAGGAACATATGCGTTTCCTTCTTGCAAAAGGCGGTTTGTATAAGGTGTATAATAATAATCTGTTATATCATGGATGTGTACCGTTAGATGCGAAGGGGAATCTGAAAGAAGTAGAGATTTTTGGAAAGAAATATCGTGGAAGGGCCTTATATGATGTGCTGGACAGTTATGTGAGAAAAGGATTTTTTGCATTGGATCCGAAAGAACGGGAAGATGGAAAAGATATCATGTGGTACATCTGGCTGCATCCAGATTCACCATTGTTTGGAAAGAACAAGATGGCAACATTTGAACGTTATTTCCTTGCAGAGAAAGAAACTCATATAGAAAAGAAAAATCCATACTATGCGCTGCTTGAAAATGAGACCGTTGTGGATAATATCATGAAAGAATTTGGATTGGATCCAAAAGAGGATACACATATTGTGAATGGTCATGTGCCGGTTAAGAGAAAAGATGGCGAGAGTCCGATCAAGTGTAATGGTAAAGTAATGGTTATTGATGGAGGATTTTCAAGAGCATATCAGAAAGAAACCGGAATTGCAGGATATACGCTGGTTTATAATTCGTATGGATTACTTTTGGTAGCACATGAACCATTTGAGTCTACAGAAGCAGCAATTAAGAAGGAGAATGACATTCATTCGGAGACCGTAGTTGTGACAAGAGTGAATGAGAGACGTCTTGTGGGTGATACTGACGCCGGAAGAAAATTAAAAGAACAGATCAAAGATCTTGAATGGCTTCTGGCATCTTACAGAAATGGTCAGATTATAGAAAAACTGTAAACAGTTGCAAATAATTGTTTATACTGATCATGGAGACGTAGAAAAACATATTCAGGACTGAAGATAGAAAGGATTACTAGAATGGAAAAAGACTTAAATCTTCCGGAAGGAACAGAAGTAACAGAACCACTGAAAATCTATCTGAATGAGATTGGACAGATCCCCTTGCTGTCAGAAGAAGAGGAAAGGGATCTTGGGTGTAAAAGTGCTTCGGGAGATGAGGAGGCAAGGAGAAAACTGGAAGAAGGGAATCTGCGCCTGGTGGTATCTCTCGCAAAACATTATACTGGCAGAGGGGTTACACTCATGGATCTGATCCAGGAGGGAAATATTGGTCTTATGCATGCGGCAGAGAAATATGATTATACAAAGGAAAATCGATTTTCCACATATGCATCCTGGTGGATCAAAGAAGCAATGCAGCGGGCAATCGATCAGCAGTCACGAGAAATCCGCGTGCCGGTTCATGTTGCAGAGTATATGAAGAAAGTACAGAAAATTTCGAAAGACCTTCAGCAGAGGTTCGGAAGAGAGGCTACACCGGAAGAGATAGCAGCAGAGATGAAGGATAAATCACCGGAATTTGTAAAAGAGATTTTGTCGTATCTTCAGAATCCGGTCTCACTGGAAACTCCGGTAGGAGAAGATGGGGAGAATAATCTTGGTGATATGGTTGAAGATAAGGATGCAACGACGCCGGAAGATGCTATGAATCAGCTTGTGCAAAAAGAAGAAGTACAGGAATTGTTAGAGTCTCTTAATGACAGAGAACGTCAGGTGATCCGTTTAAGATTTGGTCTGGAAGATGGAAAAACACATACACTGGAAGAAATCGGTGATGAACTGAATGTGACAAGAGAACGCGTACGCCAGATTGAAGCCAGAGCGATGGAGAAACTGAGAAATAAGGCAGGAAAATAGCAGAAAGCAGGATTTCTAAATACCGCAGACAGATAGTGATCACAGTTTGCAAATGTGCAGGCAAAAGGTGATGGCTGGTCTGCGGTTTTTTATGAGAATACAAATGAAGGAGAATGAGGAATATGAGATTCAGGCCTTGTATTGATATACATAATGGAAAAGTAAAACAGATTGTCGGAGGCAGTCTGAAAGATGAAGGAAACCAGGCAAATACGAACTTTACATCTGAACTTGATGCGGCATGGTATGCGAAACAATATCAAAAAGACTGCCTGAAAGGCGGCCATATTATTTTGTTGAATCCATCTGGATCCGAATATTATGAAGAGACAAAACGACAGGCAATGGAAGCTCTGGCAGTTTATCCGGGAGGAATGCAGATCGGTGGAGGGATTACAGCTGAAAATGCAAAAGAGTACCTGGATGCCGGAGCAAGTCATGTGATCGTGACTTCTTATGTATTTAAAGACGGGGTGTTCCATGAAGAGAGACTTCAGAAATTAGTAAATGCGGTTGGCAAAGAACATGTGGTTTTAGATCTAAGCTGCAGAAGAAAAGATGGTGAATTTTATGTGGTCACTGACCGCTGGCAGAAGTTCACAGAACTTGCGTTGTCTCACGAGGTGTTAAATGAGCTTTCACAATATTGTGATGAATTCCTGATCCATGGTGTAGATGTGGAGGGAAAAGGTGCCGGAATGGAGACAGAGTTAGTAAGGATGCTTGGCAGCTGGAATGGAATCCCGATCACTTATGCAGGTGGAATCGGATCAATGGAAGATTTGGAGAGATTTCGAAAAGAGAGTGGCGGAAAAGTAGACTTTACGATCGGAAGCGCTCTTGATCTGTTTGGAGGAAAAATTCCATATGCAGAAATTTGCAAGGCTGTTATCTGAACTTCCACAAGGTGATAATATGTGTTATTATTTCGAGAATGTTAACACTCTATGAAGTTGTTGAATTCGCAGGCAGATAGTGATAAAATGTAGAACAGAGTGGATTTTCAGACGAAAATTCAAATTCAGAGAAGGAGTAATTGCGGAAATATGAATATTATAGAAAAGATTTTCGGAACCCACAGTGAGAACGAGCTGAAACGAATTTATCCAATCGTAGACCGCATCGAGGCACTGGGGCCGGAGATGGAGGCGCTGTCAGATGAAGAACTTCGTGGAAAGACGAAAGAATTCAAAGAGCGCCTGAAAGAAGGAGAGACTTTGGATGATATTCTTCCAGAAGCATATGCTGTAGTAAGAGAAGGTGCTTACAGAAGCCTTGGAATGCGCCACTACAGAGTACAGCTGATCGGTGGAATCATCCTGCATCAGGGACGTATCGCAGAGATGAGAACAGGTGAAGGAAAGACACTTGTGTCTACACTTCCTGCTTATCTGAATGCCCTGGATGGAAAAGGAGTTCACATTGTTACAGTCAATGACTATCTGGCAAAGCGTGATGCTGAGTGGATGGGAAAAGTACATGAGTTTTTGGGACTCAAAGTCGGTGTTGTTCTCAATGAGATGAACAATGACGAGAGACGAGAGGCTTATAATTGCGATATTACTTATGTAACGAATAATGAACTTGGATTTGATTATCTGAGAGATAACATGGTTATCTATAAAGAACAGCTGGTTCAGAGAGGACTGCATTATGCAGTTATCGATGAGGTCGATTCCGTTTTGATCGACGAGGCCAGAACACCTTTGATCATTTCCGGACAGAGTGGAAAGTCTACAGCTTTGTATGAAGCATGCGATGTTCTTGCAAAACAGCTGGAACGCGGTGAGGCAAGTGGTGAGTTCTCCAAGATGAATGCTATCATGGGAGAAGAGATCGAAGAGACAGGTGATTTCATCGTTGATGAGAAAGAGAAGACAGTCAACCTGACAGAAGACGGTGTGAAGAAAGTAGAAAAATTCTTCCATATCGAAAACCTTGCTGATCCGGAGAACCTGGAGATTCAGCACAATATCATCCTTGCACTCAGAGCACACAATCTGATGTTCCGTGATCAGGATTATGTTGTAACTCCGGATGGTGAGGTTATGATCGTCGATGAGTTTACAGGACGTATCATGCCGGGACGTCGTTACTCTGATGGTCTGCATCAGGCAATCGAGGCGAAGGAACATGTGAAGGTAAGAAGAGAGAGTAAGACTCTGGCAACGATCACATTCCAGAACCTGTTTAATAAGTATGACAAGAAGAGTGGTATGACAGGTACTGCTATCACAGAGGAGAAAGAGTTCCGTGATATTTACGGAATGGATGTTGTAGAAATTCCGACAAACAAGCCGGTACAGAGAGTGGATCTTGAGGATGCGGTATATAAGACAAAGAAGGAGAAATACGAAGCAGTTGTAGAAGCTGTCAAAGAAGCACATGCAACAGGACAGCCGGTACTGGTAGGTACGATTACGATTGAAGTATCCGAACTTCTCAGCAAGATGCTGAAGAAAGAGGGAATCAAGCATAATGTACTGAATGCAAAGTATCATGAGCAGGAGGCTGCAATCGTAGCCGATGCCGGACTTCATGGAGCGGTAACGATCGCAACAAATATGGCTGGTCGTGGTACCGATATCAAACTGGATGATGATGCGCGTGCGGCAGGTGGTCTGAAGATCATCGGTACAGAAAGACATGAATCCCGTCGTATTGACAATCAGCTGCGTGGACGTTCCGGACGACAGGGAGATCCGGGAGAATCCAGATTCTACATTTCTCTGGAAGATGATCTGATGCGACTGTTCGGTTCCGAAAGACTGATGGGAATCTTCAATACACTTGGTGTAGAAGACGGTGAGCAGATTGAACATAAGATGCTTTCAAGCGCGATTGAAAAAGCACAGAAGAAGATCGAGAGTAACAACTTTGGTATTCGTAAGAATCTGTTAGAGTACGATCAGGTAATGAACGAGCAGAGAGAGATCATTTACGAAGAGAGACGCCGTGTTCTTGACGGAGAAAGCATGCGTGATACGATCTACAGCATGATTACAGAATATGTAGAAAATATGACAGATCGTTTCGCTTCTACAGAGGCAGATCCGGAAGAGTGGGATATCAAGGGATTGGACGTGAATCTTCACAATGTGATTCCGCAGCTCCAGCTCCCATCTGAGAAGGAATGCCAGAGTATGAGCCAGAAGGAGTTAAAGCATCTTCTGAAAGAACGTGGAGTGAAGGCTTATGAGAACAAAGAAGCAGAGTTCCCGGAGGCAGAGCAGCTCCGTGAAGTTGAGCGTGTTGTACTTCTGAAAGTGATTGATGCAAGATGGATGGATCATATCGATGATATGGATCAGCTGCGTCAGGGAATCGGTCTTCAGGCTTATGGACAGAGAGATCCACTGGTAGAGTACAAGATGACAGGATATGAGATGTTCGGTGAAATGACGAATGCAATCGCTGAGAACACGATCCGTACACTGTTCCACATTAAAGTTGAGCAGAAAGTGGAGAGAGAAGAGGTTGCGAAAGTAACCGGAACAAATAAAGATGACAGCGCAGTCCGTGCACCGAAGAAGCGCGAGGAGAAGAAAATCTATCCAAACGATCCATGCCCGTGTGGAAGTGGAAAGAAGTACAAACAGTGCTGTGGAAGAAAGATTAAATAAGTTGAAGAGTATTTGAATTATAATCCGTCCTGCAGGCGGTCATTTAAGCAGACAGCCTGCAGGAAAAGTATTTATATGAAAGAGGTGATTAAGGTGGTTTTACTGGATGAATTGAAGTCAAGACTGACTGCATATGAAGAACCGCTGAAAGATTTGAGGGATTCACTTTGACCTCGCTTCAAAGAAGCTTAGGATCGAAGAATTAGAAAAGAGACTGGAGGAGCCGGGATTCTGGGATGATCCGGAGACTTCCCAGCATGTAATGAAAGAATTGAAAGGTCTTCAGGACTCTGTAAAAGAGATTGAACAATTATTTACAGATTATGAAGATATGCTTCTCCTGATCGAAATGAGTGTAGGGGAAGAAGAGGAGCAGGAAGCCGCTGAGGAGATTGAAGAGGAACTTGGAACATTTGAGGAAGTCTTCGAGAAGCTGCGGATCAGTACACTTCTGATCGGACCGTATGATGCAGACAATGCAATCGTGACACTTCACGCAGGTGCGGGCGGTACAGAAGCAATGGACTGGACAGGAATGCTCTATCGTATGTACAGCCGCTGGGCTGAAAAGAAAGGCTATGAAGTCGAGATGCTGGATTATCTGGAAGGTGATGTGGCAGGGATCAAGGGAGTGACCTTTGAGGTTAAGGGAGAGAACGCTTATGGTTATCTCCGTTCCGAGAAAGGTGTACATCGTCTGGTTCGTATTTCTCCATTTAATGCAAATGGAAAGCGACAGACATCATTTGCATCCTGTGATGTGATTCCGGATATTGAAGAAGATATCGATATCGAGATTAACGACGATGATATCCGTGTCGATACTTATCGTTCCAGTGGTGCCGGTGGACAGCATATCAACAAGACGTCATCAGCAATCCGAATTACACATCTTCCGACAGGAATTGTGGTTCAGTGCCAGAATGAACGTTCCCAGCACATGAATAAAGATAAGGCAATGCAGATGTTGAAATCCAAACTGTATGTACTCAAACAGCAGGAACAGGCAGAGAAGATGTCAGACATCCGTGGAGAGGTTAGAGATATTAATTTCGGAAATCAGATCCGTTCTTATGTCATGCAGCCATATACACTTGTCAAGGATCACAGAACAAACGCAGAAATCAGCAATGTAGGTGCAGTAATGGATGGAAATATTGATCCTTTTATTAACGCATATTTGAGCATGGATGCAGAAGCACAGAAAGGAAAGAAAGCAGAATGATAAATGTAGCAGTAATGGGATACGGTACAGTAGGATCAGGAGTTGTAGAGGTCCTCAGAACCAATGGTGAACTCATCAATGAAAGAGCCCAGGATGTAATCAATGTAAAATACGTTCTGGATCTCAGAGATTTCCCGGGCGATCCGGTAGAAGAGATTCTGACGCATGATTTCGAGACAATTGTAAATGATGCAGAAGTAGACATTGTTGTTGAGACAATGGGAGGCGTAGAGCCTGCTTATACATTTGTAAAACGTTGTCTGGAAGCAGGAAAGAACGTTGCAACATCCAATAAAGCGCTGGTTGCAAAACATGGAGCAGAGCTTCTTGCGATTGCTCGTGACAGAAGTATTAATTTTATGTTTGAAGCCAGTGTTGGTGGGGGTATCCCGATCATTCGTGCACTGAATTCCTCTCTGACAGCAGACAGAATTGATGAAGTGACAGGAATCCTGAATGGAACAACAAACTATATGCTGACAAAGATGTTCTTTGAGGGAGCTGATTATGATGAAGTACTCAAAGAAGCACAGGAGAAAGGATACGCAGAGCGCAATCCGGAAGCAGATGTTGAAGGACATGATGCATGTAGAAAGATTGCAATCCTGACATCTCTGATTGCAGGACAGCATGTAGATTTCGAGACAATCCATACCGAAGGTATCACAAAGATCACAACAGAAGATATGAAATATGCCAAGAAGATGAATATGGCGGTCAAACTGCTTGCGTCAAGCAAAAGAGAAGGCGAATCTTTCTCAGCAATTGTTGCACCGATGCTTCTTTCAGAGAATCATCCTTTGTGTAATGTGAATGATGTATTTAATGCAGTTTTTGTTCGTGGAAATATGCTTGGTGATGCAATGTTCTACGGAAGTGGAGCCGGTAAGCTCCCGACAGCAAGCGCTGTAGTTGCAGACGTTGTAGACGCTGCAAAGCACCTTCACAGAACTGTTGTAACAAGATGGGAGAGTAAGACACTTGAACTTGTACCGAATGCGGATGCGAAGAGAAGATTCTTTGTCAGAATCAATGGTGAAGAAACAACACTTAAAGCTCGTATAGAAGAATTGTTTGGACAGGTTGAAGTTGTTAAAGCAGATGATGTCAAGGGAGAATTCGCTGTTATCACAGGTGAGATGACAGAAGCAGAGTATGCAAAGAAGGCAGAAGAAATGCCGGAAATCGTGAAGATGATCCGTATGGCAGATTGAGACTTAGTTACTTGCGATTGTAAAAAATTAGTAATTTAATAAGAGCCGGAACAGACACCATACACGGTATCTGTTCTGGCTCTTGTTTTACATACGGCTCAGTGTACTGTTATGGTACGCAGAACTGAAGGTAACGTCCTCTCCCAGCCATTCTGGTGCAGGATAGGTATTGGCTGTTTCTTCGTTAGGGAACTCGATTTCGGCAAGAATCAGCGGGGCAAGGTCATCATGGAAGATGTCTAACTCAAGAAAAAGCGGAGTGGAACAGAAGTCTGCATTTTCAGGGCAGACACAATCCATAGGGATGACGTAGCGTGTTTTGTGAATGATGCGCCCATCTACTTTTTCTTTTAGATGCTCATAACTATCTCTGGTAAGAGGAAGGTTATATTCTTCACGGGCCATAAGTCCTTTGGATTTGTAGGTGAGAACATAATCGTCATCCTTTCTGCGTATCCTTACGACAGGAGCAGTGCATAAGTAGCCTTGTTCCAGTTCTTTGTGTGGATATTCGAAAGGAGAAAATGGCAACTCCTCAAGTTTTTGTATTAAAAATTTGCGTTCTATTTCCATAGTTGAATATTCCTCCTGGATGTTGATTGTTTATACTATAATAATATGTGAAATACAAAAAGGCAATGGTGAGATGAGTACTATCTTGACTTGACGAACGACTTATCCACGCAGTAAAATGAAATCATTGTTGAGATATCATCGGAAAGCGAGGAAGTATTAGATGAAGAAAGTAGTTGTATTTTTAGCAGACGGTTTTGAAGAAGTAGAAGGCCTGACAGTTGTAGACCTGTTAAGAAGAGCCGGGGCAGTTGTAGAGACAGTTTCTATCATGGGAAGAATGCAGATCAATGGAGCACATGGAATTCAAGTAGAAGCAGATGAATTGTTTGAAAAGGCATTCTATAATGACGCAGAACTTCTTGTACTTCCGGGAGGTATGCCGGGAACACTGCATCTGAAAGAACATAAAGGACTGGCAGATCTGCTTTGTGAATTTAATGAAAAGGGAAAGAGAATCGCAGCAATCTGTGCTGCTCCGACAGTATTTGGAGCAATGGGATTGTTGAAGGAGAAAGCAGCATGCTGTTATCCGGGGATGGAAGAACAGCTGAATTGTAAAGAAGCAAAGTTCTGTTCCTTTGTTACAGATGGAAATATCACAACAAGCCGTGGCGTGGGAACAGCGATACCATTTGCCTTGGAACTGATCCGTCAGCTTTTTGGCAATGAGAAAGCTTCTGAAATAGCAGAATCTATTGTATATAAGGAATAAAATCAGAAAAAGTAGTCAGAAAAATGCAAAAAAACATGTAAAAGATATAGGAAAGTGGAAAAAAAACTGGAAATATGAGACTTTATATGCTATACTGTTTCAATGACTGCGAATGTATACTTTTAAGAAATTAATTCGTTCGATAAGTAAAGAATTTGCTTATAATCAAGGAGGAAGAAAATGAGTTTACAGGTAGAAAAATTAGAGCATAATATGGCAAAGCTGACAATTGAAGTTTCAGCTGAAGAAGTAGAGAAGGCACTGCAGGCAGCTTACTTAAAAGAGCGCAGCAAGATCAGTCTTCCAGGATTCCGTAAAGGAAAAGTTCCGCGTCAGATGATCGAGAAGATGTACGGACCGGAAGTATTCTATGATGAAGCAGCAAATCACATGATCTCTGAAGCATATGCTAAGGCATACGATGAGAGTGAGCTTGAGATTGCTTCCCAGCCGACAATTGATATTGTTCAGCTTGAGAAGGGAAAACCGTTCATCTTCACAGCAGAAGTTGCAGTTAAACCAGAAGTTAAACTTGGAGAGTACAAAGGACTTAAAGTTGATAAATATTCTACAAGAGTAACACAGAAGGAAGTTGATGAGGAGATCGAGAAAGTTCGTGAGCAGCATGCAAGAATCGTTGAGGTTACTGACAGAGCTGTAGCAGATAAAGATGATGTTACACTTGATTTTGAAGGATTCGTTGACGGTGTTGCATTCGAAGGTGGAAAAGGTGAGAACTATCCACTGACAATCGGATCAGGTTCTTTCATTCCAGGATTCGAGGAGCAGCTGATCGGAGCTGAGATCGACAAAGAAGTAGAAGTTAAGGTTACATTCCCGGAAGATTATCATTCAGAAGATCTGAAAGGAAAAGAAGCTGTATTCAAATGCACAGTACACGCAATCAAAGCAAAAGAGCTTCCAGAAGTAGATGATGAGTTCGCATCTGACGTTTCTGAGAAGGCTGAGACACTTGATGCTTACAGAGCAGAAGTAAAAGCTCAGATCAAAGAGCGTAAAGAGAACGAAGGAAAGGCTAAGAAAGAAGATCAGGCTGTAGAGCAGGCAGTTGCTAATGCAGAGATCGATCTTCCGGAACCAATGGTTGACCTTCAGGCTAAGCAGATGGCTGATGACTTTGCACGCCGCATTATGCAGCAGGGACTCAGCGTAGAGCAGTACTTCCAGTTCACAGGTCTCTCAGAAGAGAAGATGATGGAAGAGCTTAAGCCACAGGCTGAGAAGAGAATCAGAACAAGACTTGTTCTTGAAGCAATCGTAGCAGCAGAGAATATTGAAGTATCTGATGAGCGTCTTGATGAAGAGTTAGCTAAGATGGCTGAGTCTTACAAGATGGAAGTTGAGAAGCTGAAAGAGTTCATGGGTGAGAACGAGAAGAAGCAGATGAAAGAGGATATTGCAGTACAGGATGCAGTTACTCTGATCGTTGATGCATCTGTAGAAGGCTAATCATTTATTAGATTTCTTGGGAGGGTGCGCCTGTATATCAGGTGCGCCTTTTCTTTTAGCGACAATCATATAGAAAAGGAAGGATAGCATATGAGTTTAGTACCTTATGTCATTGAGCAGACAAGCCGCGGAGAGCGTTCTTACGATATTTATTCAAGACTCTTGAAGGAGCGTATCATTTTCCTCGGAGAAGAAGTAAATGATGTGTCAGCCAGCGTGATCGTTGCACAGCTTCTGTTCTTAGAGGCAGATGATCCGGATAAGGATATCCAGCTGTATATCAACAGCCCGGGAGGATCTGTAACAGCGGGTCTGGCAATCTATGATACAATGCAGTACATCAAGTGTGATGTTTCAACAGTATGTATCGGTATGGCAGCCAGCATGGGCGCATTCCTGCTTTCCGGTGGAAAGAAAGGAAAGAGATTTGCCCTTCCGAACGCTGAGATCATGATTCATCAGCCATCCGGTGGTGCACAGGGACAGGCAACAGAGATTCAGATTGCAGCAGAACATATTCTTCGTACAAAGAAGAAATTAAATGAGATCCTGGCAGCAAATACAGGAAAGCCGCTGGAAGTGATCCAGCAGGATACAGAGCGTGACAATTTCATGTCTGCAGAAGAGGCGAAAGAGTACGGTCTGATCGACGAAGTAATAGTAAACCATTAATTGGTTATTGAGGTGACAGAATATGGCAGGAAAAAAGACTGAGGATATCGTAAGATGCTCGTTTTGTAATAAGACACAATCCCAGGTCCGTAAGATGATCGCAGGACCAAGCGGTACTTATATTTGTGATGATTGTGTTGCTATTTGTACTGAGATCATTGAGGAAGAATTAGATTTTAATGACAGAGCTGCACTTGACGATATTAATCTCCTGACACCGGAAGAGATGAAAGCTTTTCTGGACGAATATGTGATTGGACAGGATGAGGCGAAGAAAGTTCTTTCTGTTGCAGTTTACAATCATTATAAGAGAATTCTGGCAGAACAGGATCTTGGAGTAGAACTTCAGAAGAGTAATATCCTGATGCTTGGACCAACAGGATGTGGTAAGACACTTCTGGCACAGACACTTGCGAAAGTGCTGAATGTTCCATTTGCAATCGCAGATGCTACAGCACTGACTGAAGCCGGATATGTTGGAGAAGATGTTGAAAATATTCTTCTTAAGGTGATTCAGGCCGCAGATGGTGATATTGAGCGTGCAGAGCACGGAATTATTTATATTGATGAGATTGATAAAATCACAAGAAAATCAGAAAATCCATCGATCACACGAGATGTTTCCGGAGAAGGAGTTCAGCAGGCACTTCTGAAAATCATAGAGGGAACAGTTGCTTCTGTTCCACCGCAGGGCGGAAGAAAGCATCCACATCAGGAGCTGATCCAGATTGATACAACGAACATCCTGTTTATCTGTGGTGGTGCTTTTGAAGGAATCGATAAGATCATTGAGACAAGAATCGATAGAAAATCAATCGGATTCAATGCAGAGATCGCATCAAAACATGAGTACGATATGGATGTACTTCTTCAGGAAGCACTTCCACAGGATCTTGTAAAGTTTGGTCTGATCCCTGAGTTGGTCGGAAGACTTCCGGTGACAGTATCATTGGATCTTCTGGATAAGGATGCGTTGATCCGTATTCTTACAGAACCAAAGAGCGCAATTGTAAAGCAGTATCAGAAACTTTTGGAACTGGATGGTGTGAAACTTGAATTTGATAAAGATGCTCTGTTGGAGATCGCAGAGACAACACTGAAACGTAAGACAGGTGCAAGAGGTCTTCGTGCGATCATGGAGAATATCATGATGGATACAATGTTTACAGTACCGTCAGATAAGACAATCAAGGAATGCCGCATTACGAAGGAAGCGGTTCTTGGAATAGAAGAACCGAAGTATACTCGTGATGATGAGGAGAGAAAATCATTCCTGACAGCGGAGAGCAAATAGCAACTGGATACAGGAATCCTGCAAACAGTTGCGGAGTATAAAACGAGGCGGGAGTGATGGAACATCCATCCTACCCGCCTTTTCTAACGAGGAGGAATTGAATTGGACAACGAGACAAGAAGTCTCCCTATGGTTGCTTTAAGAGGATTAACAATCATGCCGGAGATGGTCGTTCATTTTGATGTGAGCAGAGAACGCTCCATCGCTGCAATTCAGCAGGCAATGGTTGAAGAGCAGGAGATATTTCTGGCTGCCCAGAAATCAATAGAGACAGAGAACCCAGGGCAGGAAGATGTCTACGAGATTGGAACAGTAGCCTCTGTAAAACAATTGATTAAATTGTCAAAGAAAGTTGTCAGGGTTCTTGTAGAGGGAAAGAACCGTGCGGTTCTGAAGAAGATCGAAGAGAAAGACCCATATCTTCGTGCGGAAGTAGAAGTGTTGGAGGAGCAGGAAATTACCATTCCGGATGATCTGAACGCGGAAGCAATGATGCGCGGACTGAAGGAAATCCTTGCAGAATACGCAGCAAAGAATGGAAAAATATCCAAAGAATCTGTCGCAGAACTATTAGATATTACAGATTTGAAACGTCTGGTAAATGAGGTAGCTGCAAATATTTCATTGAAATATAAGGATCAACAGGAACTTTTGGAAGAACTGGACTTCTGGAGCCGATATGAGAAGCTGTCATTGAAGCTTGTGAATGAAATGCAGATCCTGGAGATCAAAGAAGAACTCCAGCGCAAAGTAAAAAGTCAGGTTGATAAACATCAGAAAGAATATTTGTTAAGAGAACAGTTAAAAGTGATTCGTGAGGAGTTGGGCGAAGATTCTACATTTTCTGATGCAGATGAATTTGAAGAGGCATGCAGTAAGCTGGACGCACCGGAAGAGGTGAAAGAAAAGCTTAAAAAGGAGATCGGCCGATTTAAAAATACAATCGGTTCTCAGGCAGAAAATGGTGTGATTCGTACATATATTGAGACCATCTTGGAGATGCCGTGGAACAAACGCGCAGAAGATAATACTGACATTAACTATGCGAAAGAAGTTCTGGAAGCAGACCACTATGGCCTGGAACAGGTGAAAGAAAGAATCCTGGAATTCCTGGCAGTAAGAACACTGACACAGAAGGGGGAAAGTCCGATTCTTTGTCTGGTAGGACCTCCGGGAACAGGTAAGACCTCAATCGCGAAGTCTTTGGCACGTTCTCTTAAGAAACCGTTTGTACGCATTTCTTTAGGAGGAGTACGTGACGAGGCTGAGATCCGTGGTCATCGTAAGACGTATGTAGGAGCAATGCCCGGAAGAATTGCAAATGGAATCCGCACGGCAGGCGTGAAGAATCCGGTCCTTCTTCTCGACGAAATCGATAAGGTAAGCACAGACTATAAAGGGGATACATTTTCTGCACTTCTTGAAGTTCTGGACAGTGAACAGAACAGTAAGTTCCGTGACCATTATCTGGAAGTTCCTCTGGATCTGTCAGAAGTTACATTTATCACAACAGCGAACACCTTACAGACGATTCCGAGACCACTTCTGGACAGAATGGAGATCATAGAGATCACAAGTTATACAGAAAATGAGAAACTTCATATTGCAATGGAACATCTGATTCCAAAGCAGTTGGAGAAACATGGAATTACGAATGAACAGCTAAGCTTTAGTAAGAAAGCTATTTGGAAGATCGCGCATAACTATACGAAAGAAGCAGGTGTTCGTCAGTTAGAGCGTGAAATCGGAAACATTTGCCGTAAGGCAGCAAAAGAGCTTCTTACAACTGAGAAAGAGAAGATCACTGTGACAGACAGAAATCTTCATAAATTTCTCGGAAAAGAGAAATACTCTTATCAGATGGCAAATGCAGCACCGGAAGTTGGTATTGTGCGTGGACTTGCATGGACAAGTGTTGGAGGAGATACGCTTCAGATTGAGGTAAATGTGATGCCAGGTAAAGGGGAAATCATGTTGACCGGACAACTTGGAGATGTGATGAAAGAATCTGCCCGTGCCGGAATCAGTTATATCCGTTCTGTAAGCAAGAAGTACGCGATTGCAGATGACTTTTTTGAAAAACATGATATTCATGTGCATATACCAGAGGGAGCAGTGCCAAAAGACGGACCATCAGCCGGAATCACAATGGCAACAGCAATGCTTTCTGCTGTGACAGGCAAGAAAGTCCGGGCAGATCTTGCAATGACAGGTGAGATTACCTTGAGAGGCCGCGTGCTTCCAATCGGAGGATTGAAAGAAAAACTTCTAGCCGCTAAAAATGCCGGAATACAGACGGTGCTTGTTCCAAAAGAAAACACAGCAGATGTAGAAGAACTCTCATCTGAAATCACGAAAGGACTGGAAATTATTCCGGTTGAGACAATGGAAGAAGTCTTAAAGAAAGCACTGACAAGATAAAAGGTATTGTGAGGAGTAAGTGATAAAAAGATTGCTTCTGACAACATATTGCAATAGAATAGAAAGAAAGGAGGAGTAAACGACATGGTCATTAAAAATATAAATCTGGAAACAGTTTGTGGAATCACAAGTGTTCTTCCGGAAAACGATAAGCCTGAGATTGCATTTGCAGGAAAATCAAATGTAGGAAAATCATCTCTGATCAATGCACTGATGAACCGCAAGTCTTATGCGAGAATCTCAGCAACACCGGGAAAGACACAGACAATCAATTTCTATACGATTAATGAGGAAATGTATCTGGTCGATCTTCCGGGATATGGATACGCCAAGGTTTCCGAGCAGGAAAAGATTCAGTGGGGAAAACTGATCGAGCGTTATCTGCATACATCCAAGCAGCTTAAGGCGGTATTTCTTTTGATCGATATCCGTCACGATCCGTCTGCAAATGATAAAATGATGTATCAGTGGATTCTGGATCAGGGATATCAGCCGATCATTATCGCAACAAAGCTCGATAAGATCAAACGCAGTCAGGTACAGAAGCACATTAAAATGCTGAAGACAGGTCTGCAGCTTGTGCCGGGAACAAAAGTAATTCCATTCTCATCCCAGACAAAACAGGGAAGAGATGAGATTTGGGAACTGATTGAGACAGAATATCTCGGATATGGAAATGACGAGGGGGCAGAGGATGACGAATAAGCGCCCATACTGGCAGGTTGCCGTAAGTCTGCTTTTCAGCATAGCAGCAACAGTCGGATTTGTACTCATCGGATGGAAATTACTTGGATTTCTTATGCCGTTTGTGGTTGGATGGATCATTGCATCCATCGCCACACCGGTTGTCAATTGGTTGGAAAAACGTCTGAAGATCAGAAAAAAACTGGGATCTGTATTGATTATTATTGGAGTTCTGGCACTGATGGGGGTGCTTGGATATTTTGCAGTCAGCTGGTTGATCTCAGAAATAAGTAGTCTGATCAAAGACTTTCCGGAAATGTATGTGCAACTTGAAACCGGATTACGTCAGATTGGTGATTCTATGTCTGGAATCTTTAAGAAACTGCCGGATGGAATTCAGAATGGATGGACAACGGCAGTGACGAATCTGGATGATACGATGGGCAGTCTGATGGGAAAAATCAGTGAGCCAACGGTAAGCGCTGCAGGAAATATCGCAAAGCGTGTGCCAAGTTATCTGGTATCAACAATCGTTGCGGTCATGTCTTCCTATTTCTTTATCTCGGAGCGAGAAGAAGTTGTGACATGGGTCAAACAGATTGCGCCAAAATCAATTACCGAACGAATGACTATGGTGATTGATAATCTGAAATATGCAGTTGGTGGATATTTTAAAGCACAGTTTAAGATCATGGGAATTGTATTTCTGATTCTGGCTGTAGGACTTGGATTTTTGAGAGTCCATTACTTTGTATTGTCTGCATTTTTGATTGCATTTCTTGATTTTCTACCGTTTTTTGGAACGGGAACTGCGATGATTCCGTGGGCTATATATGCGGTTTTTATGGGGGATTATAAGCGCGCTATGGTACTTGTTGTGGTTTATGCGATCACACAGATTGTCAGACAGTTAATCCAGCCGAAACTTGTCGGAGACAGTGTTGGATTAAATCCGCTGGTTACACTGCTTTTAATTTATATCGGATATCGGATTGGTGGAGTGATCTGGATGATTCTTGCTGTTCCGGTCGGCATGGTAATTATAAATATGTGTCAGGCAGGGGCATTTGATTATATTTTTGACGATATAAAGACTCTTATTGTTGGAATTTTGAAATTAAGAGATGAGGAATAATGAGACAAAAAGGTACTAGAAAGTAATTGAAAGGAGAAATATATATGAGCAATTATGATGTAATTATTATCGGTGCAGGACCTGGGGGAATCTTTGCAGCTTACGAGCTGGCAGAGAAAGCACCGGAACTGAAAGTGGCGGTCTTTGAGGCCGGAAATCCACTGGAGAAGAGAAAATGCCCGATCGACGGAAAGAAGATTAAGAGCTGCGTGAACTGCAAGACATGCGCGATTATGAGTGGATTCGGCGGAGCAGGAGCATTTTCAGATGGAAAATACAATATCACGAACAATTTTGGTGGAACATTGTATGAGTACATTGGAAAAGAAACAGCAATCGATCTGATGAATTATGTTGATGAAATCAATGTGAAATTCGGTGGTGAGGGTACAAAAATGTATTCTACATCAGGAACACATATCAAGAAGCTCTGTATGCAGAATAAGCTGAATCTTCTGGATGCATCTGTCCGCCATCTTGGAACAGATATCAACTATGTTGTTCTTGAAAATCTTTATGCAAAGCTGAAAGATTCTGTAGAGTTTCGTTTCAATTGTCATGTAGATGATGTGGAAGCGATTGACGGTGGATATCGTGTGATCACAAAAGATGGTGTAGATGAGTGTAAGAAATGTATCGTTTCTGTAGGAAGAAGTGGAAGCAAATGGATGGAGAAAGTGTGCGAGAATCTTGATATCACAACAAAATCCAACCGTGTAGATATCGGAGTTCGTGTGGAACTTCCAGCAGTTATTTTCTCACACCTTACAGATGAACTGTATGAAAGCAAGATTGTCTACAGAACAGAGAAGTTTGAAGATAAAGTCAGAACATTCTGTATGAATCCGAATGGAATCGTTGTAAATGAGAATACAAACGGAATCGTTACAGTAAACGGACATAGCTATGAAGATCCGGCGAAGCAGACAGAGAATACAAACTTTGCGCTTCTTGTGGAGAAACATTTTTCAGAGCCGTTCAAAGACAGTAATGGATATGGTGAAAGTATTGCACGCCTGTCTAATATGCTTGGAGGTGGCGTTCTTGTACAGCGCTTTGGTGATCTGATCAGAGGAAGAAGAAGTACACCGGCACGTATTGCAGAGAGTTTTCTGACACCGACACTTTCCGCAGAACCGGGAGATTTGAGCCTTGTATTGCCGAAACGTATTCTTGATGGAATCATTGAGATGATCTACGCTTTGGATAAGATCGCACCGGGAACAGCAAATGATGATACACTGCTCTATGGTGTAGAAGTTAAGTTCTACAATATGGAAGTGAAACTGGATGAACATCTTGAAACAAAACACAAGGGCCTGTATGTGATTGGAGACGGAAGTGGAGTGACACATTCATTGTCCCACGCATCAGCAAGTGGTGTGTTCGTAGCAAGAGAGATTGCAGAAGAAGTGTAAATTGATAGAAGTTAATAGTTAAAATAAAGGGAAGTTTTTCATTTGCAGAAATTACATGAAGTGTGTTTGTGTATTGCGGGTGAAAAACTTCCCTTTTTTCTTATGTATAAAAAAGAAACTTGAGTTTTTGTTGTTTTTACAAATAAAACAGTTGGATTTTGTTGATTCTTAATTAAAGTGTGTTGAGATTTATTGGAATCTCCTTGACAGAAAGGCATACAGATAGTATTATTTATAGTAAGAGAGTTTATGGCTGTGAATAGGGAATGTTAGTGGATTAACATACAGGATTGTATGAATGAGAATTACAGAATCTATGTGAAAGAGAGGAACTGACAGATGGCGAATGATCACGGAGAACAGATTAGAATTGTACAGGAAACAGTTGCAGGTAAGGAGATTACATTTGCACATGTAATGGGAGGTCCGGCTCCGATTATTTATCAGAAACTCGGATTAAATCCACATCTGGATTATCGTTCTTCTGCAATTGGAGTTATGAATATGACTCCACCGGAGTCAGCAGTTATCGCATCTGATATTGCAGTGAAAAGCGGTAATGTTTATCTTGGATTCGCAGACCGTTTTACAGGCACACTGATTATTACAGGAGAGATTTCTGATGTTACATCTGCATTGACAGAAGTTGTGGATTATTTCAGAGATTCTCTTGGTTATGTAGTCTGTGATATTACAAAACGATAGGAAGTGCGCTTATGGAACGGGAACGTATAACGAGAGAAGAGCTCATGGAGCGTCTGTTTCATGATGACTATGAGAATCTGAAAGGAAAGAAGCTTCGTATGACTCGTGTGCGCGTGCCGGGGAAGGAAGTCTGCATGGCGCATATTATCAGTAGATCAGATGAGGTTATTTACCAGAATCTGGGATTACATATTGGAACTCATGAAGGTGAGGATCACACAGGAGAGTCTATCGGACTTCTGCGTTTTACACCGTGGGAAGCAGTTGTGGTTGCTGCAGATGTAGCATTCAAGAGCGCAGATGTTGAGATTGGATTTATGGACAGATTCTGCGGGACACTGATTCTGACCGGCGGATTGACACAGGTACAGACAGCGGTGGAAGAAGTAGTTCGATTTTTTAATGAAAGACTTGGCTTTGCAGTGTGCGAGGTTCATAGAAGTTAAGAAGACAGAGGCGTAACAGGATGAAAAAGATATTTTTGATGGGGAGAAGTGAAGCGGGGAAGACTTCACTGACGCAGGCTCTTAAAGGAGAAGAACTGCATTATGTGAAGACGCAGTATACGAATACAGAAGATGACACGATCGACTCTCCGGGAGAGTATGCAGAGTCCAAGCATTTCAGTGTCGGGCTTGCCTGTTTTTCCTTTGAGGCAGACGTGATCGCTATGGTACAGGCGGCGGATGAACCATTCAATCTGTTTGGACCTGGAAGCAGATGCTTTATCCAACGTCCATTGATCGGAATCATTACAAAGATTGATTCACCGTACGCGAATGTTGATATGGTGAGACTTTGGATGAAGAATGCCGGATGTGAGCGCATTTTTGAAGTAAATAATAAGACGCGGGAAGGTATCAAAGAGCTCATGGATTATCTGAATGAGCCTGTGGAGATACTGACATTGGATCGTGCCAGATATAAACAGTCATTGGGATTGAATGACTGGGATCCACTACCGGAAGGAGTAAAGTATCCGGATGGTATGTAGATATCGAAAAATTAAGAAAAATTAAGAAAGATATCCCTCTTGAGATATTTCTGGAAGATGGAATATGCTATAATGATTATGTAGCAATTAGTTCGATCAACAGAATGATATCAGGAGGGATTTTTATGTTGTGGACAAGAAGTGAATTAAAGGGAAGAGCGAAATTCCTGTTGAAACAGAATTATTGGTATTCTGTTCTTGTGGCATTGATTTATACGTTTCTTTTGGGAAATGGATTTACGTATTCATATAATGCATTAAAGAATAAGAATAGTGAGGTGGAAACTTCCATACAAGGTTTTCATCCGATCCTAATGTTTGGGATTGCAGCGACTGTAGCAGCTGTGGTTGTAATTTCTTTTATTGTATATTTGGCTATCGCCTATTTCCTTTGGAATCCAATGACTGTCGGTTGTTGTAAATTTTTCAAAAATGGAAGAGACGGAAGACAGGATGTGAAAGACATTTTCCGCATGGTAAGAGACTGCAATAAGACAGTACGTATGACGATGCTTCTGAAAACCATTTATCTCACATTGTGGTCACTGTTATTTATTGTTCCCGGTGTGATCAAAGGATATGAATATGCGATGGTACCATATCTTCTGCTTGACCATCCGGAGATGAGCAGACAGGAGATTTTTGCGGAGAGTAAACGAATGATGATGGGGAATAAATGGGATGCGTTTGTGCTGGATCTTTCCTTTATCGGCTGGCATTTACTGGGAGCATGTACGTTTGGAATCCTGACAATTCTTTATGTAAATCCTTATCAGTATTATACAGAGGCAGAATTGTATCATGTGCTGAGAGATAGAATGTAAATATAGATTCATATTATGAAATTTAGAATAAAAAGTTCACGGCTGGTTGTATATAATCAGCTGTGAGCTTTTCTTTTGCAAAATAAAAATAGAAGAAAAGCCTAATTTTCCTATTGACATTAAAAACCCATGTGATAAACTTGTTTATGCAAGAACTGTTCACAAATGAACAATTCACTGGTAAACAGTTTCTGCGAGTGAAGATAGAAAGGAGGACTACAATTTTGTGTGAAGAACATTTTCGTATCGGACCACAGGTACATAAAATTGACCGTGCTATTTCAAAATTACTTGAGGCAAGAGTAAAAGCGGAAGGTTTGGATGAAGTAACCCTTATGCATGGCTGGATTCTGCGATATCTGTATGAGCATCAGGAAGCAGAGATTTATCAGAAAGACATAGAGAAGTATTTTGGAATCTGTCGTTCAGGAGTAACGAATATCATTCAGGCGTTAGAGAAGAAAGGACTCGTCTGTCGTGCTTCGGTTGCGAGTGATGCAAGGCTGAAAAAGGTTATGCTAACAGATGAAGGCCGTGAAAGTCATGAAAAACTTGGAGAGATTTTCATGCGAATGGATGCAGAACTTGAAGAAGGAATTACAGAAGAAGAAGTACAGGCATTTTTGAGAGTGACTCATAAGGTTCATCTCAATCTAAGAAAAATGAGAGGAGAGAATACATGATTCGTACTTTATTAAAAGAAGTAAAAGAGTATAAGGCAGCATCGATCGCAACACCGATTTTCATGATTCTTGAAGTTTTATTTGAGACATTGATCCCGTTTTTGATGGCATCAATCATTGATAAAGGGGTAAATACCGGTGATATCCACCACATTTATAAAGTGGGTGGAATTATGATCGTGGCAGCGTTTTTAGGTCTGCTTGCCGGAATGGCAGGGGGACGTTATGGAGCGAAAGCATCCACAGGATTTGCAAAGAATTTGAGAAATGCGATGTTTGATCGGATTCAGACATATTCGTTTGCAAATATTGATCATTTTAGTACAGCAGGATTAGTGACACGTCTGACGACAGATGTAACAAATGTGCAGAACTCCTATCAGATGATGTTGCGTATGATGATGAGAGCACCGGCAAGTATGATCTGTGCGATGGTGATGGCATTTGCAATCAATGCAAGACTGGCAAGTATTTATCTTGTGGCAGTTCTGATTCTTGGAATTATTTTATTCTTCATCATCCGTCATGCAACCGCATATTTTCAGCAGGCATTTCCAAAATATGACGCACTCAATGAGTCTGTTCAGGAAAATGTTTCTGCAATCCGTGTTGTAAAAGCATATGTAAGAGAAGAGGAAGAGACAAGTAAATTCAAACGTGCAAGCAAGAACATTTATGATATTTTTGTAAAAGCAGAGAAGAATGTTATCTGGAATGCACCGATCATGATGTTTACAGTTTATACCTGTATCATTTTAATCAGCTGGTTTGGTGCGAAGATGATTGTTGTGGATTCTCTTACAACCGGAGAACTGATGAGTCTTCTTGCCTATTGTATGAATATTCTTATGAGTCTGATGATGCTTTCAATGGTTTTCGTCATGATTTCTATGAGTATGGCAAGTATGCGTCGTATTGCGGAAGTGCTGAATGAAAAAACAGACATTCATAACCCGGAGCATCCGGTATATGAAGTCGCAGACGGAAGCATCACATTTAAAAATGTAGACTTTTCTTATAAGAAAGACAGTGCAGAGAAGGTTCTCAAGGATATCAATCTGGAGATCCGTTCTGGAGAGACGATTGGAATTATCGGAGGAACCGGAAGTGCGAAGACCAGTCTGGTCAATCTGATCAGCCGTCTGTATGACGCGACGGACGGAGAGATTCTGGTTGGTGGAAAAAATGTAAAAGAATATGATCTTGAGGTGCTCCGTAATCAGGTATCTGTAGTGCTTCAGAAAAATGTCTTATTTACAGGAAGTATTTTAGACAATCTCCGCTGGGGAGATAAAGAAGCAACAGATGAAGAGTGTATCCAGGCATGTAAACTGGCCTGCGCAGATGAATTTATCGAACGCTTTCCGGATAAATATAATACACATATAGAACAGGGTGGAAACAATGTATCCGGTGGACAGAAACAGAGACTCTGTATTGCAAGAGCATTGTTAAAGAAACCGAAGATCCTGATCCTTGATGACAGTACAAGTGCTGTTGATACTGCAACAGATGCGAAGATCCGCCGTGCATTCCGTGAAGAGATTCCGGATACGACAAAGCTGATCATTGCACAGCGTGTATCCAGTGTACAGGATGCAGATCGTATTATTGTTATGGATGAAGGAAAGATCCATGGATTCGGAACACATGATGAACTGCTTGCGTCGGATGAGATTTATCGTGAGGTATATGAGTCCCAGACACAGGGCGGCGGAGACTTTGATGAAAATGGAGGTGAGGCATAATGCGCGGACCAATGGGAAAACCAAAGAATAAAGTGGAAAATCCTGGGAAATTACTTAAGCGTCTGATGGATTATATTTTCCGAGATTATAAATTTCATTGCATTATCGTATTCATCCTTATTTTTGTAGGGGTTATTGCCAATGTTCAGGGAACGATGTTCACAAGAGATTTGATTGATAAATATATTACACCGTTCTTATTGTCCAGTGATACACCGAACTTTACACCGCTTGCACATGCAATCGGAAAAGTCGCTTGTTTTTATGGAGTCGGAATCGTGGCAACTTATGCTTACAACCGAATCATGATCAATGTGACACAGGGAATGATGATGAATCTGCGAAATGATCTGTTCAGTCACATGGAGAAACTTCCGATTAAATATTTTGATACACATGCACATGGCGATATCATGTCAATCTACACGAACGATATTGATACACTCAGACAGATGGTCAGCCAGAGTATTCCGCAGATTATCAACAGTGGATTTACAATTGTCAGTGTATTTATCAGTATGCTGATCCTGAATATTCCACTGACGGCAGTGACGATGGTTATGGTTGCGATCATGATCTGGGGAACAAAGAAGGCAGCAGGACAGAGTGGAAAATATTTCCTTGAGCAGCAGAGAAATCTTGGTAAAGTCAATGGATATATTGAAGAAATGATGAACGGCCAGAAGGTTGTGAAAGTGTTTTGCCATGAAGAAGAAAGTAGGACAGAGTTCAAAAATCTGAATGAGGATCTGTTTGTAAGCGCAGACCGTGCAAATACTTATGCGAACTTCCTCGGCCCTATGAATGCGCAGATTGGAAATATCAGCTATGTAATCTGTGCAATCGTCGGAGGCGCACTTGCCCTGAATCATGTCGGTGGATTTACATTGGGTGGTCTGGCAAGCTTCCTGACATTTAATAAAAGCTTCAGCATGCCGATCAACCAGGTGAGCCAGCAGCTGAATGCGATTGTTATGGCACTTGCAGGTGCGGAGCGTATCTTTACACTTCTGGATGAAAAAGTGGAAGTGGATGAAGGTTATGTTACATTAGTTAATGCAAAAGAAGAAAATGGAAAACTGACAGAAAGTGAGAAACGTACTGGCCGTTGGGCATGGAAACATACACATCAGGCGGATGGTTCTGTTGATTATGTTGAGTTAAAAGGAAACGTTGTATTTGACGGAGTAGATTTCGGATACAATGATGACAAGATTGTTCTTCATGATGTGAAGCTGTATGCAGAACCGGGACAGAAGATTGCTTTTGTTGGTTCCACCGGAGCAGGTAAGACGACAATTACAAACCTGATCAATCGTTTCTACGATATTCAGGATGGTAAGATCCGCTATGACGGAATTAACATTAACAAGATCAAGAAAGCAGACCTTCGACATTCTCTTGGGATCGTATTGCAGGATACGCATTTGTTTACTGGTACTGTGAAAGATAATATTCGTTTTGGAAAGTTGGATGCGACAGATGAAGAAATCATTGCAGCAGCAAAGCTGGCAAATGCAGATGGATTTATTCGCAGACTTCCGGAAGGATATGACACGGTGATCACCGGGGATGGAGCAAACTTAAGTCAGGGACAGCGACAGCTTCTTGCGATTGCCCGTGCGGCAGTAGCAGACCCACCGGTACTGATTCTGGACGAGGCGACAAGCTCAATCGATACTCGTACAGAGCGTATTATCCAGGAAAGTATGGATCGTCTGATGCATGGACGTACTACCTTTGTGATCGCACACCGTTTATCAACAGTACGTAATTCTGATTGTATCATGGTACTTGAACAGGGAAGAATTATCGAGAGAGGTACACACGACCAGTTGATCGAAGAAAAAGGTAAGTATTATCAGCTGTATACAGGAAACGCAATATCAGCGTAGAAGAAAATAGAGATAAAAAAAGAACTGAACCCAGATGATTAATGTCAATGGGTTCAGTTCTTTTTGAAATAGAAATCAACGTTCAGTAAAATCTAAAGCTTTGTGTGCGAGTTTACGGTCAGCTTCGTCAGCAGAACGGTATTTCAAAAGAAAATTCACTTCATTTTTTGTAAGAAGAATGTCGTTTTCACTATCTTCAATTTTAATACAGAAATAGTTTTTTACTTCAACTGATGATGGATTCTTTGCATTGCAGTATTGAGTGATAAGCGAGTCGACAGAGGTGTGATAGATCCAGGATAGTTCAGCAAGAAGTTGAAGGTTTGGTTCACGTACGCCGGTTTCATAATTTGAATAAGCCTGATGAGTGATATGCAGCTTTTTGCCGATCTGAGCCTGCGTGTAGTTATATTGCTTTCTCAAACGCCGTAGATTATCCGCAAGTTGAATATTTGCCATAGTTTCACCTCCGTTTCTATCATCCGTTAAGGTTCAAGGATGTCTTTTCCCTCAATGAGATATTCATAAGAAACGTCGAAGATCTCAGTTAGAGCTTTCAATTCTATGTCTGTAACGTAACGTTTGTTGGTTTCTATTCTTGTAATTACATTTTTGTCCATATCATATCCGCGCAATTGGAGTTTGTAAGCTAAAAGTCTCTGTGACATATGGCGTTGCCGACGAAGTTCAATGAGCCTTTTACTGATCAGATTCTTCTCTCCGGTATTAGGTGTTCGTTTTGGCATAGTTCTAATCCCTCCTGCAAATAGTGTGAACAGGTTTGTCTCGTTTTTTGCACTTTTAATGATTCTACATGGAATTAAGTGACCAGGCGGTTGAAATAATGAGACAAATGGAAAATAATTGTATGATTTGTAATGATTGATCTTCGAAGATAGTGTATAATGAATTCCAAAGATATTTTGGAGAACTAGGAGAAAATACACCATGTATGAAATAATGACTGCCGATGAAGCAATCCGGCTGATTCGGGACGGAGATTGTATCTGTGTGAATTCATTTGTCGGGATAGAGAATCCAATTGAACTTCACGAAGCAATTTACAGAAGATACCAGAAGATGCAGTCCCCTACACATCTGACAATGATTTCCAGTGCCGGTTTTGGTGTCTGGGATGATGAACATAATGCGGAAGGATACATCAGAGAGGGTGCCGTGGACAAGCTGATCTGCGGACATTTCGGAGCAATGCTCAGTACAAAGAAACTGGTTTTAGAAGACCGGTTTGAGGCATATAATCTTCCTCTCGGATGTATTTCACATGCAATTCGTGCACAGGCCGGAGGACTCCCGGGTGCACTTTCAAAGGTTGGTCTGGATATATTTGTGGATCCAAGAAAAGAAGGGCCAGGAATTAACAGAATCTCAATTGATGATTCACTGGTCAGGCATGTGGAAGTGGATGGAGAGGAATTTCTCTATTATAAATTACCGAAAATCAATATTGCATTGATCAAAGGAACAGCAGCAGACCGAAAGGGAAACATCACTTTTGACGATATGTTTATGTCCGGCGATGCACTGTCCATTTGTCAGGCGGTGAAAGCGAATCGCGGCAAGGTAATCGTACAGGTAGACCGTCTGGTGGACACTCCGTCACGACCGAGAAATGCAATTATTCCTGGTTGTCTGGTAGATGCGATCGTTGTGGCAGAACCGGAAGTGAGAAATGAAGCCTATACAGCGCTGACAGGAAGCTTTGAGATTCCGTATGAAGAGTGGAACACATGGAGTGAGCGTTTAGATTCTGTCTCAGTGAAGCAGTCAAAGAACAGTACAGTAGCGAATATCATCGGAAAACGTGCATCGAAGGAATTACGTGTGGATGATATCGTAAATATTGGAATCGGCATTCCGGAGATGGTTTCCCGTTTTGCAAGAAAGAGCGGAATGCTTGATATGGTGACATTGACAGTTGAGTCCGGAGGAATCGGAGGATTTCCGGTTTCAGGAGAAGCATTTGGAGCAATGATCGGTGCAGCATCTGTCTATGATATGGCGAACCAGTTTGACCTTTATGATAATGGTGGCCTGGATGTCTGCTTTATGGGTGCACTTGAAGTGGATAAAGAAGGAAATGTAAATGCACATCGTGGACCGGGAGCATTTGCCGGAATCGGAGGATTTGCGAATATCACAGCTAAGACACCAACCGTTGTATTCTGTTTCAGTTTTACGGCAAAAGGATTGGAAGTCTCACAGAAGAAGGGGATTGTTGCAATTGAGAAGGAAGGTTCTATCCCGAAATTTGTAGATCAGGTCAAGAGTATCAGTTTTTCCGCCAGACGTGCGATCTCAAATGGACAGAAGGTGCTTTATGTGACAGAACGCTGTGTATTTCGCCTGACACCGAAGGGCCTGAAATTGATAGAAGTATATCCTGGAATTGATGTACAGAAGGATATTTTAGATCTTCTGCCATTTGAAGTGGAAGTATAATATAGAAAATCAATGCAAAATAAGATGAAGATTTGTTAAAAAAGTTCATGGACTTCATCACGTTAAATTGATACAATTTATCCACAGGACAACAGAAAGGACATTATTATTATGGAAAAAGGTACAATTTTTAAATTTCATAATGATCTTGATACAGATCAGATCATCGCATCCCAGTATCTGCTTCTGCCGAACTTAGATGAGATGAAGAGCCATACATTTGAATCATTGGATCCGGATTTTGCGAAAAAAGTAAAACCGGGAGATTTCGTAGTCGGAGGAGAGAACTTTGGATGTGGATCTTCCAGAGAGCAGGCACCGGGTGTGCTCAAAGCACTTGGAGTACAGGCTGTCATTGCGAAATCATTTGCAAGAATCTTCTATAGAAATGCAATCAATATCGGACTTCCGGTTATTGTCTGTAAGGAACTTCCGGATGAGGTGAAGACAGGGGATACAATGGAACTTCGTATGTCTGACGGAACAGCTGAGGCGAATGGAAAGACTTATTCCTGCACAAAGCTGCCGGAGTATATGCAGAACATTCTGAATCAG
>ERZ870052.41-NODE-41-length-38828-cov-4.557121_pt1 | contig 38828 bp, 33 predicted proteins | sample MGYA00520889_ERZ870052 | MGnify/ENA primary metagenome ERZ870052 (study PRJEB32232, sample SAMN07284988) | human gut metagenome | biome: human-associated habitat; material: feces | host: Homo sapiens | place: Tanzania | collected 2014-08-14 ...
AGCAGCATAGAACTGACCGTGCCGTCCATCTCGGGTACTTTATGCGGTAGCAGGACGAATCCGGTAATAATGTACACCAGATCGTTCTCTTTTACCGCATCGCACAGCACCTGCGCCGCATGCATCGTCAGAGGTTCACCGGTATAGGCGCGGCTGCCCGCGTACAAAATGCGGCAGACACCGTAGCCGCGGGGGTCAAGATTCATCAAAGCATCGAGATTTTCGCCCACGTTGCGCTTTTCCAGTTCGTCACGGGTCATCCTTCCCACCCCCGTTTCAGTCTACAACGGTTGTTTTGCCGGTGTAGGCGTAGTATTCGCGCAGGACCTCGTTCTGGATCGCTTTCAGCGTGGCGGGGTCTTTGCCGCCCGCGGGCTTGCCGTCCACCTCGCAGGCGTGCAGGCAGAAGTTGGAGGACGACGTCACGATGATCTCATCGGCGTTGCGCAGGTCATCCAGCGTAAAGCATTTTTCCATGACGGTAATACCCAGGCGGTAGCACGCTTGGATCATGTGGGTCTTGGCGATGCCGCGCAGGATAAATTCATCGTTGGGATGCGAATAAAATACGCCATCCTTCAGGATCGACACGTTGGAGTGGGCACACTCGGTCACGATGTCACCACGGTGGAACACCGTCTCCTGCACGCCGATGCGCTTGGCGTGCTGCGCCGCTGTAACGCTGGGCAGCAGGTTCAGCGTCTTGATGTTGCAGTGATAAAAGCGTGTGTCTTCCTCGGTGTTGAGCTTAATGGGCACATCCGGGTCGTTCAAATGGTTCTGGCGGATGGACACCCACAGTTTGCCGGGCAGGTCCTCGGCGTAGACGTGGTTGCGGGTCTCGACGCCGCGGGTGACCTGCCAGTAAACGAAGTGCGTTGTACCGTCTACTTTGGCCAGCAGGTCGGTCAGCAGTCTGCCCAGTTCTTCTTTGGGCATCGGGATGTGAATATCCAGTGCTCTGGCGCTGGTGTAAAAGCGGTCAAGGTGGTCCTGCAGCAGGTAGACCTTGCCGTTTGCGCCGACAGTGGCGTCATACACACCGTCACCGAAGAAATGCACGCGATCATTGAAGGGAACTGTCAGTTCCTCCGGTGTGCCGATTTTTCCGTCATAATAGGCCAGTGCTTCCATAAGTCTTTCCTCCCCTGTTGCTTTTTACCGCGGGCATTTTGCCCCAAATTTCAGTTCAATAACTTTCTTGATGACCTCCACGCAGTTATCCAGCCCAATCGCGGCGCTGTCCAGGCAGAGGTCGTAATTTTCCACACGCTTCCACTGGCGGCCCGTATGATACTTGTAGTAACTTTCCCGATAGTGGTCGAGCTTATCAATGTAGTGGATGGCCTGGCTGCGTCCGATGCCCTGACGCTTCATCTCCCGCTCAATGCGGTCCTCATAGGGCGCGTCGATGTAGACGGTCAGCACGTTGGGTTTGTCTTTCAGCACAAAATCCGCCGCGCGGCCCACGCAGATGTAGCTTTCCTCGTTCAGCAGCTCCCGCAGGACCTTGGCCTGATAGTTGAAAAGGTTCTGGTCGCTGATGAAATTGCCGCTCTCCGGCGGGATGACGCTGCCGTCGTAGATATGCTGCGAAACACGGTATAGCAGCGTTTTTTTGGTGTTTTCATCGGCGGCGGCAAAGATTTTTTCATTGATGCCGCTGTCCTCGGCTGCCAGGCGCAGCAGTTTGCGGTCATACAGATCAATATTAAAATCCTGCGCCAGCTTTTTGCCGATGTAACTGCCGCCGCCCGACCCGCAGGTGCGGGTAATGGCCACGGCAAAATAGGGATAGTTCGGATACATAGCACTTCCCCCTTACTGCCCCAGATAGGCTTTTTTGACGCGAGTGTCGTTCAGCAGCTCCTGCGCATCGCCGGAAAGCGTGATGGTGCCGTTTTCCAGCACGTAGGCACGGTCAGAGATGGCCAGCGCCATCTTGGCGTTCTGTTCCACCAGCAGGATCGTAATGCCCTGCTTGTTCACCTCCCGGATGATGGCAAAAATCTCCTTTACCAACAGCGGGGACAGGCCCATGGACGGCTCATCCATTAGAATCATCTTCGGTTTCCCCATCAGGGCGCGGCCCACGGCCAGCATCTGCTGCTCGCCGCCGGAGAGCGTGCCAGCCAGCTGGCGCTTGCGCTCTTTTAAGCGGGGGAACCGCTCATAGACATCGGCCATCGTTTTGGCCATGTCGGTCTGGTCGGTAAAAGCCCCCATTTCGAGGTTTTCTTCCACCGTCATCTGGGGGAAGATGTGCCGCCCTTCCGGCACATGGGCCAGTTTCAGCGTGATAATTTTGCTGGGTTCGATCTTGCGCAGGTCATGCCCGTCGAAGGTGATGGAGCCGCTCGCTGCCTTTTCCAGCCCGGTTATCGTGCGCAGGGTCGTTGTTTTTCCCGCGCCGTTCGCCCCGATCAGCGAGACGATCTCGCCATCCTTCACGGTCATGGATACGCCGTTCAGCGCGTGGACGGCACCGTAGTTGACGTGCAGGTCTTTGATCTCAAGCATTGGCGGCCTCCTCCGGTTCGTCCTTGCCCAGATATGCCTCGATGACATGCGGGTCGTTGGCAATCTGCTCCGGTGTGCCGGAAGCAATCGTGGTGCCGAAATCCAGCACCTGAATGCGCTCGCAGATCTTCATAACAAGGCTCATATCATGCTCGATGAGCAGGACGGACACTTTAAATTCCTTGCGGATGTAGTTGATGATTTCCAGAAGCTCCTCGGTCTCGGTGGGGTTCATGCCCGCCGCCGGTTCGTCAAGCAGCAGCAGCTTCATATCGGTGGCCAGGGCACGGGCAATCTCCAGGCGGCGCTGCTCGCCGTAAGGCAGATTGTCGGCCTCCAGATCCTCCTTGCCGGAAAGGTGCACGACGGCCAGCAGCTCCCTGGCGCGGGCGGTGATTTCCGCCTCCTGCTGCCAGTACTTTTTGGTACGGAAGATGGCGTCCGCCATGCCGTAGGTCGTGTGGCCCTGCATGGCCGTCTTTACGTTCTCGATGACCGTCATCTTTTTGAACAGGCGGATGTTCTGGAACGTGCGGGCAATGCCCGCATGGACGATCTGATGCGTTTTTTTGCCGTTCATCCGCTCACCGCAGAGGTAGAACGAACCCTCGGTGGGTTTGTAGACGCCGGTAATGAGGTTGAAAACCGTCGTCTTGCCCGCGCCGTTGGGGCCGATGAGTCCGACCAGCTCGGACTCGCCAATTTCCATGTTGAAGTCATCCACAGCCTTCAGGCCGCCGAACTGGATGCCGAGATGCTGTGCTTTCAATACAGGTGCTGCCATAACGGGTTCACGCTCCTTTCGCGGCTTTTGCCTTGGGATGCCGAATGCCATCCAACAGGCGGGTCAGGCTGAACTCCCAGCGTCCGAAGATACCGCCCGGGCGGAACAGCATGACCAGCACCAGCACGACCGAGGAGGCCAGCATACGGTAGGTGGAAAAATCACGCATCAGCTCCGGCAGGCTGGACAGGAATGCCGCACCGATGATGGAGCCGGTCAGCGAGCCCGTGCCGCCGATGATGACTTCAGAGAGCAGCTCTGCCGAATAGTTGAAGTTGAAGTTTGTGGGGATCATCGCGGTCATGTAGTGGGCGTAGACGCCGCCGCCGACGCCCGCAAAGAACGCCGAGACCGCAAAGGTCAGCACCTTGTAGTAGGTCACGTTGATGCCCGAGGCCGACGCCGCAATGTAATCCTCGCGGATGGCCTGCACCGTGCGGCCAAATCGGCTGCGCACAAACAGGAACATAACCGTCACACAGATGACCATGATCCAGAATGCGCGGTCAAACGTGGAAAGCTTGAGAATACCGCTCATCGTCTTGCCGCCGCCCGTGATGGAAAAGTTGCAGAAGCAGACGCGGATAATCTCGGCAAAAGCCATCGTAACGATAGCCAGGTAGTCGCCCCGCAGCCGCAGTGCCGGGATGCCGACTGCAATGCCCATAAGGCCCGCAGCCAGGCCGCCCGCCAGAATCGCAACGAGCAGCAGCGCCAGATCCGAAAGCCCGTGCCCGGCCAGCGCGCCGGACACGATGGCGGACACATACGCCCCCGCCGAGACAAAGCCCGCATGTCCCATCGAGAACTCACCCATAAAGCCGACGACGAGGTTGAGCGACGTGACCATGATGATCGTGTAGCAGGCAGTCGTGCATATACCCTGAATGTAAGTCGTGCTTTTGCCGAAGGCGTTGAAGGTAAAGGCCAGCGTGATGGCCGCGTACAGCAGCGCGACACCAACCAGATTCAGGCCGTAGGAGGCCAGCCGTCGTTTCGTCATTTTGTTCACGCTCCCTTACACTTTTTCGCCGACATTCTTGCCCAGAATGCCGGAAGGCTTCACCAGCAGAATGACGATCAGCGTGCCGTAGGTCACGGCCTCGTACCAGCCGGGGGCAAACAGCTTGACAAAAATCTCAATCAGACCAATCAGGATACCGCCCAGCATCGCGCCGGGGATGATGCCGATGCCGCCCAACACGGCGGCGATAAACGCCTTCATGCCCATCATGCTGCCCATATCGTTCGTGACGCGGGGATAGGTAGCGCAGTACATCAGCGCCGCCACCGCCGCCAGGCCCGAGCCGATGGCAAATGTCGTGGTGATGATCTTGTTGACGTTGATGCCGACGAGGGTGGACGCATCCTTATCCTGCGGCACGGCACGCATCGCCTTGCCGAGCTTCGTCTTTTTGACGAAAAGCTGCAGGGCAATCATAATGCCCAGGCCAATGGCAATCGTCAGCAACACGTTCAGCGGCAGGACCACGCTGCCCACGGTGATGGTGGGCAGGCTGAAGATGGCCTGCACATTGTGGGGCTTGGCACCAAACAGTACCATGGCCAGGTTCTCCAAAAAGATGCTCATAGCCAGCGCTGTGATCAGCGCGGACATCGGCCCCGCCTTGCGCACGGGGCGGTAGGCAAAGGTTTCGACCAGTATGCCCACCAACGCGCATACCGCAATGGCAACGATAACCGAAAGCCATGCGGGCATCCCGGCGTTGACCATCAGCGGGATGGTGTAGAACAGCGTGTATGCGCCGATCATGATAAAGTCACCGTGGGCAAAGTTGATCATGCGGATAATGCCGTAGACCATTGTGTAGCCCAAGGCGATCAGCGCATAAATTGCGCCCTGGTTTAAGCCGTTTATCAGGCTTTGAAAAAACAGTGAGAAAGTCATCTGGTCCATTCCCCTTTCCTAAACGCAAAGGGCGGGGGCCTTTTCCCCCGCCCCAATGCGATTGTATCTTACTCTGCCTTGGAAACGACCTTGCCGTCGGACCCCAGTGTCTCGGTCCACTTGACTTCGCCGTCAATGTAGGTGTTGATTGCGATACTCTTGATCGCGTCGCCGTTCTCGTCCAGCGTGATGTCGCCGCCGACGCCGGTGAAGCTCATGCCGGTCATACCCTTGACCAGGCTGGCCGTGTCGGTACCGCCTGCATTCTCGGCGGCCTGCACCAGCATGTACATAGCGTCGTAATACAGAGCTGCACAGGCGTTCAGGCTTTCGGTGCCGTACTTTTCGGTGTACTTCTGCACGAAGTTCTGGACAGCCGGGGCGGTATCCTCGCTGGAGTAGTGGTTCGTGAAGTAGCAGTCATCGAACTGCTCGGCAAGGCCGGTCGTGTCGGAGCCGTCCCAGCCGTCACCGCCCATGATGGCACCGGTAAAGCCTGCATTGCGGGCTGCACCGACCAGCAGCGGAACGGTGTCGAGGAAGCAGGGATAATACAAAAGCTCTGCACCGCTGGCCACGGCCTGCGCTGCCTGCGAAGAGTAGTCAGTATCGGTGGTCATGCACTCGCCGGTGTAGGCGACCTCGATGCCGTTGGCCTCGCAGTTTTCGATAAAGGCATCCTTCAAACCGTTGGAGTAGTCATCGTCCTTGGCGTAGATGACCGCGGCCTTGGTAAAGCCCTTGTCTTTTGCGAACAGTGCTGCCATCTTGCCCTGGTACGGGTCAATGAAGCAGTTGCGGAAAATCGAATCGCCTTTTAAAGTCACATCGGCGTTTGTCGCACCGGTTGCCAGCAGCAGCATGCCGTCCTTGGAGGCCTGCTCTGCCATGGGCAGCGTGACCGACGAGAAGAAGCTGCCCACGATGGCCTCCGGCGAGTCGGCCATGACCTTGTTGTAAGCGTTCATAGCCTGCTTGGCGTCCTTAGCATCGTCTGCGACCTTGCCGCCGTTGACGATTTCAATTTTGTAGCCGGAATCACCCGCGTTGATCTCCTCGACGGCCATGTCGACGGCGTTCTGTGCGCCCTCGCCATAGATAGCGGATCCGCCGGTCATGGAACAGACAACGCCGACGCGAATGATGTTATCTTCCTCCCCCGTTGCGGTGCTGGCCGCAGTGGATGTGCCGGAGGCTGTCTCACTGCCTGCCTGAGCGGTGCCGCCCTGCTGGGCGCTGGAGCCGCAGCCTGCCAGCAGGCTGGCGGACATTGCAGCTGCCACGGTAAGTGCCAGAACTCGATTACGCTTTTTCATTGTGTGACCCCTCTTTCTGATATTCATCCAAAACAAAAGGCGCACAGCACGGTGATGTGCTGCACGCCTTTGTGCGTAACGGAAAGGGGCCGCTGTACTTTTACAAGTACGCGACCCCTTTGTCCCGTTCGTGTTCTGTGATGCTGTTATTATAGCAGACTGTGCAAAAAGTGCAAGGCCTTTTTGGCGATTCCTGCAAAATCGTTGTTCATCACGCTTTTTTGCCGAAGATTGTAAAGCTGCTTTACCGTTCGGCAGAAGATTGTTAAGTTTCTTTCATTTCCTCCCTGCTTTGCATTCCGGCGGGATTGCTGGTATAATAAGTATATCCCATCGGGCCGCCTGTGCGGCCAGGAAAGGTCCCCGCTATGGAAACACCTCACCAGGGCACAGCCCTGTTTCATCTGCCCGGTCTGTTTGAATTTTATGACCTGTATGCGGCGTTTTTGCCGCTTTATCGTGCGCATCGGGAGTATTTTTACGACTGGTGCGCCATCGGCTCGATCTACGGCGCACCGTCTGACTGCTTATGGGCGGGCGGACGGGTCGAGTACAGTGACCGCACCCCACGCGAGGTGCTGGCGCTGACGCGCGAATATGGCATCTCGGCGCGGCTGGCACTCAGCAATTCCTTACTGCGCCCGGAGCATCTCACAGACCCGGACTGCAATGCGCTCTGTCGGCTGTTTCAGGAACAAAATGACCCGCAAAACGGCGCCATCGTTCATGCTGAGCTGCTGACGCAGTACCTGAAAAAGAACTATCCATCGCTGTATCTTGTATCCTCAACCACAAAAGTGCTGACAGACTTCAACGATTTGCAGCGGGAGCTGGCACGGCCCGAGTTTCGCTATGTCGTGCCGGATTTCCGGCTGAACCGAGCATTTGACCGACTTGCAGCGCTGCCCCAGTCCCAGAAGGACAAGGTGGAGTTCCTCTGCAATGAGTGCTGCTGGTTCGGATGCACGGAACGCAGAGCCTGCTATGAGGCCGTCAGCCGCAAAAATCTGGGTCTGCCCGGCCCGGAGCATCACTGCAGCGCCCCCGGCGCAGCGGGTGGGTATCGCTTCTCCCGGGCGATGGCGAACCCCGGCTATATCGGCATCAAGGCCATCCGGGATACCTACCTGCCGATGGGCTTCACCCAATTCAAGATCGAGGGGCGCGGCCTTGGCAGTGCGCTGATCCTTGAATTTTTGCTTCACTACCTGACCAGGCCGGAATATCAGCTGGCTGTCCGTGAGGAGCTGTATCTGGACAATATGCTGGACCTTTTCTGACCGGCTTTGTGCTGAGCCGGGTGAAGCGGTTTGCATTTTCTGCGTTGTAAGGCTCCTGTTACCCCAGTGCCACATCCAGCACCATCATCACACTGAAGCCGACAGCAAAGAATACCGTGCCCAGGTTCGAGTGCCGTCCCTGTGACATTTCGGGAATCAGCTCTTCCACCACGACATAGAGCATCGCGCCTGCAGCAAAGCTCAAAAGATAAGGCAATGCCGGTATCACAAGCTGCGCGGCCAAAATCGTCACCACTGCGCCGATGGGCTCAACCACGCCCGAAAGCACACCGCCCGCAAAGGCCCTGCCCTTGCTCTCCCCTTCGGCGCGCAGGGGCATCGAGATGATGGCGCCCTCCGGGAAATTCTGGATGGCTATGCCGAGGGACAGAGCCAGCGCGCTTGCTGCGGTGATCTGCGCGCTGCCTGCGAGAAAGCCGGCGTACATCACACCGACTGCCATGCCCTCCGGGATATTGTGCAGGGTCACTGCCAGCACCATCATCGTAGTGCGGCCCAGCCTGCTTTTTGGCCCCTCTGCCTCCTCACTGCCGACATGCAGGTGGGGTATCAAATGATCCAGAGCAAGCAAAAAAAGCACGCCGAGCCAAAATCCGGCAAACGCCGGGAAAAAGGCGAACCGTCCCAGCGTCTCCGACTGTTCGATGGCCGGGATCAGCAGGCTCCAGACCGATGCCGCCACCATCACACCGGCGGCAAAGCCTGCAAGTGAGCGCTGCACCAGATCACCCAGAGCGCGCCGCATAAAAAATACGCATGCTGCGCCCAGCGATGTGCCCAAAAAGGGGATCAGAATCCCCCAAAAAGTTTCTGTCAAGGTTATCCTCCTCCTATTGTCATGGCTTCATAGCCGGAATCCCCGGCTTTTTGGTTTACGTATGCCAGCCGTTGCTTGTTTATGCGGGTTAGTGAACGCTAACCATTGGACCGTAAAAATGCTGCCCTCAGCCAAAACGGCGCACCGGCAACACTTTTACGATATTTCGCTCATATAATAGCAGTCTGGCACTCAAATGTCAATAGGGTGTTACAGGTGCTTTTGTGCGTTTGAATTTCAACAAAAAATCAATAGCGGGCAGTGCGTTTTACACTGCCCGCTATTGAGGAAAATTCACTTTAACCGTTTTCGTCCTTGGGAATGGCCAGATTCAAGAGGATGGCAACGAGTGCGGCGGGCACGATGCCGGAGCCGCCGAATACCAGAGAGAGCATCTGCGGTGCATGGGCAAGGATGCCGTTGTTGGCACCGATACCGTAGCCGAGACCGAGCGCTACCGAGACGATGCTCAGGCTGCGCGGGGTCAGCGGCTCGCGGGTGATGAGCTGAATACCACTCACTACGATTGAGGAGAACATCATGACAGCTGCGCCGCCCAGCACCGACTGCGGCATGATCGAGACGAGCGCGCCCAGCTTGGGCACCAGACCGCAGAGGATCAGGAAGATGCCGCCGGTGGCCAGCGCAAAGCGGTTGACGACCTTGGTCATGCTGACAAGGCCGACATTCTGGCTGAAGGAGGTGTTGGGCAGCACGCCGAACAGCGCGGCGAAGCTGGAGCCGATACCATCGCAGATGACGCCGCCGGACAGCTCGGTGTCGGTGGCCTCGCGGTCCATGCCGCCCATGATAACGCCGGAAATATCGCCCACAGTTTCGACCGCCGTGACGATGAACATAATCATGACCGGTGCGATTGCACGCATATCAAACACCGGCTTGACCGGCATAAGCTGGGGCAATGCAAACCATTTGGCCTCGGCCACCTTGTTCCAGTTCAGCACCCATGCCTTGGTATAGGCAACGCCCTCGGCGTTCAGCGCCGTGGTGGGCAGAACAAGGCCCATGAGAAACGCTGCAATGTAGCCGCAGATGATGCCCACCAAAATCGAGGAGGAACTCAAAAAGGTGCTGCCGGAGTGCTTGCAGATCAGGATGACAACCAGCACAAAGATGGCGAGCAGCAGGTTTTCGACCGAGCCGAAATCCTGCGCGGTGTTGCCGCCGCCGAAGGAGTTTACGCCGACCGAGATCAGGCTCAAACCGATGGAAAGCACCACCGTGCCGGTAACGACAGAGGGCAGCAGCTTGCGCAGCGGCTTCAGAAAAAAGCCCAGCACGGTCTCGAACAGGCCGCCGATCAGGGACGCGCCCATGATTGCGCCGTAGGCCAGTACGCCGCCGCCCATTGAGGCTGTGACCGAGCTGAATACCCCGATGAAGCCGGAGGAGGTGCCCATGATGATAGGCACCTTGCCGCCGATGGGGCCGATGGAATACAGCTGAACCAGTGTGACGATGCCCGCCACAAGCATGGCATTCTGCAGCAGCGTAACGCGCAGGTCGGCAAATTCGCCGCCGGCCAGGCCGCAGGCACCTGTGATGATAAGCAGCGGCGTAAGGTTGCCGACAAACATCGCCAACACATGCTGCATGCCCAGCGGCAGTGCCTGCTTCAGGGACATCTTGCCTTCAAAACGGAAGGCTTCGGGGGAAAGATCGTTTTTCTTCATTCCACAACTCCTCAGATAAAACCTATTACAATATAACATGTACCGCCGAAGCGGAAGGGCATGCTGCCCTATTAACACATTATACCATCCCCCGCCCTGTGATTGCAATTCCATCAGCGGTCACAGCAAAAATTTTGTGTGTTTTTGAAGAGGACTGAACGGTCAAAAAACCTTGATCGCCTGCTGCTTGCCGTGCAAAGTGTAGTGTACGGTCAGACCGTCGTCTGCATCCACGGTGCAGTTTTCGGCGTGGTCGGTCAATTCCCGCAGGGCGTTGTACTGGCGGCGCATCTCATCGGTATAGCGGCTGGGCATATCGGAGGTAAGCAGGATGCCGCTGAACAGCGCATTGACCCGGGCCAGGGTCTGCTTTTGCTGTGCGGTCAGTTTACAGTTTTCCTCGCGCAGGAAGAATACATCGGGGTCACTGCCGTAAGCACGCCCGTTGAGCTGGCGGCGGAAAATCGTGTTGCCGATGGACTGCTTTGTGGAGACCCGCTCGCGGTGGAAAAGCCGCATATACCATACATCGTCCCAGTCCAGTCCTACATCACACCCAACGCGGCAGTAGTCAACGATACCAAAGGCAGGCATGACCGGCACACCGCAGCCGAGGATCAGCTTGTCGCCGCACCATGAGCGCAGCAGTGCCATGGCACGCTGCATCCGGCCTGCGCGGGATTCCCGGGCGTTGCCGAACGGTGCTGCGCCGTAGAGAAAGTCCAGCTTGACAAGGTCAAAGCCCCAATCCTGCAGGACGCGGTCAAAGACCCGCCTGAGGTAGGCCTGTACCTCCGGGTGGTCGATGTCCAGCGCATAAAAGCTGCTCCAGTTGCAGCCGCAGCACCAGGGCTGACCGTCCACCTGCAGCAGCCAGTCCGGGTGATTTTTGCAGAGCAGGGATTCCTTTTCACAGACAAACGGTGCCAGCCACAGCCCGGCCAGAAAGCCGTTTTCATGGGCTGCATCCGCCAGCGGGCGCAGCCCGTTGGGGAATTTGGCAGGGTCAGGCTCCAGCCAGTCCCCTACCTTGCGCTCCCATCCATCGTCGATCTGAAAGAGATCCCCTGCGCGGAAAAGCGTTTTGCAGCCGTTGAGATCTTCCCGGATCGAGGCCTCATCAATGTTCTGGTAGCGGTTATACCAGCTGGAATACCCGGCCAGCCTGCGTGTGGTGCGGGGGCGGCAGCCCAGCGCCGCAAACCATGCGTCAAACACCTCGTCCTCGGTGCCCTCGGCAAAAAAGAGGGAGAACGCAGGAAAGCTGCCGCCGGTATGCTGTACCCCGGCGCAGTCGCGCTCAATGCGCAGCTGTGCGGCGCGGCTGTCATAGGAAAAGATCGTATAGCCCGGTGCCTCGTCCAGGCTGGCCAAAAGCCGGTAGGTCTTTCCGCGCCGGAAATAGCAGTAGGAGAAGCCGTGGCTTTCTCCCCTTTTGCCGCTGTAGGGAACAAAATGATAATCGCCGTAACGGTCAAAGCTGTATTTTTCCAAAAGGAATTTCGGAACACGCTCAACACCGTGCTGCCGGTCCCATTTGCCCAGCTCCGGGCAGGCGGTCCAGGTTTGGTAGCCGTTCATGAAAAGCTTTTCCTCGCGCGCCATCGTCCACGGAAGCACAGCAACAGCATTTTGCAGCACTCCGGCGGGCAGCTCTGCCCTCAGCCAGACGGCACCGCTGCGCGGGGTGATGGCTGCAGTGCCGTCAAACCGGCCGCTGTCTGTTGCGGCATACCACTGCATCTCAGCCATTTTGAGTTTCCTCCCTGTGAAGCGCGGCGCTGATCTCGGCGGCGCGGTCATCCGTCAGGGTGAACCTGCGGCGGAACAGTACAAGTGCCGCCGCAAGGACGGCCATGGGCAGAACGGTCATCATGAGCCGCAGCCCGAGCAGTGTACCGGCGCTCTGGGCAGCGATGGGGCCTGTCTCCTCGGCATTGCCGGCCAGTCCGATCAGATCCAGACCGATGCCGGTCAGAAAAACCGCCACGCCGGACGCAGCCTTTACAACAAAGGTCTGCATCGAGAAGATAACGCTTTCCTCACGGCGCCCGGTCTTGAGCTGGCCGTAGTCCACACTGTTGGAGAGGAAAAGGGTCGTCAGTACGCTGAGCATGCCGTTGCAGGCAAACACCACCACGCCCGGTACGCAGAGCAGTGCCAGACTGCCGGAAAAGCCCGTCAGGCAGAGCAGGAGCAGCACGGCATAGCCGCCCAGCGCCAACCCCAGGCTTACCGTAAATACAGCGGTGTTGCTGAGCTTTTTGCGCAGCACCGGATAGAGGACCATCATGCCGAGGATCTGTGCCGCGCCGCCGATGGTTGAGAACAGTGTGTAGCTGGCCTTCCAGCCGGTGCCGCCGAAATCGTACTTGAAGAAATAGATGATAAAGTTGGAGGTCAGATACAGCGCCGAGTTGATCAAAACGATGCTGCCTACGACCACAAGCGCCTGATCGTTGGAGAACAGCGCCTTGAACATCTCGCCGACGGTGGCGGTCTTTATCTCGGCGCTGCCGGTCTCCTTGACGCTGGCGCAGCAGATCGCCTCGGTAACCACAAAGATGACCGCCACGAGCAGTGCTACCCAGCGGAAGCCGGTGCGCTCGCTGTCGCCGCCCAAAGCGCCAACCAGCAGCATGGTAAACATCGCAATGAGCGCCGAGCCGACGCCCGCACAGGTGCGGCCCACGACTGACAGATTTTCTCTGTCAGCAGGGGTGCGGGTCACAGCGGGGATCATCGACCAGTAAGGAATGTCCATCATTGTGTAGGTGACGCCCCACAGGATGTAGATGACGCTGAAGTAGACCATCATGCCGGCGCCCTCCAGCACCGGCGCGGCAAACAGCGCGTAGAGGACCACCGCATTCAGGACAGTGCCGCTGAGGATCCATGGACGGAACCGTCCCCAGCGGGTGCGGGTCTTGGCCACCAGCACCCCCATAAAGGGATCGTTGAAGGCGTCAAACACACGCGCGATCATCAGGATCAGGCCGACAAAGGTGGCAGGCAGGCCCAGCACATCCTGATAATAGTACATGACATAGGAGGCAGACAGCGCGTAGACCATATCCTTGCCCACTGCGCCGATGCCGAAGGCGGCTTTTTGCTTTGTTGTCAGTTCCATACTGCACACTCCTTCTTTGTGACGGTAAATTCTACGTTGACAGGCGCACACTGCGGGGCCGAGACGGTCAGCGCGGCTGTACCGGTCTGCCCGACTGTGCGCAGATAAGTCCCGCCCATGCCGCCCTCGGCGGTTGCCGCCGCAGGGCCGACCAGCGCGGCGGCACCGGTCACGGCAAAGGTCAGCGGCAGTTGTGCATAGACGGCAGGGCTGCCGTTTTCATCAAGGATCCGCACCCGAACCCCGGCCATATCGTAGGTGTCGCTCTCCTGCAGGACGGTGGCGGAGGGCGTCACCTCAAGCTGCAGCCGGTGGCTGGGGCAGAGCGTGACGCTCTTTACCACGGTATCTCCGTTTTTGGCATCGAACCGCCAGCGCGTAGCCGCGCCGCCCCAGTTGCCGACATACTTGCCGTACAGCGCCACACCGTCCGCAAAGCTCATCTTATAGCGCACCATGCACCACGCCAGCTTCAGCTTGTAGCGCAGCGGCAGCCCGGCCAGGCCGTAGCGCCCGGCTGCAAGCAGACAGTCGCGCAGCGTGTCGGCCTTGGCCTTGTCAAAATGCTCCTGCGTTTCAAGCAGGACACCGATCGTATCATCCACGGCCAGCGGCGGGTGCGGCAGCGCCGTCCAGCCGCTTTTGTGCAGGGTCGTCACAAACACATCGTTTTTGTAAAGGTCCACCCGCTCGGCGTTGGTAAACACATAGACCGTGCCGATCTGCCCGGCAGGATAGTCACCGATGTCCATCGCGGAGCTGACCGTCAGCACCGGCTCCTCCCCGCCCTGCGATGCGTAGACGGACGCCGCCAGCTTGGGATTGCGGAAGCTGTCCAGCACGCCGTGATAGCAGATGCGGTCCCCGGAGCCGAAATCCTTGTGGGTGGCATAATCAAACATACACCAGCCAAAGCAGCCCGCATGCTCTCCGTCTGCGTAGGCGGCATCCAGCACCCGCGCATGGCGCAGGGCATGCTCCTGCCGGTGCGGGGCATCGTCACAGGGCTTGGTGGGATACATGTGACCGTTGCATTCGGAGATCAACAGCGCCTTGCTCAAATCAGGCGTTACATCCTTTTTCCGCTTGGCCCCGGCGTTTGAGCCGTTGTGGGAAAAATCGTTGTAAGCGTAAACATCTTCCAGAAGATGGCTCTTTTCCAGATACCGCACGCCCGAGGTCGCCCGGCTCGGGTCCAGTGCGTGGGCGATTTGGTTGGTGCGCGTATAGAATTCATCATCGTCCACGCTCTCGTTGATGCGCACACCCCACAGTATAATGCTGGGGTGATTGCGGTTTTGCAGCAGCATCTCCTGCAGCATGGCGCAGGCGCGGTCCTTCCATGCCGCATCGCCGATGTGCTGCCAGCCGGGCAGCTCGGTAAATACAAGCAGGCCCAGACGGTCACATTCATCAAGGAAATACCGGCTTTGCGGGTAATGGCTTGTGCGCACGGCATTGCAGTGCAGTTCGTTTTTCAGGATGCGGGCGTCCTGCCGCTGCAGGCTTTCCGGCGCGGCGTAGCCGATGTAGGGGTAGCTTTGGTGACGGTTCAGCCCGCGCAGAAAGGTCTTTTTCCCGTTCAGATAAAAGCCGTCCGCCCGGAACACAGCCGTCCGGAAACCGAAGGTGGTTTCCCGGCTGTGCAGTACCTGCCCTTCGGCATCAAGCAGCTCTGCTATGCAGCGGTAGAGATTCGGATGCCCGGTGTCCCACGGTGCGGCGTCGGGCAGCGTAAGACGGCATTCCGCCGATTCTTCCGGGGACAGCCGGCGGCTCACCAGCGTCTCGCCCGCACCGTTGCAGAGCCGGACGCGCAGTGCGGCGGCCTGCTCCGGTGCTTCAACGGTCAGCTGTACGGCAGCCTCGGTCAGTGTCGGTGTATGCACGAAAAGATCGCTCACACGGCTCTGCGGCGAGGTCTCGAGCCAAACCTCCCGGTACAGGCCGCCGTAGGTCAGATAGTCGATAACAAAGCCGAAGGGCGGCAGGCTGGGGTCCTCGCGCGTATCCAGCCGCACGGCCAGCAGATTTTCTGTGCCGCGGCGCACAAGGTCGGTAATTTCGACGGTGAAGCCGGTGTAGCCGCCCTGATGCTGCCCGGCCAACTGGCCGTTCAGGTAGATCTCCGCCTGATGGGCGGCCCCGTCAAAGCGCAGGAATACCCGGGGCGCATCGGGAACGGTCAGTGTGCGGCGGTAGCCGCAGACCATCTCATAGTCAGAGGGGTCTGCGTAGTGGAGCGGCAGCTCCCGGCAGGTATGGGGCAGGCGCACCGGACGGCAGTCAACAGGTTCACCCCGGCAGAAGTCCTCGCTCCAGTGCTCTGTAAATTCCCAGTGATCACAAAGACTGTATCTCATCGTACCAACAATCCCTCCAGTAAAATGGAAATCATCTCATCCAGGGCATCCGTGTAGGATATGCCCTGCGCATCGAGCGTGCGGTCTGCAAGAAAATCCTCGATGGAAGCGGAGATCATCCGCTGCAGAACCGGCAGGGATACCCGACGGATAACGCCCTCCCCCATTGCCTGCTCCAACAGCGCCAAGGTAGGCTCCCAGCCGGTTTCCAGATGCTCCCGCACGCGCGCCGCGACTCCGGGATATTTTTCATCCAAAAGATCCATCTGCTGCAGATCCAGCGCGGTGTACTCCTCCGGCAGGGCGATAATGACCGCCCGCAGCTTTTCAGCCAGGGTGCCGGGGCCGTCAAGGATGCGCTGCTTGCGGGCGTGGATCCTTGTGAACGCATCGTCCACCATATCCAGCAGCAGCGCCGCCTTGGAGGGGTAGACCGCGTAGATCGTCTTTTTGCTGATGTGCATCATCGCAGCGGCCTGCTGCATCGTAAAGCGCAGCCCATCCCTGCGGAACAGCTCCATTCCGACTGCGCGCAGCCTTGTGCGCAGCTCGTTGTGTTCGTCCATAGCTTGCCTCCTGCGGAAACTTGATTTAGCTTTCTGGTTTCCATTGTAGTGCGGAAACCGGTGTGATGCAAGCGGTTTCCTGTACTTTCTACCTTTTTGCCAATCGGGCACAGATTTTTTCGTCATATCGCCCATACGCTAAAGCCGTAACGGGACAGCAAAACGCCCCCGCACGGTGATGCGGGGGCGCTTTGCAGGTGCCTCAGTTCGTTTTTTCGATTTTTTGCTGCAGACGAGTCAGCTCCCGCAGCTCACGCACAGTGAAAAAGCCGCAGACGATGGCGGCAGCGCCGTCCGCAATGGGGCCTGCGTACATGACGCCGTCAATGCCCATAAAGAGCGGGAAGATGACGATGAGCGGCAGCAGGAACAAAATCTGGCGTGTCAGGGACATGAATACGCCGAGGCGCGCCTTGCCGATCGAGTTGAAGAAGTTGGAGGTGACCGGCTGGATGCCGTTGATCAGCGTCAGGAACATATAAATGCGGAAGTAGCGCTCCGAAAACTGGTAGTACATCTCGCTGCCGGTGCCGAAAATACTGATGATCTGCCGCGGGAAAAGCTGGAAGCAGGCAAACGCTGCCAGAGAAAGCCCGGTAGCCACAGCCAGCGCCAGCAGATAGCTCTTTTTAACGCGGCGGTAGAGCGCAGCGCCGTAATTGAAGCCGATGATCGGCTGCACACCCTGCGAAATACCGATGACAAAGGACATAAAGATCATGTTGACCTTTGAGATGATGCCCGCGCAGGCCAGAGGAATATCGCTGCCGTAGATCGACAGTGCACCGTAGTGTGCAAGGGTGTTGTTCAAAACGATTTGGACAACAGCCATAGCGATCTGGTTGAAGCAGGCAGATGCACCGTAGCTGAAGATCTTGCGCGTTCTGTCACCGTCAATCGTAAAGCAGCCCCGTGAGAAGGGCACAGATTTAAAATGAAAGAGATACCGCATGCTGATACAGAACGAGGCGATCTGCCCGAGGATCGTGGCAAGTGCAGCGCCGGTCATACCCATATCCAGCCCAAAAATGAACAGCGGATCAAGGGCCGTATTGATAAGTGCGCCGATGAGCATCGACATCATGGAATAGCGCGGGCTGCCGTCTGCCAGAATCAGCTTGCTCATGCCGGTATTCATAATGAGGAACGGAAACCCCAGCGCTGTGATGCGGGTGTAGGCCTCTGCGTAGGGCAAAACATCCGGCGTGGCACCGAAGAATTTCAGCATCGGCGTCAGAAAAAGCAGCGTGACCGCCATCAGCACTGTGCCGAACAGTGCCATCAGGCACAGGCCGTTGCCTGCATATTCAGCAGAGCGCTTTTCATTGCCGGCACCCAACTGGAGGCTGAAATTCGTCGCACTGCCAATGCCGAGCAGCAGCGCAATGGCTGTGCAGGCAATCGAGAGCGGAAACGCAATGTTGGTGGCAGCATTGCCCAGCAGACCCACACCCTGCCCGATAAAGATCTGGTCAACAATATTGTACAGCGACGTCACCAGCATCGAGATAATGCAGGGAATGGCAAAGCCGACAAGCAGCTTGCCTTCCTTTTCATATCCAAGCGGGTTGGCAGCATCAGCCTGCGATGAAACCGTTTTTACGCTCATGCAGTTTTATCTCCTTTAATCCTGTTCATAATCGCAAACATACTAATAGTAGCAAACCCCGGAGGAAAATGCAAGTTTGTGTGCCTTGAGGCGCTTGCGCCAGAGAGGGCCAAGGGGTGAGCACACCTTTTCCGACACGCTGCCGGGGACGGCTCTTTTTGGCGGGATTGTGCTGGAATTCTGCGGGAAATTTTATAGCCGGTATGCTGCTTTTATAGTATACTGGAAAAAACGCAACCGGAACAGAAAGGAAAAGCCCACATGCAGCAAATCAAGATCATCTTTTTCGATATAGACGGCACACTGATCGACATGCAGTCCAAGCACATCTCCCCCCGCACGGTGGAAGCACTGCACCTCCTGCGGGCCAACGGTATCCGCCTGTGCATTGCCACAGGGCGCGCGCCGGTAACGCTGCCGGATTTCGGCGGGGCGGAGTTTGACGCCTATCTGACCTTCAACGGCTCTTTATGCTATGCGGGGGCTGATACGATCTACAGCCGCCCGATCAACGGCGCAGATCTGCAGCGTCTTATCCAAAATGCGGCATCGCTGGGCCGTCCGGTGGCGGCGGCCACCCGGGACCGCATCGCTGCGAACGGCACCGACACCGATCTGACAGACTATTTTGCCATCGCGAACGAAAAGCCTGACCTGACCGCTGACTTTGATGCGGTATGCCGCCAGCCGGTTTACCAGCTTATGCTGGGCTGCCGCGCCAAGGACTACCCTGCCGTTCTGCAGGGTGTGAGCGGGGCTAAGATCGCAGCATGGTGGGACCGTGCGGTGGATGTCATCCCGGCCGATGGCGGCAAGGGCATCGGCATCCAAAAGGTGCTGGCCTACTATGGGCTTGACAAAAGTCAGGCGCTTGCCTTCGGTGACGGCAACAATGATCTGGAAATGCTGGAGGCGGTCGGCACCGGCGTGGCGATGGCGAATGCCTCCCCCGAGCTCAAGGCGCTGGCCGATGCAGTATGCCCTAGCGTAGCGGAGGATGGCATCTGGCAATACTGCACAGCCCATGGGCTGATCTGAACCGACCCTATGCCATATTTATTTCAAAACAACCGTAAAGCAGCTGCCGCTGCCGGGGCGGCTGTCCACAGTGACAGCGCCGCCGTGCAGCGCGGCTATTTTTTGTGCCATGGCAAGGCCCAAGCCGTTGCCCTGCGTCCGGTGGCTGGTGTCCCCCTGATAGAACTGCTCAAAGATATGGCGGCAGGTCTCGGCATCCATACCGCAGCCCTGGTCCGTGACGGCCACAACCGGGCTTCCCTGCTCGCGGTGCAGCGTTACGCTTATGGTTCCGTCCTCGGGGCTGAACTTGGCGGCATTATCCAGCAGATTCAGCCAGATCTCCTTTACCAGCGCCTCGCTGCCGTGGTAGGTGCAGGGGGCCAGCTCGGCCTCAAACTGCAGCGGCTTATCGCGCCACTTTTGCCGGGTCACAAGGATGCACTGGCGCAGCTGCTCATCCAGCGCAAAGTCTGTGCAGTCGGTCAGAATGGTCTGTGCCTCGATACGATTCAAGAGCAGCACACTGCCGGAAAGCTGCGCCAGCCGCCTGCTCTCATCGCGGATGATTTGCAGATACTCGCGCTGTTCCTCTGGGGTAACCTCCTCGTCCAGCAGCAGGTCGGCAAAGCCGCTGATGCTGACGATGGGCGTCTTGAACTCATGGGAAAAGTTATTTACAAAATCCTTGCGCAGCAGCTCGGTGCCGGAAAGCTCCTCCGCCGCTTTGTTGAAGGCTGCTTTGAACTCCCGGATCTCGGTGGGCTCATACCCGTGGGCAGCAGGCTGCAGGCGCACGGTGAAGTCCCCCGCCGCCAGCAGGTTCATCGCCTGTATGATGTTTTTGATAGGCTTTATTAACACGATGCGAATCGCAACCACAAGGCTGACGGCCATTAAAATACAGCTGGCATACAAAATAACCAGCGCACCGCCGATGCTGACGCTGCCGTCTTGGATAAAAAAGCCGTGGTCAGCCTCCAATACAACCAGCACCGTCACAACGGTCAGATTCAGCGTAACGATGAAAAAGAGGTTCAGCACCAGCAGCATCGTCAAATTTACGGTGCGCATACAGTCGCGCAGCCTGTTTACAAATTGCGCCATATCACACCTTCTTTATAGCACGGTAGCCGATGCCGCGAATGGTCTGTATCTCAAACTCCGGCCAATCGTAAAAGCGGGTGCGCAGCCGGTTGATGTGAACATTTACCGTTTTATCGTCGCTTTCGCTGTCCATGCCCCAGATCTCATCCAGCAGCTCCAGCCGGGTAAAGGTCCTTTCCGGGTAAGCCAGCAGCTTGTATAGGAGGTTGAACTCCTTGGGCGGCAGCACCTGTGCATCGTGGCCGCGCCGCACGGTATGGGTGTCGTAGTCCAGCTCGACATCCCCTATCGTGATCTTGTGCTCATCCACGATGCGGGCGCGGCGCAGCAGTGCCTTGATGCGCAGCACAAGTTCCTGCCGGTCCGGCGGTTTTGTCATATAATCATCGGTACCCACGATAAAGCCCGTGTGCTTGTCCTGCGGCATATCCTTGGCCGTCAGCATCAAAATGGGCAGCATGCTGCCGCTTTCGCGGATAGCCTTTGTCAGCGCAAAGCCGTCCATCCGGGGCATCATCACATCGCAGAGCAGCAGGTCTATCTGGTTGTGGTCGAGCATTTCCAGCGCCTGCACACCGTCGGCAGCAATCAGCGGCTCATAGCCCTCTCGCTTTACGATGGCGCAAAGCAGACGCGCCGTGCTGGGGTCATCCTCGGCAATCAAAATACGAAACATCCGTGTATCCTCCTTGGTTCTATTATAGTACAGCGCAAAGATAAACGAAAGATAAACCTTCCCGTTTACCAAAGGTTTATTTTGGCGGTGTATCCTTGGGAGCATCGAAACAAAAACAACCTACGGGAAAACGGAGGATACAGCTATGAAAACGATCTATCTTGTCACCGGTGCTGCCGGATTTATGGGCACAAATGTCTGCGCACAGCTTTTGGCGCGCGGTGATGCCGTGCGCGCTTTTGTGCTGAAGGGCGACCCCGCTGTAAAATTTGTGCCGAAGGCCGTCGAAATCTTTGAGGGTGACCTCTGCAGTGCCGAGGACTGCGAGAAATTCTTTGCCGTGGAGCCGGGCGTCCAGACTGTCTGCATCCACTGCGCGAGCATGGTGACCATCAACCCGAATTACAGTGAAAAGCTCATCGCCGTCAATGTGGGCGGCACCGAAAATATGCTGAATTCCGCCAAAAATCACCCGGAGTGCAAAAAGTTCGTCTATGTTTCCAGCACCGGTGCTATCCCCGAGCTGCCTAAGGGCGAGAGCATCCATGAGGTATACAGCTTTGTTCCCTACGATGATGACCGCGTGGTCGGCTGGTACAGCCGCAGCAAGGCCATGGCGACCCAGAAGGTGCTGGACGCCGCTGCGGACGGGCTGAATGCCTGCGTGGTGCATCCCAGCGGTATTCTTGGCCCCAACGACCCCGCCATCGGGCAGACGACCCGCACGCTGATCCAGATTTTGAACGGTGAAATGCCCATTGGTATGCAGGGCTCGTTCAATCTTGTCGATGTGCGCGACCTGGCCGCCGGCACGATTGCCGCCGCTGACCGTGGGCGCAGGGGAGAGTGCTACATCCTTTCCAATAACGAGGTCTCGCTGAAGGAGCTGTGTGAGATGCTCAAGGCTGATACCGGCTGCCGCGGCTGCCTGTTTTATCTGCCGCTGTCCTTTGCGCATTTTGCCGCCAAACAGATGGAGGCCCGCGCCGCCAAGACCGGCAAGCCCGCTGTGCTGACTGAGTTTGCCGTTTACAATCTGGAGCGCAACAACCATTTTGACTGCTCCAAAGCGAAAAACGAGCTTGGCTTTGCCCCGCGTCCCTACAAGGAAACGCTGCATGATTTGGCGGTTTGGCTCAAGCAGGAGGGAAAAATCGCATGAAAAAGGTATGCGTCATCACAGGCGGCGCCAGCGAATTGAGCAAATAAAAAGGGCAGCAAAGTAAACCCCGATTTTAGCCTTTGGGGTCTGCTTTGCTGCCTTTTGGATTTTGTGCTTTCGCTTGGCTGTACTTTAGTGCAGCTCGCTTTCGCAGCGGTCCAGCACGGCGGCGATGACCTGATCCATGTCGTAATATTTGTACTCACCCAGGCGTCCGCCGAAGATGACCTTCGGCTCGGCGTCTGCCAGCTTTTTGTACTCGGCGTACAGTGCGCCGTTTTTGGCGTCGTTGACGGGGTAATACGGCTCGTCACCGGGCTTCCACTCGGAGGAATACTCGCGGCTGATGATCGTCTTGGGCAGGTCGTTTCCGTTTTCGTCCTTGCCGAACTCGAACCATTTGTGCTCGATGATGCGGGTCCACGGGGTCTCGCGGTCCGTATAGTTGACGGCGGCGTTGCCCTGGAAGCTGGGCTTGTCGAGCAGCTCATTCTCAAACCGGACGGAGCGGTATTCCAGCGTGCCGAGCTTGTAGTCAAAATAAGCGTCGATTGGGCCGGTGTAGACGACCTTGTCGGCCAGTGCGTCCAGCGCGGCCTTGTTTTCAAGGTAATCGGTGTTCAGCCGCACCTCAATGCCGTCGAGCAGGTTGGCGATCATCTTCGTATAGCCGCCGATGGGAATGCCCTGATACAGTGCGTTGAAATAGTTGTTGTCAAAGGTCAGCCGCACAGGCAGGCGCTTGATGATGAACGCCGGCAGATCCTTGCAGTCGCGGCCCCACTGCTTTTCGGTGTAGCCCTTGATGAGCTTCTCGTAGATGTCGCGGCCTACAAGGGAGATGGCCTGCTCCTCGAGGTTCTGCGGCTCGTGGGTGATCTCGCGGCGCTGCTCCTCGATCTTGGCGGCTGCCTCCTCCGGCGTTACAACGCCCCACATTTTATTAAAGGTGTACATATTGAAGGGCAGCGAGTAGAGCTCACCCTTGTAGTTGGCAACGGGCGAGTTTGTAAAGCGGTTGAACTCGGCAAACCGGGTGATATAGTTCCAGACCTTTTTGTTGTTGGTATGGAAGATGTGCGCACCGTATTTGTGGACATGGATGCCCTCCATGCGCTCGGTGTAGATATTGCCCGCAATGTTGGGGCGCTTATCCACGACCAGTACGGATTTGCCGTGGGCCTTGGCCTCATGGGCGAAGATGGCACCGTACAGACCGGAGCCGACTACCAGATAATCATATTTCATATAACAGGTGTTCCTCTCTTTAAAAGTCACAGGGATACTGTGCGGCAATGGCATGGAGAGCCCTGCTCCACTGTCAAAAAACGGCTGAAAGGCGTTTCAGTCTCTGCCGAACAGATCTCTTGTGTAGACCTTGTCCTGCACATCGTTGAGGCAGGCATCGTAGCGGTTGGCCAGAATCGCCTCACTCTGCCGTTTGAATTTGTCGAGATCGTTGACCACCGCCGAGCCGAAGAAGGTCTTGCCGTCCTCCAGCGTAGGCTCATAGATGATGACCTGTGCGCCCTTGGCCTTGATGCGCTTCATGACACCCTGAATCGAGCTTTGGCGGAAGTTGTCGCTGTTGCTCTTCATCGTCAGGCGGTAGACGCCGATGGTGACGGGCCTTTCGCGGCTTTCGTCAAACTCATTTTCCTGATCGTAGCCGTAGTACCCGGCCAGCTTCAGCACGCGGTCAGCGATGAAGTCCTTGCGGGTGCGGTTGGACTCCACAATGGCTTCGATGAGATTTTCCGGCACATCAGCGTAGTTTGCCAGCAGCTGCTTGGTGTCCTTGGGCAAACAGTAGCCGCCGTAGCCGAAGCTGGGGTTATTGTAATGGCTGCCGATGCGCGGGTCAAGACATACGCCGTCAATGATCTGCTTCGTGTTCAGACCCTTGCTCTCCGCGTAGGTATCCAGCTCATTGAAATAGGCAACGCGCAGCGCCAGATAGGTGTTGGCGAACAGCTTGACGGCCTCGGCCTCGGTAAAGCCCATGAAGAGCGTATCAATGTTCTCCTTGATGGCACCTTCCTGCAGCAGTGCCGCAAATTCGTGGGCGGCTGCGACAAGGTGCGCATCCTCCGGGTCGGTGCCGACGATGATGCGGGACGGGTAGAGGTTGTCATACAGGGCCTTGGACTCCCGCAGAAATTCCGGGCTGAACAGGATATTCCTGCTGCCGAGCCTTTCCCGCACCGACACCGTGTAGCCCACAGGGATCGTCGATTTGATGACCATGACGGCGTTTGGGTTGACCTCCGTGACAAGGCGGATGACCGCCTCCACTGCAGAGGTGTCAAAGTGCTGGGTCTGGCTGTCGTAGTTGGTGGGTGCAGCGATGACCACAAAGTCTGCATCGGCGTAGGCTGCCTTTGCGTCCAGTGTGGCTGTCAGATCCAACTCCTTCTCAGCCAGATATTTCTCGATATAATCATCTTGGATCGGCGATTTGCGCGCGTTGATCAATGCGACCTTTTCCGGCAGGATGTCCACCGCCGTCACATGATGGTGCTGGGAAAGCAGCGTGGCAATCGAAAGCCCCACATAGCCGGTCCCGGCCACCGCGATCTTATATTTTTTCATAGCAGTTCTACTCCGCAGTTGCGAATTTTCCGTAAGGCAGCGGTCAAAATTGCGCCGTGCCAGCTTACCGTATGTGGATTTATTATAGCACGTCACCGGCCACAATTCAATATTGCCGCTTTCCTCAGAATTGTTTGAACAATAATCCAGTATTGAAAACAATCGTCTCTACTCAGTCTTTGCGGTATCTGCTAAGATGGAATCACGGTACTGGCGTGGTGTCAGACCGGTTTGTTTACGGAAAACACGATAAAAGTAATTGTCATCCAGGAATCCGATCTGCTGGCAGATCTGTGCATTGGACAGATTCGTGTCGCAAAGAAGCTTCATCGCTTTTTGGATGCGCAGGTGCGTGATCTGCTCGTTGATGCCGCAGCCATAGAGCTGCCGGGAAAGATAGTACAGCCCGGTACGGCTTACCGAAAGGTCACGGCAGATCGTTTCGTTTGTCAATGTCTCATCCAGATGTTCCGCCAGGTAACGGCTCAGCTTTTCCTGCGCACTGCCCGCTGCCAGCCGCGTCAGCCCCTTTTGGTACAATGCAGCCGCCGCCAAAGCCAGCAGATCCGCTGCTGATTTCAGCACCGGATAAGGCGTGCGCGGCAAGGCGTTATAGGCTTTTTGCAGTGCTGTTTTATCAATTGCGTAAGCCGAGCAGCATTTTTGCGCATAGCTCCATTCGCTCTGCTCATCGGCCCCCTGCACAATGTGGCTCAACAGCAAAAAGCCCACAACAGCACCATCGATCTGGACTGGCGTAATCACTTCGATCAGCCCCGCATGGCAGGGGTAGATGATCGTCTGCTTTTGCCGCGTTGCCTTGCGGCAGGCCGCCTGGTCACACAGGTAACAGCCGGTCTTGCCTTCAGGCACGCTGCGGATCAAGCGGCAATAAGCCGGCAGATCCGGCGGATAGGAAAGCACTTCGATTCCATACGAATCAAACACGGCGGAGCGCAGCCCCGTAAGGCAGTGAAAATCCTGCAAGAGGACCAAAAGCTCCTTTTTGTTGAAAACGGTTCCCATGGGCGCACCCCTTTCCGAACATTAAGATAGTCTTATGATAAAGACCATCCTTTATTTTGTCAAGGAGGATCCCTATGATCGACTTAAAGCAGTGTTCTCTCGGCATTGAGTTGGGTTCCACCCGCATCAAAGCTGTGCTTGTGGGCGATACCTGCAAGCCGGTGGCCCAGGGCGATTTTACCTGGGAGAACCGGCTGGAAAACGGCATCTGGACCTACCCGCTGGAGGAAGTCTGGCAGGGCGTGCAGGCTGCCTACGCGGCATTGGCTGCGGATGTGCTGGCCAAGTGCGGCCAGCCGCTGACCACAGTGGGGTGCATTGGCGTTTCGGCTATGATGCATGGGTATCTGGCGTTTGATGCTGCGGGCAAACTGCTGGTACCGTTCCGCACATGGCGCAACACGATGACCGGCGCGGCAGCAGAAGAATTGACCGCGGCGTTCGGGTTCAACATCCCGCAGCGCTGGAGCATAGCGCACCTGTACCAAGCCATGCTGAACCGCGAGCCACACCTGCCGCAGCTGGACTTTTTCACCACGCTGGCAGGCTATGTACACTGGCAGCTGACCGGGCGCAAGGTGCTGGGCGAGGGTGATGCCAGCGGCATGTTCCCGATCAACAGCGCCACCGGCGGGTATGATGCCGCAATGCTCGCAAAATTTAACGCGCTGGCAGACAAGCAAGGCTGCCCCGTGGATCTTGTCAAACTGCTGCCTGCCGTTTTGCCCGCAGGCGAGGACGCCGGTATGCTGACCGTCGAGGGGGCGAAGCGGCTCGACCCCACCGGCACGCTGCAGCCCGGCATACCGTTCTGCCCACCGGAGGGCGACGCCGGCACCGGCATGGTGGCAACAAACAGTGTCGCCCCGCGCACCGGCAATGTCAGCGCAGGCACCAGCATTTTTGCCATGGTCGTCCTGGAAAAGCCGCTGTCCAGAGTCTACCCGGAAATCGACATGGTCACGACCCCCGACGGCGCGGCGGTCGCCATGGTCCACTGCAACAACTGCACCAGCGATTTGAACGCCTGGGTCGATCTGCTGGCCGAGAGCGCGGCACTGTGCGGGGCAGACATCGACAAAGGTGCGTTGTTTACCCTCCTGTTCAACGAATCGCTGCACGGTGCGCCTGACTGCGGCGGCATCACGCCCGTCAACTACATTTCCGGCGAGAGCGTCACCCACCTGGACGCGGGCGTCCCCCTGCTGCTGCGCCGCCCGGACAGTGCGTTTACGCTGGCCAACTTTATGCGCGCCAACATCTATTCTGCCTTTGCCACGCTGGCGATGGGGCTGGAAATTTTACGCAAGGAAAATGTGGCTGTGAATACCCTGCTCGGCCACGGCGGCATCTTCAAAACGCCGGGCGTGGCCCAGCGGTATCTGGCTGCGGCGGCGGGCGCACCTGTGACCTGCATGGAAACAGCCGGTGAGGGCGGTTCCTACGGCATGGCCCTGCTGGCTGCGTATCGTCTGCACCGCGCCGACGGCGAAACGCTGGCCGCGTATTTGAACCGCTGCGTTTTTGCCGACGCCCAAAGCACGACCCTGTCCCCCGACCCTGCCGAGCAGTCCGGGTTTGCCGCCTTTTTGACCCAGTACCAGACTGCGCTGAAAGCCGAGCGCGCCGTTGTAGAATATTGACCCCGATGCACCGCCTGCCCCACAGCATGTTTTGGACAAGCATTTTATGAGAAAACACGGACCCAACGCCTATTACGGCCAGAAATAAGGAGGTTTTACCGTATGAAATTTTACATTGATACCGCCAACGTCGACGAGATCCGCAGTGCCAACGACATGGGCATTATCGCCGGTGTCACCACGAACCCCAGCCTGATCGCCAAAGAGGGCCGCGACTACGCCGAAACGTTGAAAGAGATCGCCACCATCGTGGACGGCCCCATCTCCGGCGAGGTCAAGGCGACCACCACCGATGCCGAGGACATGATCGCCGAGGGCCGCGCCATCTACGCGCTGGACCCGAAGCACATGGTGGTCAAAATCCCCATGACCGCCGAGGGGTTAAAGGCCATCAAGGTGCTGTCCGGCGAGGGCATCCCTACGAACTGCACGCTGATTTTCAGCGCCAACCAGGCGCTGCTGGCAGCCCGCGCGGGTGCCACTTATGTCAGCCCGTTTTTGGGACGTCTCGATGACATCGGCCAGCCGGGCATTGATCTGATCGAAACTATCCACGATATATTCCTGAACTATCCGGACATCGAAACTCAAATCATCGCCGCCAGCGTGCGCAATCCTATCCATGTGACCGACTGTGCCCTGGCCGGTGCCGACATTGCCACGGTGCCGTACAAGGTCATCGAGCAGATGCTTCACCATCCGCTGACCGATGCCGGCATCGAGAAGTTCAAGGCTGACTATACAAAAGTTTTTGGCGTCAACGGATAAATCTTCCGTAAAGAGGAGACAAAGGTATGTACTATATTGGGATCGACCTCGGCACCTCGGCGGTCAAGCTGCTGCTGATGGACGAAACGGGCAGCATTGCCAACATCGTAAGCCGGGAGTACCCGATCACGTTCCCGCACCCCGGTTGGAGCGAGCAGGACCCCGCAGACTGGTGGGCAGCGGTCTTCGAGGGCATTCCGGCACTGCTGGACGGGTTTGACGCCAAACAGGTGCGCGGCATCGGTGCGGGCGGGCAGATGCACGGGCTGGTGGTGCTGGACAAAAACGACGCGGTTATCCGCCCCTGCATCCTGTGGAACGATGGCCGCACCCAAAAGCAGGTCGACTACTTAAACGGCGTTATCGGCAAAGATAAGTTGAGCCGTTACACCGCGAACATCGCGTTTGCAGGCTTCACCGCGCCCAAACTGCTTTGGATGCGGGAGAACGAACCCGACAACTTCGCCCGCATTGAAAAGATCATGCTGCCGAAGGATTACATCAACTACAAGCTGACAGGCGTCCACTGTACCGATTACTCGGACGCTTCGGGTATGCTTTTGCTGGACGTTGAACACAAGTGCTGGAGCCGCGAGATGCTGGACATCTGCAGCGTGGCCGAGGCACAACTGCCGAAGCTGTTTGAGAGCTGGCAGCCCGTCGGCACGCTGACCGCCGAAGCCGCTGCCAAGCTGGGCCTGCCTGCCGATGTGGTGGTCTGCGCGGGCGCGGGCGATAACGCAGCGGCAGCTGTCGGCTGCGGCGCGGTGGGCGGCGGCAAGTGCAATATCAGCCTTGGCACGTCAGGCACGGTGTTCATCACCAGCGATACGTTCGGCGTCGACAAGCAGAACGCCCTGCACAGCTTCGCCCATGCGGACGGCGGCTACCACCTGATGGGCTGCATCCTCTCGGCTGCCAGCTGCAACAAGTGGTGGAACGAAGAAGTGCTGCACACCACTGACTATGCTGCCGAGCAGATGCCCATCACGCAGGACAAGCTGGGCGCGAACGACGTCTACTTCCTGCCCTACCTGATGGGCGAGCGCAGCCCCCACAACGACCCCGCCGCGCGTGGCGCTTTCGTCGGGCTGCGGATGGACACCCCGCGCACCGCGCTGACGCAGGCGGTGCTGGAGGGTGTGGCGTTTGCGATACGTGATTGTGTGGAAATTGCCCGGGCACAAGGCGTGAAGATTAAAGCCAGCACGCTCTGCGGCGGCGGCGCAAAAAGCACGCTGTGGCGGGAGATTCTGGCAAACGTGCTGGGCATCCCGCTGACGCTGCCCCAGACCGAGCAGGGCCCCGGCTATGGCGGCGCGATGCTGGCGGCGGTGGCCTGCGGGGCATATCCCAGCGTGCAGGCTTGTGCTGCCGCCCTCGTACATGCCAAGAGCACAACCGAGCCGGACCCGGCTCTTGTGGAAAAATATAGCGCACGCTACGCCGTGTGGCATAAGCTGTACCCGGCGCTGAAAGCATCCTTTGCCGAAATGGAGGCATTGCAATGAGGATTTTTTCTGTAACCGACCCGGAATTTAAGCCCTATGGCCGCGTTGTGACCGGGCTGGATGCCGCGAAAGCGGAGATTTTGGCCGCCTTGGCAAACACCCCGCTGCCCGACGGCACAGACTATGTTGCCGAAGATGCGTGCCTGCAGGAGCTGCCCGCCGCCACCGAGGTTTCGGAGCATTTGTTCGGCGGGATGCCCTGCCAGTTGGGCTGGTGCAACGGGCACAACGCCTACCTGAACTGCCTTGAATACCACCGCGACAGTGAGTTTAACTTGGGCACCGAGGATTTTGTACTGCTGCTGGCAAAGCTGGATGAGATTGAGAACGGCAAGCTGGACACCGCCAAGGTCAAGGCGTTCCGCGTCCCGGCAGGCACGCTGGTGGAAGTCTACGCCACGACGCTGCACTACGCGCCCTGCCATGTGGATGCAGCCAAGGGCTTCCGCGTGCTGGTCGCCCTGCCCAAGGGTACGAACACCGACAAGCCGGAAATCAAAAACAACGGCGGCGATGACGCCCTGCTGTGGGCCTGCAACAAGTGGCTGCTCGCCCATCCCGACAGCGCCGAGGCCAAGGCCGGGGCGTATGTGGGGCTGGTCGGGGAGAATTTGCATATCTGAAATCAGAGTTTAGAGTGGAGAGTTTAGAGTTTAGATATGGAGTGCGCGCCAGCGCGCACATTAAAAAATAGAGGAGCTTGCCGCTTTTAAGCGAGATTGCGTTTACATGAGACGCATTCATTTTTTAAAGCCGCCGCGCGGCGGCGGAACATTATCTAAACTCTTAACTCTAAACTCTTAACTCTCCGCCATAAATAATAAAAGGGAGGAAACCACCATGAAATCTACCAACATTCCCGAGGTCAAGCTGGGCATCATCGCCGTCAGCCGTGACTGTTTTCCCATCGCATTGAGCGAGAAGCGCCGCGCCGCCATCGCTGCCGCCTGCGCCGCCAAGGGCACTGACCTGTACGAGTGCAAGACCACTGTCGAGAACGAGCACGACATGCAGAAAGCCGTAGCCGAAGTTACCGCCGCAGGCTGCAATGCGCTGACCGTGTTTTTGGGCAACTTCGGTCCCGAAACGCCCGAAACGCTGATTGCCAGGCACTTTGACGGGCCCTGCATGTTCGTAGCGGCAGCCGAGGGCGACGGCGATATGATCAATGGCCGCGGAGATGCGTACTGCGGTATGCTGAACTGCTCCTACAACCTCGGCATGCGCCATCTGAAAGGCTACATTCCCGAGTATCCCGTCGGCACTGCCGAAGAGATCGCGGATAAGATGGCCGAGTTTGTGCCGATTGCCCGCACGATTCTGGGCGTGCGTGATTTGAAAATCATCACCTTTGGCCCGCGCCCGCAGGACTTCTTCGCCTGCAATGCGCCCATCAAGGGCCTGTACGAACTGGGTGTCGAGGTCGAGGAAAACTCCGAGCTGGACCTGCTCGTTTCCTACAAAGAGCATGCGGGCGACCCGCGCATCGCAGACGTCTGCGCCGACATGGCCGCCGAGATGGGCGAGGGTCACTATTACCCAGACCTGCTGGCCCGCATGGCGCAGTTTGAGCTGACCCTGCTCGACTGGGCCGAGAACCACAAGGGCAGCAAAAAGTACGTTGCCTTTGCCGACAAGTGCTGGCCCGCGTTCCCGTCCCAGTTCGGGTTTGAGCCTTGCTATGTCAACTCCCGCCTTGCCAGCCGTGGCATCCCCGTGGCCTGCGAGGTCGATATTTACGGTGCCCTGTCCGAGTACATCGGCATGTGTGCGTCCGGCGACACCGTCACCCTGCTGGACATCAACAACAGTGTGCCCAAGTACATTTATGATGAGGACATCACCGGCAAGTTCAATTACAAGCTGACCGATACCTTCATGGGCTTCCACTGCGGCAACACGCCGTCCTGCAAGATGTGCAGTGACCGTGCCGTCAAGTACCAGCTCATCCAGCACCGCCTGCTGGAGCCCGCCGGCAGCGACCCCGATTTCACCCGCGGCACGCTGGAAGGCGACATTGCGCCGTCCGACATCACGTTCTACCGCCTGCAGTGCGACAGCGAGGGCCAACTCCGCGCCTACATTGCGCAAGGCGAAATTCTTCCCGTAGCAACGCGTTCTTTTGGCGGCATTGCCATCTTTGCCATCCCCGAGATGGGCCGTTTCTACCGCCATGTCCTGATCCAGAAGCGCTACCCGCACCACGGTGCCGTTGCCTTCGGTCACTATGGCAAGACGCTGTTTGAGGTGTTCAAGTTCTTCGGCATCGCGGACATTGCCTACAACCAGCCCAAGAGCCTGCCGTATCCCACGGAAAATCCGTTTGCATAAGAATGGCCATCAGAGCGCATCCTTCATGCTCTTTACATAGGCACCGATCTTGTCCGGTGCGTCCTTTCCGTACCGTTCCAGCAGCTTGATGATGGCCGAGCCGACAATCGCACCGTCTGCAATCGCCGCCATTTTATGCGCCTGCTCCGGCGTGGAAATACCAAACCCGATGGCGCAGGGCGTTTTTGTGTTCCGGCGCACCACCTCCACGATGGACGCCAAATCGGTCTTAATCTCGCTGCGGGTGCCTGTGACGCCAAGGCTTGACACAATATACAAAAAACCTTCGGCTTCTTTGGCGATCATTGCAATTCGGTCCGCCGAGGTAGGCGCGATCATCGAGATCAGATCCACGTCGTACTTCCGGCAGGTCGGCAAAAATTCATCCTTTTCCTCATAGGGCAGATCGGGCAAAATCAGCCCGTCAATGCCAAGCTCCGCGCAGGCAGAGATAAACGCATCTGCCCCGTAGGAAAAGACCACATTCGCATAGGTCATAAAGACGAAGGGAATCTTGACATCCTTCCGCAGCGCACGCACAAAGTCAAATATCTGATCGGTTGTTACACCGCCCCGCAGCGCACGCAGGTTGGCGCCCTGTATGACCACACCCTCCGCAGTAGGGTCCGAGAACGGAATCCCCAGCTCGATCAGATCCGCACCGTTCGCCGCCATGGCGCGGATGGCGACCCCCGTCGTTTCGAGATCCGGGTCACCGCAGGTAATGAATGGGATAAACGCCTTTCCGTCAGAAAATGCCTTGTAAATGTTACTCATGGATATTCTCCCCTCTGTAGCGGGCAATGGCGGCGCAATCCTTATCGCCGCGCCCGGAGATCGTGATGACGATGCTCTTGTCCTTCGCCATAGTCGGGGCGAGCTTGAGGGCATAGGCCACGGCATGGGCGGACTCAATGGCCGGAATGATTCCCTCGGTCCTTGCCAGATACTCAAAGGCGTTCACGGCCTCGTCATCGGTGACCGGCACATACTCCGCACGGCCAATATCGTGCAGCCATGCATGCTCGGGACCAACACCGGGGTAATCCAGCCCGGCAGAGATCGAGTAGACCGGCGCGATCTGGCCGTACTTATCCTGGCAGAAATAGGATTTCATACCGTGGAAGATGCCCACACTGCCGGTGTTGATGGTCGCAGCGGTTTCAAAGGTGTCAATGCCGCGGCCTGCCGCCTCGCAGCCGATCAGCCGGACCTGCTTGTCACCGATGAAATGGTAAAAGCTGCCGATGGCGTTCGAGCCGCCGCCGACACAGGCGATGACGGCATCGGGCAGGCGGCCCTCCTTTTCCAGCATCTGCTCCCTGATCTCCTTTGAAATCACAGCCTGAAAATCCCGCACGATGGTCGGGAACGGATGCGGCCCCATGACAGAACCAAGGCAGTAATGTGTATCGCTGATGCGGCTCGTCCATTCGCGCATTGCCTCCGAGACTGCGTCCTTCAGCGTGCCGGTGCCGCTTGTGACCGGGATGACCTCGGCCCCCAGCAGCCGCATGCGGTAGACATTCAGCGCCTGACGCTTTGTGTCCTCCTCACCCATAAAGACAACGCATTCCATCCCCATCAGGGCGGCAGCCGTTGCGGTGGCCACACCGTGCTGTCCTGCGCCGGTCTCAGCGATCAGGCGGGTCTTGCCCATCTTTTTGGCAAGCAGCGCCTGCCCCAGCACATTGTTGATCTTGTGCGCACCGGTGTGGTTCAGATCCTCACGCTTGAGGTAGATTTTGGCACCGCCCAGATCCTCCGTCATCTTCTGCGCGTAGTACAGCCGGGAGGGGCGCCCTGCATAGTCGTTCAGCAGAGCGGTCAATTCCCGGTTGAACTCCGGGTCCTTTTTATAGTAGTCGTATGCCTGTTCCAGTTCGATCACGGCATTCATCAGCGTTTCGGGAATATACTGCCCGCCATGGATGCCAAAACGCCCGTTCGGGTTTGTCATACCTTTTCTTCCTTTCTCACCGCGGCGGCAAAGGCCGCCATCTTCTCTGCATCCTTCCTGCCCGCCGTCTCGATGCCAGAGCTGACATCTACGGCGCAGGGGTGCAATGCCTGTATCGCTGTTCCGACATTCTGCGGATTCAACCCGCCTGCCAGAAAATAAGGCCGCGCAAAGCCGCGCAGCAGTGACCAGTCAAACACCGTTCCGGTCCCGCCTGCGCCGGAATCCAGCAGCAAACCGTCTGCGCTGCTGGCCGCTGCTTTGGCAAGGTCTGCGGCGTTCTGCACACGGAACGCCTTTATGATGGGTCTGTCTGTCAGCGTGCGCAGTGCTCGCAGATAGCCTTCATCCTCCCGCCCGTGCAGCTGGGCGATCTCAATGGTACCCGCTGCCAGCAGCGCGGCCACCTCGGCGGGCGGGGCATCCACAAACACACCGACTGCGCGGATTCCCGGTGCAAGCTGCCTTTTCAGCGCTGCAGCCTGCTCCGGTGTGACGGCGCGGCGGCTTTTGGCCGCAAATACAAACCCGATGTACGCGGGGTGCAGTGCGTTCGCCGCCAGCATATCCTCCGGGCGCATCATGCCGCAGAATTTGATTTTTGTCATCGTACCATGCCTTTCAGCTCTGCCAGCTTGGCGGCCTTATCGGGGGCGCGCATCAGCGTTTCCCCGATCAGCACGGCGTCTGCGCCGATGTCGCGCAGCGCCGCCACATCGGCAGCCGTCCGCACACCGCTCTCCGAGACAAAGACCACCTCGCGGGGGATCATCGCCCGCAGACGGCGGCTGTTTTCCGTGTCTACCGTAAAATCCTTGAGATTGCGGTTATTGACACCCAGCACCCGCGCCCCGGCCCGCAGTGCGGCAGTGACCTCGGCTTCATCGTGAGTCTCCACCAGTGCGGAAAGCCCCAGCAGATCGCAGATGCCGATATATTCCTTGAGCTGCGCCTGCGTAAGCAGTGAGCAGATCAGCAAAACAGCCGATGCACCGAGCAGCTTTGCCTGATAGATCATATACGCATCGACTGTAAAGTCCTTGCGCAGGCAGGGCACAGGCACTGCGGCGGCAATTTGCTGCAGATAGGTGTCTGACCCCAGAAACCACTTGGGCTCGGTCAGCACCGAGATAGCGTCCGCCCCGGCTGCCGCATACTCCTCTGCAATTTGCAGATACGGGAATTCCTTTGCGATCAGCCCCTTGGAGGGCGAGGCTCTTTTGCACTCGCAGATAAACGCAATATCGTCTTTCTGCAGTGCTTTTTCAAAGGCGAAGCTGCCTTTCGGCATCGAGAGGGCAGCGGCCTTTACTTCTTCCGGCGGATGCACCGCCTGCGCTGCCGCACTGCGCTGCCGCGCGGCAGCAGCCAGCTCATCAAGAATGGTCATGCGTCAGCCTCCGGGCGGTTGCTCACCTCGATAAACTTATCAAGCACAGCCAGCGCTTTTCCGCTGTCAATGAGTTCTGCCGCCAGCTTGATACCGTCCGCCATCGAGTCCGCCTTGCCGCCGATGTAAAGCGCTGCACCGGCATTCAGCAGCACCGCCTCCCGCTTGGGGCCCTGTGCGCCCTGCAGGATCGACCTCGTGATCGCGGCATTTTCGGCTGGGCTGCCGCCGGTGAGATCAGCCTTTGTGCAGCGCGTCAGGCCGAACTGCTCCGGCGTGATGGTGTAGGATTTGAACCAGCCGTCCTTGATCTCGCAGACCTTGGTCGGTGCGCTCAGCGAGATCTCATCCAGCTTATCCTTGCCGTACACGACCATGCCGCGCCGCACGCCGAGGCTGATCAGCACCTGCGCCAGCGGCTCCACAAGATACTCATCGTAGACGCCCAGCAGCTGCATTTTGGGGCTGCCGGGGTTCGTCAGCGGTCCGAGAATGTTGAATACCGTGCGGAAGCCAAGCTCCTTACGGATAGCACCCACATATTTCATGGAGGTGTGGTATTTCTGTGCAAAGAAGAAGCAGATACCAACCTCGTTGAGCAGCTCGACACAGCGCGCGGGGCTTTGCTGGATATTGACGCCCAGCGCCTCAAGGCAATCCGCCGTTCCGCACTGGGAGGATGCCGCGCGGTTGCCGTGCTTGGCGACCTTCATCCCGCCGGCTGCCGCCACCAGCGCCGAGGTCGTGGAGATATTGAAGCTGTGGGCGTTGTCACCGCCGGTGCCGACAATTTCAAAAATATCCATGCCTGTATCGACCTTTACGGCATGGTCGCGCATGGCAGCAGCACAGCCCGCGATCTCATCCGTGGTCTCGGCCTTGGCGCTCTTGGTCGAAAGCGCCGCCAGAAAGGCAGCGTTCTGGGTCGGGGTCGTCTCCCCGCCCATGATCTCATTCATGACCGTGTAGGCCTCCTGATAGGTCAGATCCTCCTTGCTGACGATTTTTACAATAGCTTCCTTGATCATTTCTCCGTCACTCCTCGATAAAGTTTTTCAACATTGTCTTTCCTTCCGGTGTCATGATGGACTCCGGGTGGAATTGTACGCCGTATATCGGATACTGCCTGTGCTGCACCGCCATGATCTCACCGTCCTCTGCCCGCGCTGTTGCCTTCAGCTCCGGCGGCAGCGTATCGGCAGCCACCGCCAGCGAGTGGTACCGTGCCACCAGCCCCTGCTCCGGCAGGCCGCGGAACAGCGGGCAGCTTCTGTCAAATGTAACGCGGGACTGCTTGCCGTGCATAAGCTGCCTGGCGTAGGTGACCGTACCGCCGAACGCAGCGCAGATGGCCTGATGCCCGAGGCACACACCCAGCAGCGGCACCTCCTGCCCCAGCTGCACGGCGGCCATCGTGATGCCGGCGTCCTCCGGTCTGCCGGGTCCGGGCGACAGAATGATCCGATCCGGGTGGAGGGCGCGTATCTCCTCAATCGTCATTTCATCGTTGCGTATGACACGGACCGGCGGGCCGAGCGCCCCGACAAGCTGATAAAGATTGTAGGAAAAGCTGTCGTAATTGTCGATAAGCAGTGTCATAGTCCCTCCTCCTCGGCGGCCTTGAGCGCGCTTACTACCGCCTGCGCCTTGTTGATGCACTCCTGATACTCCTTTTCCGGTATGCTGTCCGCCACAATGCCTGCGCCGCTGCGCACAAAGACGCGGCCATTCTTTTTGTAGGCGATGCGTATGGCGATACAGGTATCCATGTTGCCGGTAAAGTCGATATACCCGATGGCACCGCCGTAGATGCCGCGCTTGTTGTTTTCCAGCTCACCGATGAGCTGGCAGGCGCGAATCTTCGGTGCGCCGGAAAGCGTACCTGCGGGCAGCACGGCTTCTATGGCATCCAGGGCGTCTTTGTCCTCCCGGATGATGCCCCGCACCGTGGAGCCGATGTGCATGACATGGGAATACCGCTCAATGCTGTGCAGCTTTTCGACCTCCACGGTTCCAAAGCGGCTGATCTTGCCCAGATCATTGCGCCCCAGATCCACCAGCATATTATGCTCGGCCAATTCCTTTTCATCGGCCAGCAGGTCACGCTCCAGCGCCGCATCCTCCGCCTCGGTCTTGCCGCGGGGGCGCGTGCCCGCCAGCGGGAAGGTATGCAGCACGCCGTCCTCCAGCTTGACAAGGGTTTCGGGCGAGGCGCCTGCCACCTCGACATCGGTGCCGGCAAAATAGAACATGTAGGGCGATGGATTGATGGTGCGCAGCATTCGATAAGTCCCGAGCAGACTGCCCTCAAACGCCGCCGACAGCCGGTTGGACAGAACGATCTGAAAAATATCGCCCTCATAAATATGATGGCGTGCCTTTTCGACCATGGCGCAGTAGGCCGCCTTGTCAAACAGCGGCGCCACCTCGCCCAACAAATGACCGGGGCGCTCCCGGCGTTTCTCGCCGCTGCGCAAAAGCTCTGCCATCCGCGTAAGCTCCAGCAGTGCCTTATTGTAGTTCGTTTCCAGGTCATCCAGTGCCATATTGGCAATCAGGATGATCTTCTGGCGGCAGTTGTCAAAGGCAATGACCTTGTCAAAGAGCATCAGATCGACATCCTTGAAGGCTTCCGTATCCGCTGCCGCCGTGCGGGCCTTCGGCTCACTGTAGCCGAGATAATCGTAGGAGAAGTACCCCACAAGGCCGCCGGTAAAGGGCGGCAGTCCCGGCAGACGCGGGCTCTTATACCGTGCCAGTATCTGGCGCAGCACCGCCGAGGGGTCCCCTGTCTGCATCGTCACGTCCCCGGCGCGCAGGGTTCCGTTCACACAGGTTATATCCAGCTTTGGGTCATAGCCCAAAAAGGTATATCGGCCCCATTTTTCATTGGCCTGTGCCGACTCCAGCAGATAGCAATGGGTCGAGACATTTTTTAAGATCTGCATTGCCTCAATAGGGGTGCAGATATCCGACAATATTTCACAGCTGATGGGCACTACTGCGTACTTTTTCTCAGCGGCGATCTCTCGTATTTCGGAAAGCTGCGGCGTAAAGTTCATCTTCCGTCCCTCCTGTGCGTTCAAATCCATACAAAAAGTCCCCGGCAGAGGGAAAGTTTCCCTCTGCCGGGGACGAATAGTTTTCGCGGTGCCACCCCGGTTCATGGGCGCGATGCCCATGCGCTTTGCGGGATGCCAACACATCCCCGGCAACTGACGCATGCCCTGCGTTGCAGAATACTCTGCGGGTTTCCCCGCATTTGACTGCACCCTCGGCGGTCCATTTGATGTGTTGTCTCCAGCCTGATTCTCAGCACCGCAGGCTCTCTGTATGGGCATTGCACACCGTTATTTCCGCTTCATCGGTTTAAACCCTTAAATTTGTATATAGTAAAACACACCCTTGCTGCTTTGTCAATAGGCTTTTTGAATTTTCACAAATTGCCTTTCCGGCAGGCATCAACAGCCCCTTCTACTTGTGTCATGGCCTTTATCATGGTTGCGCGAGCCTGCCACCCCGGGCCGGACAAGTATAACGGAAAAGGCTGCGAGAAGTAACCCCGCGTTCCCGTCCTCTCCCCTTCCCCGCCTATAAAATAAGCCCCTCTTTCCCGCCGGACAGCCCGTAAGCTGT
>ERZ870052.42-NODE-42-length-38722-cov-7.048570_pt1 | contig 38722 bp, 35 predicted proteins | sample MGYA00520889_ERZ870052 | MGnify/ENA primary metagenome ERZ870052 (study PRJEB32232, sample SAMN07284988) | human gut metagenome | biome: human-associated habitat; material: feces | host: Homo sapiens | place: Tanzania | collected 2014-08-14 ...
TGTTTTAAGTGTTTTTCCAACACTAAAATAGGTTCCGTTACAAGTTTTTCGATATTGTTCAATTTTCAAGGTCCTGTAGCGCCTCAGCCAACCGGCTGACGACTTGATTATTTTACCACAGAAGTGATTTTTTGTCAAGCTCTTTTTTTAGAAGCTTTTGAACTTTCTGAACTTGGACCGCTTCGGGTTTCTCGGTGCTAACCGGAACCTTTCCGCGTCTATTGGTTCTTTTCTTTGGCTTCTTAGCTGGGACTTCAGAAGTCATTCTTTTGTCTCAGCGCTTGGCGCTCAAGTATAATACCATACCCCCGACCAGATGTCAACACTTTTTTACAAGTTTTTTCAAGTTTCTTGAAATACGCCTGAGGTTCCTTCATCTCCCCCGCCGGGTGTTTCTTTTTCGGGACACAAAAAACCCTTTCGCTTTTATAAGCAGAAGGGCTTTCTCTTATATAGGTATAAAACTCACAGTGTATTCAACGTCTCGCAGATCTCCATTTTCTTGATCCGCTGGGCTGGTATCACGATCGCCGCCACCGATGCCAGTAAAATAAAGGCAGCCGCAACGCCCAGTTGTCCCCATGGGATCGTCCACGCTTTGCCGAAGTACCCTGTCACGAGTCCCCCATACAGCTGTCGGCTGACTGCCATGCCCGCGATGCTGCCCACGATCAGACCTGAAACGGCATCCGTCAGCGCTTCGGCGGCGACCATCCAAATCATCTGCCGGGAATCCATGCCAACCGCCCGCATTGCGCCATATTGCTTCATCCGAGCCGTCACGCTCATCGAGATGCTGTTGATGATATCGAACAGCGTGATCACGGCCAGCATTCCCAAAAAGCTATAGACACCGATCCGCGTCGCGTAAAAGCTAGCGTTGGCTTTCTGATTCGGCTCGCGGCTGTCCTCCACGACGATCTCATCAGACTGATAGCTCTTGATCTCCTCGACCGTCTCCTGCGGGGCGTTTTGTTCCAGCTGAACGCCGATCATATTGTAATTTTGTTTGCCCATGATGCGTTCCAATGTCTGGGGCGAGCAGATGACCGCCCGTTCCGAAACTGCAATGCCCTGCGTCAATGCACCGCAGATCGTCAGCTTGACGCCGTTGACCGTGACCGTATCGCCCACGCGCAGGGGATTGTCCCGGTCAAACACCGTCAGCGCTAAGCCGTTATCGCCCGCTACGCCGTCCACGGTCCCCTGTGCCAGATCGTCTTTCGTCAGTTTGAGCATCGCCTCATCATAGGCGGCAAGGCTCACCGCCTCGCCCCCTTCGCGCGAGGATTCCGCCGGGGTGTTCCGGAAGAAGGTGATCCCATAGGCCCACTTCACGCCCGGAAGCGCTTGGATTTCCTGCAGCATCGCGTCATCCAGTACCTGTGTATTATCGTAGCCGACCAATCCAATATCCGGCTGCCATTTAGCCATCGACGGCATGAGGAACTGTGCAAAGTCCAGCAGAACATGAAACGCGAAGAACAGCACGATGCTCAGGGCAAAGGAAGCCGTCATCAGCGCCCAGTTCTTTTTTGCCGCCGTCGCATGGTGGACGCCCAACGCGATTTCAATGTGCTTTGTGCCAAACCGCACGCCATGGCGTTCTTTCGCGCCCTGTGACACATTTCCGGAAACCGCTGTCATCGGCGGGACACTGGCCGCACGCTTTGCAGGAGCCTGTGCCGCCAGCAAAACTGTGACAAGGCCCACCACGATGCCGCACCCGACACCCACCGGGCTGAACATCACGACCGGCATCGTTTCCCATTCACCGCCGATGCCGTACCGCAGGACCGCGCAGACCGTCCAGCTGGCCAGTGTTCCGAGCAAAAGGCCCAGCGGAATGGCCGTTTTGCACCAATTCAGCGCTTCGAGCCGGACGAACCGGATAATTTGCGCCTTGCTGGCCCCGATACACCGCAGCATTCCGAAGAACTGGGTGCGCTGGGCCACGTTGCTGTTCATGCTGCCGGAGATCATCAGAACGCCAGCAGCAAGCACCAGCACAAACAGTACTGCTGCCACATCGTAAATATTCCGCATCGAGGCACGGGCACTCAGCCCCAAAAGTCCCATGACCGCGACATTTTCTTCAACATGAAGGGATTCATCCTGCTTCAGGACGTCTCGCAACGCAGCCGCCTTTTTCGCGCTCGTGCACTGTACATAGCAGTCCGGTTCGGGTGGGGTCGTGCCGCTTTCGGTCAACAGCGCATCGAATGCATCCTTCGTCAGATAGACGCCGATGAGATAGGTCTGATTTTGATAATAGGAAGGGTCGTCCGTTCCCATGCCGACCACGGTGAACGTTTTTTCGCCCGCCGGGGTGGTCACCGTGACAGTATCCCCCACCGTGACACCCAGCGCTTCGGCCGCATTGGGGCTGAGGAACACTTCGTCGTCCTTCTGCGGGAAAGTCCCTTGGGTGACGCCGCTCTCGTACTGCACCAGATAATCTCCGGCGATGCCGTACAAAACCACGTGGCTGTCCTCCACCCGATAGGGTTCGCTTCCATCCTCATTAAAGGCAGCGCTTTCGCCCACGAACAAAACATCTTCCCGCGCAGAAAGGTCCGCTTCCTGCTGCTGGGACAGGCCGGACACCTTAAAATGCCAGCCGCCGTGCTTTTCGGTCATGCTGCTCAGTTCCATTTTCAGGAACGCCTCGGCCAGACTGAAGATCGCTGTGACCAGAACCACCGAGATCATGATGCACAAGACTGTCATCCGGCTTTGGCGGCGGTGCACTTTGGCCGAGATTGGGACAAGATCGAGATAGTGTTTCATTCCCGGCATCCTCCAAAATCCGTCAGTGTGCCGTCCGAGACTTGCAGGATATGGTCCGCTGTCTGCGCGATGCTTCGGTTGTGGGTGATCATCACGATGGTCTGCTCATACTTGCGGGACGCTTCCTTGAGCAGGGCAATGACCTCGCTGCTGTTTTTGGTGTCCAGATTTCCGGTCGGCTCGTCGGCCAGAATCAATGCCGGACGGGTCAGCAGGGCGCGCCCGATGGCCACGCGCTGCTGCTGGCCGCCTGAAAGCTGGCTGGGCAGATGACTGCGGCGGCTCTTGAGGTCCAGAACGGTCAGCAGTTCTTCCAGATAGGCCGTATCGGGTTTCTGGTAATCCAGCAGGACCGGAAAAATGATGTTCTGTTCCACGGTCAGTTCCGGGATGAGGTTGAACGCCTGAAACACAAAGCCGATGTTCCGGCGGCGGAACACAGTCCGTTCCCTCTCTTTCATCTTAAAAATTTCCTGTCCGTCGATGGTCACCGTGCCCGAAGTCGGGGCGTCCAGACCGCCGAGCAGATTCAACAGAGTGCTTTTGCCAGAGCCAGATTCGCCCACGACCGCCACGAACTCGCCCTTTGCCACCGAAAAGCTCGCGTTTTTCAGGGCGTGGACGGCAGTTTCGCCGCTCCCATAGGTTTTGGAGAGGTCGTTCACTTCCAACAGATTCATTTTGAAGCCTTCTTTCGTTTCAACTGGCTCAAGGATACCACCCGTTCCTTACATTCTGGTGACTGGTCTCCTACAATTTTGTCGAGGTCCGGAAGTTGAGCACAAACTTCGTCCCCTGCCCAAGGGCGCTGTCCACCTCGATGGCCCCACGGTGCGCCTCCACGATGGCCTTCGCCAGCGGAAGCCCCAGCCCAACACCCTGCGCTTCCTCGGCAAAGCGGCTGCGGTAAAAGCGCTTGAACAAATGCGGCAGGTCCTCGGGATGGATGCCGGCCCCGGTATCGCTCACCTTGACCTGCACGATGGACGCAAACCGACACCACTCCACGGTCACGGTATCTCCGGCGGTGGTGTGGTCCAGCGCATTTTTGACCAGATTCCGGAACGCTTCCAGCAGCCACACTCGGTCACAGCACAGGGTGACCCCCTCTTCGCCGGAAAACACCAGCGTTTTCCCTTCCTGCTCGGCCCGCAGGGCAAAGCTCTGGGAAAGCTCCTGCATCATTTCCGACACATTTTCTTCCGCTTTCTCAAACTGGACTGCGTCTGCATCCAAGCGGGCCAGCTTAAGCAGATTTTGCACCAACCGTTCCATCCGGTCCAGTTCCTGTTCCGACAGCGCGGCGAACTGCCGAACTTCCGCTGGGTCTGCGGCATCTTCCTGCAGTAGGCCGTTGTAGATGTTCAGCGCAGCCAGCGGTGTTTTCAGCTGGTGCGAGATATCCTCGATGGTGTTTTTCAGGCGGACTTTTTCCTGCTTTTCGTTGTCCGCGTGGGCGTTCAAGACCGCCGCCAGCGTGTTGACCTCATGGAACAGCCGCGCTTCTGCCCCTTCTCCGCTGCATTCAAGGCGAAGGTCTGTTTCTCCGGCCAAAATGCGCCGGATACGTTCGGAAGCATCTGTCAGCCGTTGTTCCTGCTGGGCCAGAAATCTTCCCGCAATACCCAAAACCAAACTGCTCAGCAGCACCCAGACCAGAAAAAGCCCTGCGCTGAGCCTTCCCGTTTCCGCCCAGAAAACGCCTTCCATCATCAAAAATCCAACGGTCAAACCGCTCGCAAGTCCCTGCATCAGCCGCCGGGAATCGGCATCGATCCACCACTTCATCCGCTCACACCTTCCATCGATAGCCTACGCCCCGCACGGTCCGCAAATATTTCGGGGTGCTGGGGTCGTCCTCGATCTTGCACCGCAGCCGCCGGATGTAGACGGTCAGGGTGTTCCCGTCGATATAGTCGCCCTCGCAGTCCCACAGGCGGCTCAAAATCTGCTGTTTGGTCAGCACGATGTTCGGGTTCTGCAAAAACAAGCTCAGCAGCTTGGTTTCGGCAGCGGTCAGCTCGAGCGGTGCACCGTTCTTGGATGCCTGACCTTCCAGCAGCCGCAGTTCGATGCCGTTGGAAGCCAGCACCGCGCCGGAACATCCAGCTTCCCCGGCTCGCCGAAGCAGCGCATTCAGCCGCGAAAACAGCACGCCCAGCTTGAACGGCTTGGTCATATAGTCGTCCCCGCCGAGGTCCAGTCCCATGATAATGTTCGTCTCTTCGTCGGATGCCGTCAGAAACAGGATGGGCACATTGGAGCTTTTCCGCACCTGCCGGCAAAAATCGAAACCGGACCCATCCGGCAGACAGACATCCAAGATCAAAAGGTCATACGGGTTCTGCGCCCACAACTCCCCCGCCTGTTCCAGCGTCCGGGCCGTGTCCAGCTCATAGCCCTGCCGCCGCAGAGCAAAGGCCAGCCCGGTCACAAGGCTTTTATCATCTTCCAGCAAAAGCAGCCGTTTCATGTTCTCCCTCTTTTCTTTCTTCCTATTATAAAAGCAGCCGTCACGGATTACAACTTACAGAATTGTCGGAATCTCACCCTGCACAAATCGTTCTCCACAGCAGGACAGGTTTCTTGTACGAACCGCCAAAGAGTGTTAATCTTTTTTGACAAGGGCTTGCAATTCCTAGAGAGTTGGTATAGTATAAGGGCAGAGAGTTATCCTACCGCGTCACTCGGAATTAACCGAGCGCGGTTTATCGTTACTGGGAGGTAGATTCTATGAGCAGTCCCCTGCTGGAAGTCAAAGATTTACAGGTCACAGTCGGCGAGGAGCAGAAAGTGCTTCTGGACGGCCTGAACCTTACCGTCAACGCCGGTGAGACCCACGTTCTGATGGGCCACAACGGCGCGGGCAAGTCCACCCTGATGAGCGCCCTGATGGGCGACCCCCGCTATCCCATCACCCGCGGCAGCATCTTCTTCCGCGGTCAGGATGTCACCCACGAGAGCGCCGATGTCCGCGCACGGCTGGGCATGTTCCTGTCGTTTCAGACGCCGGAAGAAATTCCCGGCATCACGCTGGAAAACTTCCTGCGCACCGCACAGAACGCCATCACCGGCAAGCCGGTCAAGGTGTTCGCTTTCCGTAAAGAGCTGGCCCAGCAGATGGAAGCCCTTGGCATGGACCCGAGCTATGCCGAGCGGTATCTGAATGTCGGTTTCTCCGGCGGCGAGAAGAAAAAGAGCGAGATCCTGCAGCTTTTGATGCTCAAGCCCAAGCTGGCCTTGCTGGATGAGACGGATTCGGGCCTCGACGTCGATGCCGTCAAGACCGTGGCGCAGGGCGTCCGCGCTTACCACAACGAGGAGAATGCCCTCATCATCATCACCCACAACGCGAAAATTCTGGAAGGGCTGAAGGTGGACTACGTCCATGTTCTGGATGATGCCCACATCGTCCGCACCGGTGACGGAAGCCTGGTCAACGAGATCATCGAGGAGGGCTTCCACGCGCTGAAGGAGGACGAAGCGAAATGAGAGCCTTTGAGACTGAAAAGACCGATGTTGCCGAGGTAGACCGCAGCATTTACGACATCAAGGACGCCGCCAACGCCGCCTTTGAGGTCAATTCCGGCCTGACCCCCGACATCGTGGCCAAGATTTCCGAGGAAAAGCACGACCCCGAGTGGATGCGTGAATTCCGCCAGAAGAGCCTTGAAATTTACAACAAGATGCCGGTGCAGAACTGGGGTTCTTCCATCGAAGGGCTGGACATGCACAACATCGTCACCTACGTCCGCCCCAACACCGAGATGCGGGGCAAGTGGAGCGAAGTTCCCGAGGACATCAAGAACACCTTCGAGCGTCTGGGCATCCCGCAGGCCGAGCGGGCTTCGCTGGCCGGTGTCGGTGCGCAGTATGACTCTGAGGTGGTCTACCACAACGTCAAGGCCGAGGTCGCCGCGCAGGGCGTCGTTTACACCGACATCGAAAGCGCCTTGAACGGTCCCTATGCCGACATGGTGAAGAGCCACTTCATGAAGCTGGTCCCGCCCACCGACCACAAATTTGCTGCCCTGCACGGCGCGGTGTGGAGCGGCGGCTCCTTCGTGTATGTGCCCGCCGGGGTGCATGTGGAGATCCCGCTGCAATCCTACTTCCGCCTGAACGCCCCCGGCGCGGGCCAGTTCGAGCATACCCTCATCATCGTGGACAAGGGTGCATATCTGCACTTCATCGAAGGCTGCTCGGCCCCGAAATATAATGTTGCCAACCTCCACGCGGGCTGTGTCGAAATTTACGTCGGCGAAAACGCCCGGGTGCGCTATTCGACCATCGAGAACTGGTCGAAGAACATGTACAACCTGAACACCAAGCGTGCCAAGGTCGAAAAGGGCGGCACGATCGAATGGGTGTCGGGTTCCTTCGGCTCCCACACCTCCTGCCTGTACCCCATGAGCATTCTGGCGGGCGAGGGTGCGCGCATGGAGTTCACCGGCATCACCTTCGCGGGCGCAGGGCAGGACCTCGACACGGGCGCAAAGGTCGTCCATGCGGCCCCCAACACCAGCTCCCACATCACGACAAAATCCATCGCGCGGGACGGCGGCATCTCGAACTTCCGCAGTTCTGTCACCGTTCTGCCCAACGCAAAGAACAGCCGCTCGGCCGTCTCCTGCGAATCCCTGATGCTGGATGACCGTTCCCGTTCCGATACCATCCCCGAAATGGACATCCGCTGCGACGCGGTGGATGTCGGCCATGAAGCAAAAATCGGACGCATCAGCGAGGAATCCGTGTTCTATCTGATGAGCCGCGGCATGAGCGAAGAAGATGCCCGTGCCCTCATCGTGGGCGGCTTTGCGGAGCCGATCGCCAAAGAGCTGCCCGTGGAGTACGCCGTGGAAATGAACAACCTCATCCATCTTGAGATGAAGGGCAGCATCGGCTGAGAGGAGGGCCGGAGGTTTTATGAATGATCTGAAAATGAACCGTCTGCCGGTTCCCACTTGGAACCAGTGCGGCGTCAACAGCGCCCCCAAAGCGGCGGCGCTGCCGGAGATTTCCGGAAATGACTGGGGCGAAGTGAACATCGCGTTCACCCTGCCCGCCGGGGTCGGTGAGGCCGAGACGGATTTCGAGACGTTTTCCGAGAGCGGAATGGGCCCGGAAACCGACACCTATCTGCTGGAAAATGCAACGGTCCGCCACGCGCTGACCGTCGCGGAGGGCGTTGAAGTCGCAGAACCCGCTCTGTTCGAGGTCACGCTGGACGCCGCCCATCCCAACGCACTGAGCGTGCTTTCCGTGGACGCCAAGCCAAACAGCCGTCTGACCGTGGTGCAGGTCCTGCGGGGCGACGCCGAAAACGGAGCCGCCGCTTCCCTCACCCGCATCCGGGCCGCTGAAAACGCCCATGTCCAGCTGGTGCAGGTCCAGCTTCTGGGCGGCCACGCCCGCCACTGGAACGCTGTCGCCATCGAAGAGGGCAAAAACGCCAAGGTCGAGCAGGTCCGCATCGAGCTGGGCGGTCTACTGTCGGCGTGCGGCACAAAGGCCCAGCTGTCGGCTTCCAAGAGCGAGTATGACCTTGACGCCGTCTATTTCGGCGGCGGTCATGCCGTTCTGGACTACAATGATGTTTCGGTCCACACCGCCAAGGACACCCTGTGCGAGATGCACACCGCCGGTGTTCTGACCGGTGATGCAGACAAAATTCTGCGCGGGACCATTGATTTCCGCCGGGGAGCCAAGCGCGGCGTCGGCCACGAGAGCGAGGATGTGCTGCTGTTCAGCCCCACCGCCCGCAACCGCACGGCCCCGCTCATCCTCTGCGGCGAAGAGGAAGTGGAGGGCCAGCACGCGGCATCCATCGGCCGTCTGGACGAAGAAAAGCTCTACTATCTCCGCTCCCGCGGCCTGACCGAAGAACAGGCCCGCCGTCTGATGGTGGATGCCCGGTTCGCACCAGCCATTGAAAAGATCCCGCTCGACGCCCTGAAAGACGAAGTGCGCGCGGAAGCAGCAAGGAGGCTCGACCATGCAGAATAATCCGTGGCTCAAAGATTTTCCCATCCTTGCCGCTGACGAAAACGGCACGCGGCTGGTCTATCTGGACAGCGCCGCCACCACTCAGCATCCCCAGCAGGTGCTGGATGCCGTCGTGAACTACTACACCCACGACAACGCCAACCCCCACCGCGGCGTGTACGACCTCGCCATGCGGGCGACCGACGCCCACGAGGGCGCACGCCATCGGGTGGCGCAGTTCTTCCACGCCGACGATGACGAGATCGTGTTCACCCAGAACACCACCGAATCCCTGAACCTTGTCGCCTACAGCTACGGGATGCATTTCCTGCACGAGGGCGACGAAATTGCCCTCTCGGTAGCCGAGCACCACTCCAACCTCGTGCCGTGGCAGCGGGTCGCTGAAGCCACCGGCGCAAAGCTGGTCTATCTGTACCCCGGCCCCGACGGCCATCTGACCACCGAGGAGCTGGACCGCAAGATCACCGCAAAGACCAAACTGGTCGCCATCGCGATGGTTTCCAACGTGCTGGGTCTGCGCGCGCCGGTCGAAGAGATCGTTGCGCGGGCGCATGCCGTCGGCGCAGTCGTCGTGCTGGACTGTGCCCAGAGCGCACCACATATGCCGGTGGACGTCAAGGCGCTGGACGTCGATTTTGCGGCCTGTTCTGCCCACAAGCTCTATGCTCCCATGGGCATGGGCGCGCTCTACGCCCGCAAGGAGCTTCTGGAAAAAATGCCGCCCTTTCTCAGCGGCGGCGACATGATCAACACCGTCCATGAGCACACCGCAACGTGGGCCGAAGGTCCCCGCAAGTTTGAGGCCGGGACACGGAACGTTGGCGGCGAGGTCGGCTTTGCGGCCGCGCTGGACTACATGGACCACATCGGCTGGGACGCCATGATGGCCCACGAGCACGCCCTTCTAGACCAGATGCTCAAAGGCATGGCCGCGATGCCGTGGCTGACCGTTTACGGCGACCCCACCGCCGCCAAACGCTATGGCGTCGTTTCCTTCAACGTGCAGGACGTTCACCCGCACGATGTTGCTACCATCCTCGATGCGGGCGGCGTCGCCATCCGGGCAGGGCATCACTGTGCCCAGCCGCTGATGGACCATCTGGGCATCGGCTCCTGCTGCCGTGCCAGCATCGCCCTCTACAACACACCGGAGGACATCGACGCGCTGCTGAACAATCTTGAAAATGTGCGAAAGGTGATGGGTCTATGAACCTGAATGAACTTTATACCCAGATCATTACGGAAAACAGCCGCAGCAAGGAAAACCGCCACCCTGTCGAGGGCGCGACCCACAGTCTGGAGGGCGTCAACCCCAGCTGCGGCGACGACATCACCCTTCAGCTGCGCGTCAAGGATGGGACCATCGAGGATGCCGGCTTCATCGGCACAGGCTGCGCCATTTCTCAGGCATCGGCTTCGCTGATGATCGACCTCGTGAAGGGCCGCACCGTCGAGGATGCCCGCCGCTTGATCGGGCTTTATTTTGACATGATCAAGGGCAAGATCACCCCCGAACAGCTGGATGATCTGGAAGATGCCGCCGCCCTGCAGGGCATCGCGCATGTCCCCGCCCGGGTCAAATGTGCTGTTCTGGCGTGGCACACGCTGGAAGAAGCACTGGACGGTGAGGGCAAAGTCGAAACCAACTAACTCCCTTCTTCGGATCAAAGAGCGGATGCACCGGGCAAAAGGCGGTGCATCCGCTCTTCTCTTTTTGCGCAAAAAAGCACCGCCCCGCCGGGACGTTCCCAGCAGGGCGGTGTGCACACCAATTCACCAACAAAAAATCAGTGGCAAAGCAGAGGTTCCTATGGTAGAATGGAGGAAGGCACTTAGGCTTTTTCGTTCTGCTCCTGCATCGAAGCGGTCAGCTTCTTTGCGGCAAAGACCAGAACAACGGCGGCAGCAGCCAGAATGGCCGAGCCGAGATAACCGGCCACATAGGAACCGGTGCTGTCGTAGAAGCTGGCGCTGATCTTGGGACCGACGAACGCGCCGATGCCGTAGCCAATGAAGATCAGGCCATAGTTGCGGTTGTAGAACTTGGAGCCGAACACCGTCTTGACGATGGGCGCGAACACCACCAGCAGACCGCCGAAGGAGAAGCCCACCAGACAGATGCACACGATGAAGTACGGCAGACTCTTGGCGACCGTCAGCATGCACATCGACAGGCCGTTGAGTACGAGGACCAGCACCAGCGAGTTCCAGCCCTTGAGCTTGTCGTAGATAAAGCCGAAGCCGATGCGTCCGCACATATTGGCCAGCGTCATGATGCTCACGCACATGGCTGCCGTCATGGCCGACTGGCCGATCTGGTTCTGGGCGATGGGCGACGTGGCGCTGACCATCATCGTACCGGCCGCATTCGCAAAGATGAACATGATGAGCATGACCCAGAACACCGGGGTCTTGACCATCTCAGGGATGTTGTAGTTTTTCGCGTTCAGCTCCTTGGCCTGTGTCGCAGTGGGGGTCCAGCCCTCCGGCAGCCAGCCTTCCGGGCAGGGAACGATCATCCACGCCACCGCGCCGACGCCGATCAGGAACACGACCGCCAGAATGCGGCAAGCCATCTGCGCCCCATACGCGCTGATGAGCCACTGTGCAATGGGCGACATGATGAAGGGGCCGCAGGAAGCGCCCGCTTGGACCAGACCGGAAATGGAACCGCTCTTATCCGGGAACCACTTCAGGGCGGTGGGCAGACAGGCCGGATAGATCGTGCCGGCGCCCGCGCCCGCCATCACGCCGTAAAACAGATACAGCTGCGGGATAGACGAAGCGAAGCCGGTGAGGAACCAGCCCGCCGAGAAAAATGCAAGGCCCAGATAAATGGCCACGCGGGGCTGCAGCTTTTCGGCCAGCAGACCTCCCACAAACCCCATCGCGCAGTAAACGAACATATAAATGGTGTAGGCCATGCTGAACTCGGAGCTGCTCCAGCCGAACTGGCTGGTCAGCGGCAGGGCGAACAGGCTGAAAAAGGCCGTGGCAGAGGTGAACAAACTCTGGATCCAAACGCCCACAAACACGCGCCAACGTGTCATTTTGGTAATTTTCATCGTGCGTCTCCCTTACTGCTGCAGCGTGCCGAGGTCGAGGCCCAGATCACGGCCGCTGAACTTGCCGGCCGCACGGCTGGTCCCCAGCCAGAACACCATGTCGGAGATGTCCTCGACGTCGAGGAAGGGCACGCCCTCGTACATTTCCTGCCAGTTCTTAAAGTCCTTGCCGGTCAGATCGTTGATGAACTTCACATAGCTGTCGGTCTCGCACATCGGGGTCTTGACCTTGGTGGGGCAGACATCGTTGACCACGATGCCCGTGCCCTTCAGCTCCTGTGCCAGCGTCTTGGTCAGGCCGCGGACGCCCCACTTTGCCATGCAGTAGGTGGCCAGCTGCGGCGTGCCGTACATGCCGGAGGTGGAAGAAATGTTGATGATGCGTCCAAATCCCTGTTTGCGCATATAAAGGGCCGCATACTTATCGGTGCGCCAAGTGCCGATCAGGTCGATGTTGATGACCTTTTCCACCTGTGCGTCGGTCAGCTCCCAAGTGTAGCCAAAGTTGATGACGCCCGCATTGGCAATGACGACATCCAGACGGCCAAACGTCTCCCACGTCTTGGCGAAAAGATTCTGCATGTCCTCGTCCGAGCAGACATTGCACTTGACGGCCAGAGCCTTTGCGCCGACCGCTTCGATCTCGGCCACCGTTGCCTTGAAGGTCTCGCCCTCGGGGTCCTGCATATCAGCCAGAACGACGTCAAAGCCGTTCTGTGCATACTTGAGGGCGTGTGCCTTGCCCTGACCCATTGCGCCGCCGGTGATCAAAACCACTTTCCGTTCCATTTGTACTTCCTCCTATTTTTGTTCGTTATTTATCAGACGAACTTTTGTTTGGCCTTATTATAGTCCCCTGCCCGCCCAAAAACAAATGGAACGTTTTTATGAAATCGATCCAAAAATTTTAAGATACAAGAAGAAATACAAATTCTTTCAAAGGGGTGTTCCGCGCGTGAATCTCGACCATCTGCGTTCGTTCGAAGTCCTTGCCGCTCTGCAGCACTACGGAAAAGCCGCCGAGCAGCTTCATGTCAGCCAGCCCAGCCTGACCTACGCCATCTCCCAGATGGAGCAGGAATTAGGCGTCCCACTGTTCGAAAAAACGGGGCGGAACATCCGGCTGACCCGCTACGGTCAGCAATTCCTGCGCACGGTCCACAGCTCGCTGAACACACTGGACACTGGCATCCGGACCGTGCAGGAGCTGGGGCAGGGCGGCGGGCTGGTCCTTCTGGGCAGCATCCGAAAGCTGGGCACGATGCTAGTCCCCGGGCTGATGCGGGATTTCCGCGCACAGATAGACCCCGCCGTGCAGTTTCAGCTCCATAGTGAAAGCGGGTTCAGTGCGGACCTGCTCAAGGCTGTGGAGGAAGGGCGGCTCGACCTTGCGTTCACATCCCACCCGGGTGACCCGGCGCAGTTCGAATCCTTTGCGTTCCAGCGCACGCCCTTTGTAGTCATCACGCCGATGGGACATCCGCTGGCACAGCAGACCTCCGTTTCCCTGCGGGACACGCTCCCCTATCCGCAAATTTGCTTCGCCCCGCGCAGCGGACTGCGAAAAAGCGTGGACGCCTTGTTTTGCTCCATCGACGCCGCCCCCATCGTCGCCATGGAGACCGAAGAGGATGCCGTCATCGCGGGACTGGCCGCCGCCGGGTTCGGGATCGCCGTTCTGCCGGACGACCCGCTGTTCCAGAGCCTTCCTTTGGCTGTTCTTCCCCTGACGGAACCAGACCCTGCCCGCACCGCGTATCTCTCCCGGCGGCGCGGCACACCCCTGCCCAACGCCGCGGAGCAGTTCTGGGCGTTTTGTCAGGAGAAGCTGGCGTGATAGGAAAAAGCAGCGATTTCCCGCAAAGGAAATCGCTGCTTTTGCTTTTGTCATTCTGCGTTTTGGTCGATCCAAGAATATACCGCTTCGTATCTCTTGCCTGAGATTTCCTGACGCGGCATCCAGAAGCGAAACAATTTTTCCAGCGTTTCAGAACTTCCGTAGAACTTCTTGGTCTGTTCGTAAGCATACCGATTTGCATCTACTTCATGGGGCTGCCCCAAATACAACTTGACCAAATCTTCTTCGCTGCCTTTTAATTTGCACTTCCGATAGGTTCCATCCACTTGTTTGAAACAGGTTCCATCATACTGGATGACATAGTGGATACTTCTGCGGATTTCCGCGCTGAATTTATCGGGACAGAGATACTGCGCTGCATGACGCAGTTCATGAAACAGAAAAAATGCTTTTTCTTCGTCTGCTGCCTTCTTCAAACGTTCTGCATTGAGAAAAACTATTTTACAAACGGGATCAAAGGTCCCGTTTGCCGTTTCATAGCCCGCTGGCATCTCAAAAGACAACTGCAAGGCAAGCCCTGTCTCTTTGCAATAGGCATCAAAATATTTTTTATATTCAAATTCAGGCATTTTTATTTCACAAACGGATTATAGAACCTTCCAAACCGGATGGTCACAGTCAAACTGACCGCCAGCAGCACCACGCCTACGCCCAGCGCGATGAAATCGCGGCGGACAAACGGCCGCTGAGTGTACCAAGTGCGCTTGCTCTTTTTGCCAAAGCCGCGCAGTTCCATCGCGTTGGAGATGGTATCGATGCGGTTCAGGCTGGTCAGGATGAGCGGAAGCAGGATGTTGACGGAGTTCTTCATCCGCTTGAAGAAAGGTTCTTTTTTGCCCAGCTCCACGCCGCGGGCCTGTTGTGCCTGACTGATGCTGTGGTAATCGCGCTGGACGTCCGGGATGTATCGCAGGGCGATGGCCACCGAGTACCCCACCTTGTACGAGATGCCGATACTGTTCAGGCTGGCGGCAAACTCGCTGGGGTCCGTCGCCGAGATGAATAAAATCGCCACGGGCAGGGCCACAAAGTACTTCAGCGAGATGTTGAACATATAAAACAGCTGTTCCTTCGTCAGATCGTACCGCCAGAACAGATGGCACAGCACCGTCCGGGTCCCGTAAAGGGTCGTGCCCTGATCGGGGTCAAAGAGGAAGATGAACAGATTGTTCAGCAGAAGGAACACCAACATGAACACGAGCATGAACCGCACTTCGCGGAACGAAATTTTACTCAGCTTGAACGCCGCCAAGCTGACCGCCAGCAGCACCAACAGCACCCATGTGTTGTAGGTGATCATGCTGGCAAAGGTGAACAGCAGGAAAAACGCCAGCTTGGTCGTGCCGGTCAGCTTGTGGATGACGCTTTCGCGCGGGAGATAATTCAGAACGGTCTTAGCAGCCACCTTCACGCACCTCCCTGTCCTGATCGATGAAGCGTTCTACAAATTCCTGCGCAGGTTCGACGCCGCAGCGGTTCGCCAGCGTGTACAGGCTCGTTTCCTTCAATGCGGCCCGCTCAATGAGCGCCGGGTCGCACAAAACCGCCGCTGCACTCCGGTCTGCGATCAGCTCGCCGTCGCAGAACACCAGCGCCCGCTTGGTATACTCTAGCATCAGGTGCATGTCGTGAGTGATCATCACGACCGTCACGCCCTGTGCATTCAGCCCCCGCAGGAACTCCATAATATCGGTATAGTGCCGGAAATCCTGTCCGGCGGTCGGCTCGTCCAGCAAGATCAGCTCGGGGTCCAGCACCAGCACGCTGGCAATGGTCACCCGCTTTTTCTGGCCGAAGCTCAGCGCCGACACCGGCCAATTCCGGAACGGATACAGGCCGCAGACCTTCAGCGTCTGCTCGACCTTTTCCCGAATCTGTGCTTCCGTCAGCCCCGAGCGCTGCAAGCCCAGCGCCACCTCGTCGAAGATCATCGTTTTGGAGATCATCTGGTTGGGGTTCTGCATCACATAGCCGATGTGCTGGGCGCGGTGGCGGATATTCTCGTTGGCAAGCGATTTTCCGTTCAGGAAGATTTCGCCCTCGTCCGGCGTCTCGAAGCCGCAGATGAGCTTGGACAGCGTGGATTTTCCCGCGCCGTTCCGGCCCACGATGCTGACCATCTCCCCTTTTCCGATGGAAAAGCTGACATGCTTCAGGGTCGGCTGGCCCTTCTGGTAGCCAAAGCTCAGGTCCTTCACTTCCAGCAGCGGTTCCGGCGCGTCGGTCTGCTTGGGCTGAGGACGGGCCGTGAACCAGCGCTGCACGGCGGCGGTGTCGGCATCGTTCAGCACCAGCTTGTCCACATGCGAGGGCTGCTTTTCCGGCGTGATCTCCACGCCCGCATAGCGCAGAGCCGTCAGGTAGAGCGGCTCCCGGATGCCGTTTTCGGTCAGCAGCTGGGTCGCCAGCAATTCGTCCGGGCGCAGGTCCGCCAAAATCGTCCCCTCGTTGACCAGCACGATGCGGTCCACGCTCCGCCAGAGCACGTCCTCAAGGCGGTGCTCGATGATCAGAACGGTCGTATCCGTTTTTTGCTGGATCTCATCGATCAGCTCAATGGCCTGTTTGCCGGTGGCCGGGTCCAGATTCGCCAGCGGCTCGTCGAAAAGCAAGATCTTCACCTGATCGACCATCACGCCCGCAAGGCTGACCCGCTGCTTCTGCCCGCCCGAAAGCTCGTGCGGCGCATAGCCCAAGTGATTCTCGATGCCCACCAGCTCGGCGGCATGGCGGGTGATGGCCTTCATCTCGTCCTGCGGCATACAGCTGTTTTCCAGCGCGAAGGCGATATCCTCGCCGACCGTCAGCCCGATAAACTGGCCGTCCGGGTCCTGCAGGACCGTGCCCACATGCGCCGACAACTCAAAAATACTGCTGTGCGGGGCGTCCACACCGTCCACTGTCAGGGTCCCGGTGCACTCGCCCGGGTTCGAGAAGGGGTTCAGGCCGTTGATGCACCCGGCCAGCGTGCTTTTTCCGCTGCCGGACGGCCCCGCAATGAGCACCCGCTCCCCGGGGTAGATGTCCAAGTTGATGCCGGTCAGGGTCGGGCGCTTCTGGGCGCGGTACTGGAAGGAAAAATTCTGGAACGAGATAATGGGATCGTTACGTTCTGCCATGGATACGTTACCTCAGCTGTTCAAAGAAAAAGCCCTTCCACCAGCCGGACGGCAGATGGAAAGGCCGCGGGTTCCATTCAGGATCATTCCTGATCGAGAGAGCCTTTCTTCGCGATGGTCTTGGTGTAAGCCAGCACCAGCAGACCGCCCACCACCACAGCGGTGATGATGTTGGAGATGGCTGCAAATGCGCCCTGTGCAAAGACCTTTTTGGCCGGCTCGGCGTAGATCAGGATGTCGAGCACGGGAGCCACGACGATCCAAGCCGCCAGATGGGCCACGATGTTGGCCGCCGTAAAAGCTGCCATCTGCTTTTTGCCGAACTCACCTTCCTGCAGGTCCAGCTTCTTGGCGAACAGGCCGACCACAACGCCCACGAAGGCCGATGCGATGACCCAGCTCCACCACGGACTGCCGCCCCAAGACAGATCGATCAGGGTATGGCCGATGAAACCGATCAGACCGCCGGCGACCGGGCCGTACATCGCGGCCAGCAGAGCCAGAACGGCATACTGCAAGCTGATGTTGGTGTTGGGCACGGGGCTGGGGATGGCCACAAAGCGGCCCAGAACAAAGAACAGGGCTGCGCCGATGCCGACTGCAACCACTGTCTTGATGCTGTTGTTGTTATTCTTCATATTCTTTCGCTCCTCTGTTTTGTCCGCTGAACGCGGAGGCTTTTTCAAGGCACTGTAAGTATAGACGACCCCCGAAGCCTTGTCAATGGACAATCGCCCCTGTTTGCAGAAAAAGCGCAATTTTCCGCTGTTTCAGCTTGATTTTGAGGGTTCCGGGACCAATTTGCAGACCAGCTTCACCATGATGGGCGTCAGCGGGAGCCACACCAACGTGCAGACCAGATTGAACAGCGTGTGGGCGTTGGCGATCTGCCGCGCGATGACCTCCAGCTCCGGTCCTTGGGGCGAGAGCCGCTCCACGGCCTCGGTCAGCCACGGCAGGATGCACAGGCAGACCACGCTTCCCGACAGATTAAAACAACAATGCGCGGCGGCGGTGCGTTTGGCGTCCCGGGACTGCCCCACCGCCGCCAAAACTGCCGTGATGGTCGTCCCGATGTTGTCCCCCAGCAGGACCGGAAGCGCCCCCGCCAGACCGAGAACGCTGTGGATACCGTCTGGGCCGACCTGCTGAGCCGTCCGCTGCAAGACGGCAATGGTCGCCGAACTGCTTTGGACCACAAGCGTCATCCCAATCCCGAGCAGCAGCCCCAGCAGCGGGGCATCCCGGACCTGCTCCATCCAGTGCAGGAACACCGGACTTTCGGCCAGCGGTCCCATGGCCCCGGACATGACCTCGATGCCGTCGAACAGCAGCCCGAACGAAAACACCGCCAGCCCCGTCTGCCGCAGACGTTCCTGCTTGGCGGCGAGAAAAAGTATCGTCCCGGCGAATAAAATCGGAAACACCCAGTCTGCCAGCCGGAACGCCAGCAGCTGAGCGGTCATGGTCGTGCCCACATTGGCCCCGAACACCACCGCCACCGCCTGCGGAAGCTCCATCAGCCCCGCGCTGACGAACCCGATCACCATCACCGTCGTGGCCGAACTGCTTTGCAAAATTGCCGTGACCACCATCCCCGCCAGCGCCCCGGTGAGCGGGTTCCGGGTGACCTCGCGCAGAAATTTCTTCAGCCCTTCCCCTGCCGCCTGTTGGAGCGCGCGGCTCATATTGTCCATCCCGAACAGAAAAAGCGCCAGCCCTCCCGCCAGACCAAACAGCGTCCGAATCCCCTCGTTCATGTTCTATCCCCTTTCCGGTGCGGATAAAACAAAACTACTCGCCCTCCCGTGGGAAAGCGAGTAGTTTTTAGCGTTTCTTCAGGATTCGTCCTTGTCGGTCCGGACACAGCGGACGGCATGGCGTGCCTGTCCGCCTGTCGTGCAGGTGAACAAGGTCAGGTCCCAGTCATCGTTCGCGGTCTTGGTGGTCATCTCTTCGATCTGCGTCGGCTGCAAGATCTCGCTGGCCGCGATCTCATAGTGCCATGTGTCGCCGTCCATATCCACGAACAGCACCTCGGTCCCCACCGCCAGCCGTTTGATGGGGCTGATTTGTTCCACTTGCAGAATCGACCCAAATATGGCCTCTTATATTGTAGAACCCATTCACGACAACATCATAATTTTGCGTTATCGGCCCAACATTATAAAGGTTTTCATTGCACAAAAAACGCATCCGCGCTGTGTGTGCGGATGCGTTCCAGTTTCTTTTTCGGTTCGATCAGCTGAAGAGCTTGAAGCTGTTCAGGGTCTCGATGGTGGTCACGATGACCTTGACGTTGTTGACGATGGAGCTGCTTGCAGAGAACACGCGGGCGACATAGTTGAACAGATCGCCGAAGCGCAGGAAGACCTTCCATGCCTCGGTATCGGTGACAGAACCACCGTTCAGATAGACCATCTCGTTCTCGTCGATCTCCGCGTATGCTGCAGGCATCTTGATTTCATTGTTGATCATAATGGGAGTTCCTCTCTTTCAAAATTCAAATAAATTCCGGGGGACTTTTCTCAGCTGTTCATCGCCACCAGTGTCACGATCAAAAGTGTCGTTCCCGCAACTAGGATCGTGCCCATGTGGTCTTTCAGCTGAAAGCTTTTTTCTGATGAAGGGGTCGCTGCCGGGGTGGCGGCGGGCTTGGTGGAGGTCGATTTGCTTTCGTCTACCGTCCAGTGCGCATAGATGGTCTGACCATCCGCCTTGAACTCATAGCGGGTCGTGATCTTTTCGCCGCCCACCATGTCGTCATACCAGCCGTCGAAGGTGTAACCATCCAGCGTCGGAGACGGCAGATTGGTCGCACGGTAGACGTTGCTGCTGTTCTTGTAGACGAAGATCTGCGTCGACACCCCAACACCGCCCTGAGGCTCCAGATAGACGGTGTAGTACGTCGGATCGTCTGCAAACGCCAGCGGGGTCATGCAGCAGAACAGAGCCAGCGTCACCACACTCAGCATCAGCCTTTTCAGGAATCGCTTCATGTCGATACCTCTCTTTCCAAACAGGATGACGTACAGACAGACCCTGCCCGCACTTCATTTCTACTATAGGTTATACGATAAACGAAGCAATTTGTCAATTAAAAACGACACAATTTGTCTTTTATTTCACCGTTTTAAGATTCGACCCGCCGTGTCTTTAGGATTCTGAAGCGAAAAAGTTCTTCACCAGTTCGACCACCGTGCCCGAGAGCAGCAGCAGCGCGATCAGGTTCGGGATACTCATCAGGCCGTTGAAGGTATCCGCGATGTTCCACAACAGACCCAGATCGACGGTCGCGCCCAAGATCGCAACAAAGGAATAGACCACGAGGAACGGGCGGACGACCTTGTCCGTCTTGCAGAGGAACTCGATGCAGCGGGAGCCGTACAGGCCCCAGCCGATGATGGTCGAGAAGGCAAAGCAGCACAGTGCCACCGCCGTAAAGACCGTGGACCAGCCGCCGTAGGTCGCGGTGAAGCCCGAGATGGTCAGCTCTGCGCCCGCCGCCGCACCGTAGTTGACCGGCACGCCGCTGCACAGGATGACCAGCGCCGTCAGGGTGCAGATGACGATGGTATCCGCGAACACCTCAAAAATGCCGAACATCCCCTGCTTGACCGGCTTGCGGGTATCCGCACAGGCATGGGCAATGGAGCCAGTGCCCAGACCGGCTTCGTTCGAGAAGATGCCGCGGGAAACGCCCTTCTGCATACTGATAAAGATGCTGCCGATCGCACCGCCTGTGAAGGCTTTGGGGTCGAATGCACCGCCCACGATCAAGGCCAGCACCGCCGGGAAGCGCTGGATGTTCAGCACTACGACGCCCAACGCCAGCACCACATAGAACAGCGCCATGAACGGGACCAGCTTTTCGGTCACACTGCCGATGCGCTTGATGCCGCCCAGCAGCACCATCGCCACCAGCATGGCCACCAGCACGCCGATGACCAGATTAACCGTCGAGATCACGCTGTCGCTGGGATTGCCGTAAGCCTGCAGGGCCGAGTCGATGGCGGTGACGATAGTGTTCACCTGCGTGGCGTTGCCGGTCCCGAACACGGTCAGCACACCAAACAGCGAATAAAGCGCCGCCAGCCATTGCCAGTTCTTGCTCAGGCCGTTTTTAATGTAGTACATCGGGCCGCCGACCCATTCGCCGGTGGCGCTCCTCTCGCGGAAATGGACCGCCAGCGTCACTTCCGAAAATTTGGTGCACATGCCCAGCAGAGCCGAGCACCACATCCAGAACACCGCGCCCGGGCCGCCGATGGCAATGGCGCCGGCCACACCCGCGATGTTGCCCGTGCCGACCGTCGCCGCCAGCGCCGTGCACACCGCCTGAAACGGCGTCATTGCGCCGTCCGAAGCGTCCTTCTTTCGAAACATCCGTCCGATGGTCATCTTGATGGCATAGGGGAATTTGCGGATCTGCAGGAAATGCGTCCGCACGCTGAGGACCAAGCCCACGCCAATGATGCAGATCATGGCCGGGATGCCCCAGATAAAGCGATTGACCGCGTCGTTCACGGCCGTAATGGTTTCGATCATGGTTCGTTCCACACCTCTGAAATTCAACTTCCGCTGCCGAGTGATCCTCCGGCAAACATAGTGGCTATTTTATCGCATTTTGAAGGCTCTGTCAATTTTTTCCGTCTCAGAAGAGATTTTTTCATCTTTCGGCGGCAAAACTTTTCCGCTTTCGCACGCTGCCGGCCCGCGCGATGCAAATTTTCAGCAAAACCTGCACCGTCCGCTCTACACAAACGGAAGCGGTTGTGCTATGATAAGGCTGAAAAAATCGGTTTGGCAATGCCAACCGCGAAGAAGGTGTCGTTCATGTCTGAACTCATGGAAACTCTGCGGCAGGAGGGCATCCGGCCCGACCTGCTTTTGGCAGTCGAAGAATACCGCGCGGCGCATCCGCTCGACCCGGCTCTGGCCGCCCGTATCCCCTCGCCTGCCTTTACCTATTATGGAAAAGACGTCTGGGAAGAGGCTCTGGCCGCTCTGCTCTGCGGCGAGAATCTGCTGCTGGCCGGCGGCAAGGCGACTGGCAAAAACGTGCTGGCGGAGAACCTCGCCGCAGCCTTTGGGCGTCCGGCGTGGGATATCTCCTTCCACGTCAACATGGACGCGGCTTCCCTCATCGGCATGGACACGTTCGAGGGCGGTCAGGTGACATTCCGGCAGGGACCGGTCTACCGCTGCGCTCAGTGCGGCGGCTTCGGCGTGCTGGATGAGATCAACATGGCCAAAAACGAGGCGCTGGCGGTGCTGCACGCGGTGCTGGACTTCCGCCGCGCCATCGATGTGCCCGGGTACGACCGCATCCCGCTGGCCGATGAGACCCGCTTTATCGCCACCATGAACTACGGCTACGCGGGCACCCGGGAACTGAACGAGGCTCTCACCTCCCGCTTTGCGGTGGTGCAGATGCCCACCATCACGCAGGATAATCTGGAAAAGCTGCTGCGGGCGCAGTTCCCGGACCTTGCCGCAAAATATGTGCACCAGTTTGCGCTGCTGTTTCTGGACCTGCAGAAAAAGTGCGACAGTGCCGAAATTTCTACCAAGGCGCTGGATCTGCGCGGGATGCTGGACGCGCTGCGGCTGATCCGCAGGGGCATCCCGGCCGGGGCGGCGCTGGATATGGGCATCACCAATAAAGCCTTTGACTCCTACGAGCAGGGGCTGATCCGGGACGTGATTGCCGCGCGCATCCCGGCCAAGCTGGATGCCGGAAAGCTGTTTGCCTGATGGACGCCCAAAGCTACACCGCGCAGGAGCGGCGCGCGGCCAATCAGGTCTGGGCCGCTGCCGGAGCTTACGGCTTTGAGCCGCTGTTTCTGGCCCGCAATACGGACGGCACCATTGATTTCTACATGAACTGCATCGTCGGGCTGGTGCACAAATACTACGGTGACGCGCTGATCCGGGACGTCTTTTCCGCTTGGGAGGGCGACACGCGCCAGCCCATGCTGGACGATATGGCGTGGCTGTACTTAGAAAACGCCGCCTACCGGCTGGAGCTGCCCTGCCGCCCGGTGCTGGAAGCGCTGCGGTTTTCCCATGCGGATTACTTTTTTGCCATCCAGTACAAGCTTTCGCGGCAGGAGTGGATGGCGAAAAACCAGCTGGTGTACACTATGCAGGCTGCACGCTGGCGCAAGGTGCTGGGACGCACTGCCCCGGTCATGACCCCCTACGAGAGCAGCCTTGCCGCAGCGCTGGCACCGGAGAACGTACCGGATGCCGCACAGCTCAAAAACAGCCTGCTGGCGCTCTTTGCAAAATTTGCCCTGTTTGACGGCGAGGTACGTCAGAAGCCCGCGCTGCACCTGCGGTTGCAAGGCTTCTGGGCAAAGCTTGCCACCAAAACCATGCCCACCCAGATGATCAAGACCGACCGGGTGACGGTGGAGCATTCCGGTGCGGTGGATGCCGCAGGCAGCGGGTTGGCAGTGGACAAGCGCCGGGCAAATATCACCCTGAAGCAGCGCGCCGCACAGGATCGCGCCTACATTGAAAGCTGCTTCGGGCGCTGCTTCTACCCGCCGGAGCAGCTGCGCAAGGCCGAGCAGGAACTGTGCACCGGAGTGCATCTGGGCTGTCATTTGTGGTTCAGCGCCGGGGTGCCCAGCCCGGAGCAGGCGCCCACCCCGGAGGCGCGGCAGCTGGCGCAGCAGGCCGAATTGCAGGCCGAGCGCAACCGCGCTTACTACGCAAAAAATCAGGAGCTGCACCGCAGCGTGGTGCTGCGCCTTACCGAGCAGATCCGCAACTGCATTCTGGTGCATCAGCAGCCCGACCAGCGGGTGGCACGCAGCGGTGATCTGTGCGCTGGGCGGGTGTGGCGCGCCCCTTACCTGAACGATAACCGGGTGTTTTTGTGCCCGGAGGAGGAGAACTGTCCCGCCTTTACGGTGGATCTGCTGCTGGACGCCTCGGCCTCCCGCCTGCACTGTCAGGAGGTGATCGCGGCGCAGGGTGTCATTCTGGCCGAAAGTCTGGCCAACTGCGGCATTCCGGTGCGGGTAAGCGCCTTTAGCAGCCTGCGGGGCTACACGGTGCTGCGGGTGCTGAAAACCTTTGCGGACAAGAACCGGCAGAACATTTTCCGCTATTTTGCCTCCGGCTGGAACCGGGACGGTCTGGCGCTGCGGGCAGCGGGCGATCTGATCCGGTACGCCCCCGGCCCTGCCCCGCGCCACCTGATGATCCTGCTGACCGACGCCAGCCCCAACGACAGCCGCCGCATTCCGCCCACAGCACAGAACCCGCTGGGCTGTGCCTACGAGGACGCCGCCGGTGTGGCCGATACCGCCGCGCAGGTGCGCACCTTACAGCGGCAAGGAGTGCGGGTATCTGCCGTTTTTATGGGCGAGGATAGCAGCGCCGGTGCCGCCGCGCAGATCTACGGCAAAAATATGGCGCGCATCCGCGGCATGGATCAGCTTGCCCGCGCTGCCGGACGGCTGATCCAGAACGAGATCCGGGAACTTGGCGATTAAAGAAGCAAAACGACCCCTGCGGGAGCAGATCCGGCCTTTGTCGGCATTTCCCGCAGGGGTCGTTTTTACAACTGTGTATCTCAAGACACAACCATATTTTGAACTTCCGCTTGCTTTGTACCGTAGATTTTTGCAAAAATTTGTTGTTTTGAAAAACTTACAGTTGTTTTTCGCCCGAAAGTATGCTATACTACGTTCAGAGAAGTTTTATGCAGCCTGTCGGCCTGATTACCCGGCTGGCATTTTTACAACGTTTCGCTGTTTGCTTTCAGGAAGGAGATCAACCATGGACGCTTCCCGTTATTTTGACGCCATGCACAACGCCATGTCCACCCTACACACTGGTGCACAGCTGCTGCTCACCGTCCGTTTGCAGGACACCTGCGGCAATGACGCCTACCTTGAAGTAAAACAGCTGCCCGGGGAGCAGAGCGCCCTTGTGTGCTATTCCACCATGGGGCGGCGCTGCCTGAATTTCCAGCTGTTCCGCAAGGGCTGGCAGCTGTGCCACAATGCCGATGGGCAGTTGACCGGGCGTTTTCCGTCCAGTGCAGACAGCCTGCTGAGCCAGACCGACTTCCGCACCTACTGCCGTGAGGACCGTCTGGATGCTGCCCGCACCCAGCGCCTTGTGGAGGAGCTGGGACAGCGTGCCGGGACCAACTATGTTGGCTCCATCCCGCAGAATGCCCGCACCGGCGCACAAATCACGGTGGAAAGTTACCTTGGCTGCGGTGCACGCTGGAATTACTGGAATCAGGACGCTTCCCCCTGCCTGCCGCTTGCTGCCATTTTGTACTGGCTGGCAGATTTTCTGGCCGGGAACGAGCGCCGTACCCTGCAGTCTGACCCGCAGGCCGCCGCACTGGCGGCGCAGTGGCTGGCAAGGGACACCGCTGTGTACTTCTGCCCCTCCCCTGCCCTGACGGTAGCCTCCGGAGCCTGCCATACTGCTCCGGCTGCACGGCACACCCGCCCCGCACCGGTGCCTGCCGCACGCAGCAAGAGCTGGCAGAGCGTTCTGGCTGCTATGGCTGCGGTGTAAGCAAAGCCCGCTATATCATTATTTTGTATAAAAAGACGAGTGCTCGGTTTTGCCGAGCACTCGTCTTTTTTGCAGGATAACAGCAAAAAAGCACCCCGCCAGCCGTTTCCGGTCAGCGGGGTGCTTAGTGCTTATGATTTACGGTTCAACTTACGCTGCACAGCACACAGAGGAAATTACTCCTCGATGTAGCCGTACTGCAGGTACCAGTAGCCGTAGGGGCTGTGCCAGGTGCCCTTCAGAGAAGAGGTCTGCAGCCAGAAGTCGTTGTAGTAAGCAACGGGGATGCAGCCCATATCCTCCATCAGGATGTCCTCAGCCTTGTGCAGCTGTGCAAAGTGCTCGGCGGCATCAGCAACGCGGGAAGCCTCGACAGCAGCATCGAAGTCAGCGTTGGAGTACTTACCATCGTTGTTGCCGTTGCCGGTGCAGAACAGCTCGACCATGTTGGAAGGATCGTTGTAGTCCATGACCCAGCCGTTACGGGCAACATCGTACTCGCCTGCACGGCGAGCAGCGGTGAAGGCAGACCACTCCATCTTGCTGATGCTCAAAGTGATGCCCAGATCGCCCCAAGTCTGCTGCAGGTACTCTGCCAGAGGCACATGGTAGCCGGAATCGTTGGTGCTGTACTCGATGGTGGGGTAGCCCTCGCCATTGGGGTAGCCAGCCTCTTCCAGCAGCTTCTTAGCCTCGGCCATATTTGCCTCGTAGTCAGCTGCAATGTAGGGAGAACCGCCGTTTGCGTTGTCGTAGAAGTAACCGTTCTCGTCCACGATGCCGGGGCCAACCAGGTTGGAAGCAGCAGTGTAGGTGCCCTGCATGATGGTGTTGGCAACATAGTCGCGGTCGATGGCCAGAGCCAGAGCCTTGCGGACCTTGGCATCCTTGAAGGCATCGTGCTGCAGGTTCAGGCTGACGTAGTAGGTGCCCAGAATGGTGTCAACATAGAAGTCGCCGCCGTCCTCTGCCTTGGTCAGGCTGGGGATCTCGTCAGTGGGCACGTCCTTGATCAGGACAGCCTCGCCGCTGTTGTAAGCAGCGAAGCAAGCGGAAGAGTCCTCCAGCAGCAACAGGGTGATGCTGTCGGAAACGATCTTGGAGTTATCCCAGCCGCCAACGTAGTTGGGGTTCTTGGACAGAACGATACGCTCGGAAGGAGTCCACTCGGTGATCATGTAGGGGCCGTTGGAGACGAAGGTCTCAGCGGAGGTGCACCATGCGTCGCCGTTGGCCTCAACGGTAGCCTGCTGCACAGGGCTCATAGCTGCGAATGCGGCCATCTTGTCGAAGTAGGAGCAGGGGTAGGACAGCACGATGGTCAGGGTCTTGCCGTCGTCGCTTGCCTTGACGTTCAGAGCGTCGGTATCACCAGCCTGAGCTGCCTCAAAGCCGTCGATCATGCCCAGGCAGGTCTCTGCGTAGGGAGCTGCGGTGTCGGGGTTGACCATACGCTTGAAGGTGTACTCAAAGTCCTTAGCGGTAAGGTCAGTGCCATCGCTCCACTTCAGACCGTCACGCATGGTGAAGGTCCAGGTCAGACCGTCCTCGCTTGCTTCCCAGCTCTCAGCCTGGCCGCCAACAACTTCGTTGTTCTCGTTGATGATCAGCAGGGGCTCGAAGATGGTGATGATGGTGTTGGCGCCATCAACAGCGTTGTTCAAAGAGGGATCCAGAGTCTCGGGGTTGGGGCCGTACTGGACGGTAAAGCCAGCGGTGTTGACACTGCCGGTAGAAGAACCAGCAGCGGAAGAAGCAGAACCGGAGGTTGCGGTAGAACCGGACTTGCTGCCGCCACAGGCTGCCAGACCCAGAGCAGCGGCACCCACGCCTGCAACCTTGAGGAAATTACGACGAGAAATGCGTTTCATAATAATATCCTTCCCTTATATCAAATTTGAGTGTGCCAGGTTGCCCCAGCCGCCTCTATATTCGATCCGGTGCAAATAATTTGTACACCGGAGGAACACGAATGATTATAATGCGTTCTCATGCCGGTTACAAGTCCAAAACTTGGACTGTAACCATTTTGTGACAACATTTCAGTGCTAAGTTGAATTGTTTTCATCTCTTGCCGGTGTGAGGTGTTCTTACTTCACGCGGTCAAGGTGATGGCAGGCAGCCCAGTGGCCGGTGGAGACCTCCTTGAACTCAGGCACCTCGTTGGCGCACTGCTCGTCTGCATAGGGGCAGCGGGTGCGGAAACGGCAGCCGGACGGCGGGTTCAGGGGGCTGGGCACATCGCCCTGCAGCACGATACGCTTGGACTGGCGGGCCGTAATGGGGTCTGCCACCGGAATTGCGGAGATCAGGCTGCGGGTGTAGGGGTGAATGCTGTGGGCGATCAGCTCGTAGCTGTCGGCCAGCTCCACCATCTTGCCCAGATACATGACGCCGATGCGGTTGGAGATGTGCTTCACAACGCTCAGGTCATGGGCGATGAACAGGTAGGTCAGACCCATCTCCTGCTGCAGATCCTCAAACATATTGACGACCTGTGCCTGAATGGAAACGTCCAGTGCAGAAACAGGCTCGTCACAAACGATGAACTCAGGGTTCACAGCCAGTGCACGGGCAATGCCCACGCGCTGACGCTGACCACCGGAGAACTCGTGGCAGTAGCGGTTTGCGTGCTCGCTGTTCAGGCCAACGCGCTCCAGCAGAGCGATGATCTTATCGTGGCGATCCTTTTCGTTCTCAGCCAGATGATGGATATCAATGCCCTCGCCCACGATGTCGCCAATGGTCATGCGGGGGTCCAGACTTGCGTAGGGATCCTGAAAAACGATCTGCATCCGGCGGCGGTAGGGCAGCATATCCACTGCAATCTTGTTGTCCTTATCAAACAGCAGGTTGCCGTCGTAGTAGATCTTGCCGCCGGTGGGCTCGTACAGGCGCAGCAGGGTGCGGCCGGTGGTGGTCTTGCCACAGCCGGACTCGCCTACCAGACCAAGGGTCTCGCCCTTGCGGATGGCAAAGCTTACGTCATCCACAGCCTGAACGTACTTGCGGTTCTTGCCCACACCGCCGGCGGGGAAATACTGCTGCAGGTGCTGGACTTCGACCAGCGTCTTGTTTTCACTCATTCTGCCTTTTCCCCTTTCTCAAATGCAGCCTTCTGCTGCAGCCAGCAGTAGGTATAGTGGGTATCACTGAGCTCGGTGCGCGGAGGCATCTTGCTCAGACAGATCTTCATGCAGTTCTTGCAGCGGGGCGCAAAGGGGCAGCCGGCCGGCGGATTCAGCAGGTCCACAGGGGTACCCTCGATGGGCACAAGGCGCTCGTGCTCTGCGGTGTTCAGCTTGGGGATGGAGTTGATCAGACCCTTGGTGTACTCGTGGCCCGGCTGGTAGAAGATCTCGTCGGTGGTGCCGTACTCCACAATGTGGCCGGCGTACATGACGGCGATCTTCTCGCACATGGAAGCCACAACACCCAGATCGTGGGTGATCATGATGATGCTCATACCCAGCTTCTTGCGCAGATCCTGCATCAGCTCCAAGATCTGTGCCTGAATGGTCACGTCCAGTGCGGTGGTGGGCTCGTCGGCGATCAGCAGCTTGGGCTCACAGGCCAGTGCAATGGCGATCATCACGCGCTGGCGCATACCGCCGGACAGTTCGTGGGGGTACTGCTTCAGGCGCTTTTCGGGCTCGTTGATGCCAACCAGCTCCAGCAGCTCCTTGGCGCGTGCCCATGCGTCGGCCTTGTTCTTATCGGTGTGCAGGCGGATGACCTCCACGATCTGGTTGCCGATGGTGTACACCGGGTTCAGGCTGGTCATGGGGTCCTGGAAGATGATGGAGACCTCGTTGCCGCGGATCTTGCGGAAGTCCTTCTCCTTCATGTTCTCGATCTCGTGGCCGTTGAACCACACCTTGCCGCCCACCAGCTTGCCGGGGTAAGCGGTCAGACCCATAACGGAGTAGGCAGTGACCGACTTACCGGAGCCGGACTCGCCCACAACGCCCAGAACATCGCCCTGATTCATGGTAAAGGAAACGCCGTTCAGTGCCTTTACTTCGCCCGCGGGGGTGAAGAAAGAAAGGCGTTCTTCTTTGATATCAAGAATTTTCTCGCTCATTTCTGTTCACCTCATCAATTCTTCAGCTTCGGGTCAAAGGCATCGCGCAGGCCGTCGCCGAACAGGTTGAACACAAGGATCATCACGCTGATCATCAGTGCGGGGGCGATCAGCAGATGGGGGTAGGTGTTCATGCCCTTGACGGCATCGGTAGCCAGAGAACCCAGAGAAGGCAGCGGGGCTGCAACACCCAGACCAATGAAGCTCAGGTAGCTCTCGGTAAAGATGGAGGCCGGGATCTGCAGGGTGGTGGTAACGATCAAGGTACCAATGCAGTTGGTGAGCAGATGCTTTTTGATGATACGGCCGCTGGAAGCACCCAGTGCGCGGGCAGCGGTAACGTACTCGCTCTCCTTCAGGATCAGGATCTGGCTGCGGACGATACGCGCCATACCGACCCAGTACAGCAGAGCAAAGATGATGAAGATGGAGATCATGTTGGGGCCAAGGGTCTGCATCCACTTGAAGCCGGGTTTGGAAGCCAGTGCATCCAGCGGATCCTTCAGAGCCATGCCCAGCAGAATGATCAGCAGAATATCGGGGATGGTGTACAGAATATCTGTAATACGCATCATGATATTATCCACCCAGCCGCCGGCAAAGGCCGCAACCGCACCGTAGGTGGCGCCGATGATCAGCACCAGCACAGAGGCGATCAGACCGACGGACAGGCTGACGCGGGTGCCCATCATGATACGCACAGCAAAGTCACGGCCCATACGGTCGGTGCCCAGAATGTGCGGGAACACCTTTTCGCCTGCGTCGATACGCGCCTGCTCGGAGGCAGAGTACTCAAAGGGCTTCAGGTTGTTGCTGCCCTTCATCTGCTCGGAGTAGCTGTAAGGCCAGACGGCGGGCAGCAGGTAGGCAAAGATGGCAATGGCAATGATGAACACAAAGCTGACCATGGCGATTTTGTTCTTCTTCAGGCGGCGGATACCGTCCTTCCAGAAGTTGACGCTTTCGCGCATGACCACCAGGCTCTGCTTTTCCTCATTGCTGGCGGGCAGAAAATCCTCCGCGTTGAGCTGCAGGCTGAGCGGATTCTTTTTAATGTTTTCCATGAAAATCGCTCCTTTCTCTTACTGCAGCTTGATGCGCGGGTCGATGATCTTATAAAGGATATCCACGATCACGTTTGCAATGATGACCATGCTGGACAGCAGGATGGTAGTGCCCATGATCATGGTGTAGTCGCGGTTGGTGATGGCAGACACGAAGTCGCGGCCCAGACCGGGCACGGAGAAGATCTTTTCCACCACGAAAGAACCGGTCATCAGGCTGGCCAGCATAGGGCCGACGTAGGTGATGACAGGCAGAATGGCGTTGCGCAGAGCGTGCTTGAACAGGATCATGAACTGAGACACGCCCTTTGCGCGGGCAGTGCGCATATAGTCCTGACCCATAACGTCCAGCAGGCTGGAGCGCATCAAACGGGTGATATAAGCCGAGGGATAGATGGCCAGTGCGGTGACCGGCATGATATAGGCGGCTGCGCTGTTCAGGCCAACGGTAGGCAGAACCTTCAGGTTCATGCCGAACTGGTACAAAAGCAGCACGCTGGAAATAAAGCTGGGGATCGCGATGCCACAGGTAGCAAACACAATAATAACGTTATCCAGCCACTTACCGCGGTTGTAAGCGGAAATGCAGCCCAGCGGGATGCCCACGCACAGAGCCACCACCACTGCAATGCCTGCCAGACGGCAGGAGACCGGCAGCTTGCTGGCGATGATCTGGTTCACGGTACGGCCGCGCTGACGCAGGCTCAGACCCAGATCGCCGTGCAAAAGGCTCTTCATGTAGTTGACGTACTGCACACCCAGCGGCTTATCCAGGCCATACTTTTCGGCCAGAGCCTGCTGAGCAGCGGCGCTGATGGACTTTTCTGCCACGAACGGGCCACCGGGGACCAGGTTCATGACAAAAAAGGTAACCGTAGCCACAATGAAGATACTGAAGATACCCATTGCGACACGCTTGATGATGTACTTTGCCATCGTTTGATGCCACTCCAATCCTATCAATGAATTACTATTTTTGCTCTCAGGCCGAGCCACACTTTCCCGCAGTCCGCCAGCCTCACACATAGCGGACGTCTGTCCTTGGCACGCGGACAGAAAAAGCGAATAATAAAACGATGGTATCTTGCGGTTGCATAAACACCATCGTCCATACCCGAGAAACACTCTATCTATTATAGAGAGTACCACGAATTTTGTCAATTCACATGAAAATAATTCACTTTATTTTAGCAAAGCGTGAGCGAAATCTTATACTTTATACAAATTTCCTGTATATTTGTAGGTAAAAGTGCTACTTTTCCGGTCTTTTGGGCAGCTGCTCCGGGACGCGCATGGTCTGTTCAGCTCTGCTGCGCGCAAAAGACAGTGTCTCTCCCCCAGAACCATCTATCCATGTCACCGGCATTTTTCTCCATATTACAGGAAACTTGGCAAAAAAGACCACCCGCAGTCCCCTTCTCCGGCACGGTCGGTGCCCGGGAAATGTGCTGCGGGTGGTCATAGGTCGTTTTGCGGGTCAGGAATACAGCTTTGCGGTCAGCTGGGAGTACATGGCGCTCTTCTGTGCCTTATAGGAAGCCATGGCCTGATCGGCCAGTGCAGTGCTCTGGCCGTTTGCGGTCAGTACGGCGCGCATCTGGTTGACAATGCTCGCCACTTCCTTATCATAAGATGCCTGCATCGCATACAGTCTGCCGCTTCTGGCCAGCGCAATGGAGATCTTGCGGGCCTGTGTCTGCTGAGACTCCGGCAATGCCTTGAACTCTGCCTTTGCTCCGGCAATGCAGCTGTTCAGCTCTGCCTCGGCACGCGCCTTGACGCTGTACAGCTGTTTCAGCAGTGCCTTGACCTCAGCCTCGTAGCCGGCCTCCTGTTTGCCGGACGAGGACGCCGGTTTTTCGGAGGCAGACGTTGTACTGGAACCGGATGTTCCGGCCGCAGTCTCCTGCTTACCGGAGGAAGCAGTACTGCTGCTCTCCGTCTGGGAGTCAGCGCTCCCCGAAGAAGCAGAAGAACCTGCCGGAGCGGATGCCGAATCCGCTCCCTCCTGCGGAACGCTGGCTGCTGCATCCTGTTCCCCACTGCTGGACGAAGCGGCTTCACTTGTCAGCTCCTCCAGCGTGATCTCGCCGCTGAGCAGCTTATCCAGATCCTCATCCGTCAGGGTGAGCTGTGTGCTGTCTGCCGGGGCATCCGGCAGCGTTTCCGGCAGATTGGCTGCCATACTGCGAAGATAGAACAGTACCCCAAGGACAGCCGCTGCCAGCAGAACCACCAGCGTGCCCAGCACGATCAATACGATTTTCAGGACCTTATTTTTCTTCATATCAAAATCCGCTGCCCGGGCAGAGTACTCCTCCACCCGGGCAGTTTTCTCCTTACTTTAGGATCAGACCCACATTCCCAAAAACTTTTTGGGCTGATGCAGGGTCGCAGCGTCCAGTTCCTGATCGTGGAACAGCTCATCGCCGTTGCGCACGATACGGGCAGCAGTTTCCTTGCCAAGCAGCTTTTCCAGCTGCTGCACACCCTGTGCCATGCAGGGCGGGCGCTTGTCCGGTGAATGGGTATCGGTGGAGATGACGTGAACCAGTCCCCACTGGATGAACTTACACAGCTTTTTGCAGAGCTTGGGTTCCAGCAAGGATCCCACATTGATCTGCGCATAGGCACCGGCGGCTACCCAGTCGTACAGCAGGGTGGGATCTTCCAGCACATAGGGGTAGCGCTCGATATGCGCGATCAGCGGCACGATGCCTTGCTGCTGCAAATTGTACAGGGTCTGCCGGATAAAATGCGGCTTGTGGGTGGTGGGAAACTCCATCAGCAGATAAGCGGTGTCCCCCATACACAGCGCCCGGGTATCCAGCTCGCACAGACCGGGCGAGAAAAACACCTCTGCGCCCAGCTTGAAGTCGAACTGCATGGGCTGCCCCTCCAGCGCGGCGGTCAGCCGCGCAAAGGCAGCCTGCCGCTTTGCCGTAAAAGCTTCCACCGTGGTGCGTTCGCTGTTGAAGTGGCTGGTGAACGCGATATTGCGCACACCGTCCTCATATTCCCTGCGCAGCAACTCCAGCGAAACCTCTGTATCTTTTGCGCCGTCATCAATGCCGGGCAAAATGTGACAATGCAGATCAGTCATAGCAGTGCTTCCTTATTCAGCAACATCAGCCTTCTGTTTTTCGTAGGCATAGTTGTAATTATAGGCATAGCTGTATGCGTAGCTGGAGCCCTTGAGTGCCTTCTTCATGTCGTAGCGGGTCAGCACGCTGCCCAGCACCTTGACACCGGCTCCCTGCAGCTTACGCACTGCGCCGCGCACGGCATCGGTGGGAGCGTAGTCCGAGCGCACAACAAACATTGCGCCGTCCACATAGCGGCCAATGACGGCTGCATCGGTGACTACCGATATCGGGGGTGCATCAAAGATGACCACATCGAATTTCTGACGCAGAGCATCCACCATGGCCTGCATCTGCGGCTGGCTCAGCATCTCGGAAGGGTTCGGCGGCGGGGTGCCTGCGGGCAGGAAGGTCATGTTCATTTCCTTCAGCTCCTGCAGTGCCTCGTCCAGCGTGCACTGGTTGGACAGCACGTTGGAAACGCCTTTTACGTTGTGGCCTGCCTTCAGGTAGCGGTGCAGCACCGGCTTACGCAGGTCACAGTCCACCAGAGCTATCTTTTTGCCGCTCTCGGCCAGCGTCAGTGACAAATTGACTGCCACGTTGCTCTTGGACTCTTCCGGCACGGTACTGGTGAGGACCAGCGTGTGCACGTCCATGGAGCCTGCCATAAAGTCCAGATTGGTGCGCAGAGACTTGTAGGCCTCCACATAGCCAAAGGGCATCTTTTTATCGGTGATCAGCTGCAGGGTGCGGTGCTCGCCGCCAGTTTTGTTCTTTTTGTTAAACAGATTCCACATCGTCTTACACCTCCGGGATCAGGCCCAGCACAGGCAGGCCGAGTTTCTTCTGGATATCTTCATCGTCCACAACGGTATCGTGCAGCAGGTGTGCCAGCACCAGCACACCACACACCAGAATTGCGCCCAGCAGACCGGCCAGCACAACGTACTTCTTGGTCTGGGGGAACACCTTGTTGGGATTGATGGCCACATCGCTCACCGTCTTGCAGGAACCGGCTTCCACCTTCTCCACCAGCACGTCAGGCACGATATCCGCAATGGTCTGGGCGATCTCGCCTGCACGCTCTGCATCGGTATCGGTAACCGTGACCTTCATAATCTGGGTAGAGTCCACATCGGCAACCGTCACCATGTTGTACAGCTCGGCGTAGGTCATGTCCAGATCCAGCTCATCAATGACCTTGTTCAGCACGGTGTTGCCCTTGATAATGACCGCATAGGTGCTGATCAGATTCTTGGCCGAATTAAAGTTATCGTTAGTAAAGGTAGCCGTACCCTCCTGGCGGGTATTCACGATCATATTGATGGATGCCTGATATTTCGGCGTAAGTACAAACATGCATACCAGCAGGCAGATCAGTGCTGCCGCAACTGCTGCTGCCACGATCTGCACAATATGCGCCCACAACAAACGCGCCAGTTCCATCAGATCAATGGTCTCCTCGTCCTCCATACTCCGGAGCGACTGTCCCATAGTTGTTTTTTCGTCCATAATAGAGAAACTCACCTTTCTTGTTTTTCCGCAGTGCAAGAAATGTACACCGGGTTCCCATAGATACACATTCGTTTTTTAATGATAGCACATCTTGCCATATTTTACAAGTGGAAAATGCCATTTTTTGCTTGTAAGCAGATGGATAAATTGTGCCTTACCCCGTATAAAAAAGGCATCCGCAGCACCTTGTTGGCTGCGGATGCCCTGATTTTATGGAATTTCAACAAAAGCGCTTAACGGGAGCCCTTATCGTAGGGGATACCTTCGGCCTTGGGGGCCATGCTGTTTTTGGAGGTGAATGCCAGAATGACCATGGAAGCCACGAAGGGCATCATATTATAGATGTTGCTGGACCAGTGCAGCTGCGCGAGGAAGGTGGAGTCTGCAATGTTGGCAAGGCTCTTGAACACAGCAAAGAACATTGCTGCGCCAAAGATGTGGAAGGGTTTCCACTGGCCAAAGATCATGACTGCCAGCGCCAGAAAGCCTGCACCGGCCACGCCGACTTCAAAGTTCCAGGTCTGCACCGGGGGCACGATATAGGCCAGACCGCCGATGGCGCCCAGCGCACCGGAAAGGATGACACCGGCGTAGCGCATCTTGTAGACATTGATGCCCACCGAGTCCGCAGCCTGCGGATGCTCGCCACAGGCACGCAGACGCAGACCGAAGCGGGTCTTGTACAGCACGATGTAGCTGACCACCAGCAAGATCAGCCCCAGCGGCACGAACACGCTGAGCTCCAGCCCGCCGATGCTGAACAGGAAGGGCTTGTTGGAGTAGTTCAGCTTGGCGCTGCCGCTCTCGCTGAAGTACTTGGAGATGACCACGGCAATGGCGGTGGCCAGCAGGTTCAGCGCCGTGCCGCCGATGGTCTGGTCGGCCTTCAGGTTGATGGAGGCAAAAGCCAGCAGCAGACTGTAAACCACACCCGCCAGCGCTGCCACCAGAATGGAGATGAGCACCACAAGGAAGGGCGACAGGCTTGCAGGCAGCATGGTCAGGGTAAGCACACCGGCCACACCGCCGATGACCATGATGCCCTCCAGCGCAATGTTGATGATGCCGGAATGTTCGCTGAACATACCGCCCAGTGCCACCAGCATCAGCACGATGCCGTACAGCAGGGTATATTTGATCAGAAGCAGCATATTACTTGCCCTCCTTTTTGGTCTTTTCTGCGGCAGGCGCAGGCTCTGCGTTCACGTTGGTCTTTTCGGCGTTCCTGAACAACAGGCTCTGGATCTTGCCCCGGAACAGCATGGAGAATGCGCACAGGTAGATGATGATGCCGCTGATCAGATCCGAAATCTCGGTGGGGTAATACTTGGTGGACAGGAAGGAGCCGCCGACCGAGATGTGGGAGATGAACATTGCAGAGAACACGGTGCCGATGGGGTTGGAGCTGGCCAGCAGTGCCACCGAGATGCCGTTGAAGCCCATGGCCGGCAGGCTGGTGGAGTTCAGCGGGTTCCACTGGGACACGTTGGACAGATAGAACAGACCTGCGCCGAAGCCTGCCAGCGCACCGGCAATGGCCATGGAGAGGATGATGTTCTTCTTCTCGTTGATACCGGCATAGCGGGCGGCGTTCTTGTTCAGGCCAACGGCCTTGAGCTCGTAGCCGAAGGTGGTCTTGTTCAGCACCACCCAGATCAGCACAGCCACCGCTGCCGCCAGAAAGATGGCAATGGTGGTGCTGTTGGTCTGGAACAACTTGTTCAGGCCGAAGTCCGGGATCAGGGACTGGGCAAAGTCGGCGTTCTTGCTCAGGTTCAGGGTACGGGTGTTGCGCACGTCGTACATGGGGCCGGTGCCGTTCTGGTAGATGAGCTCGTTTACCAGATACAGGCCGATCCAGTTGAACATGATGGAGGTAATGACCTCGTTGATGTTGAAGTAGGCTTTGAAGAAGCCGGGGATCGCGCCCCACAGGCCGCCCAGCACTGCTGCGGCCAGCAGGCAGACGAACCAAGGCAGCTTGAGCATAATAGCGCAGTACAGTGCGCCGTAAGCGCCCAGCGTATACTGACCGGCTGCGCCGATGTTGAACAGGCCGGTCTTAAAGGCAAAGGCCACGGACAAGCCGGTCATGATCAGGGGCGCAGCATTCGCCAGCTCCTTGCCTACGCCGTAGGGGGCATCGTGGAAGCCACCCTTGAGGATGCGCACAAAGCCATCGCCCCATGCGTGTGCGGGGTTGATGGCTACCAGCACCAGAAAGCCCACCAGCAGACCGATCAGGATGCACAGCAGCGCGGCCAGCACGCTGGTAACAGAGCTTTGCAGGCTGCCGCCGCGGGAAAGTTTTTTCTTATTCATGTGTTACTGCTCCTCCTTTCCCTGCTTGCGGGCGCCTGCCATATACAGACCCAGCTCCTGCACGGTGGTGGTCTTGGGATCAAACTCGCCCACGATCTCGCCCTCGTACATCACAAGGATGCGGTCAGAAAGGTTCATCACCTCGTCCAGTTCAAGGCTGACCAGCAGCACGGCCTTGCCCTTATCGCGCTCGGCCACGATCTGGCGGTGGATGTACTCAATGGCACCCACGTCCAGACCACGGGTGGGCTGCACTGCCACCAGCAGCTTGGGGTCGCGGTCGATCTCGCGGGCGATGATCGCCTTCTGCTGGTTGCCGCCGGACATACTGCGCACGGTGGTCACACTGCCCTGACCGCTGCGCACGTCGTACTGCTCGATCAGCCGGTCGGAGTACTCGCGCACCTTATCGGCACGGATAAAGCCGCCCTTCTGGAACTCCGGCTGCCAGTAGCGCTGTAATACGATGTTGTTTTCCAGACTGAAATCCAGCACCAGACCGTGCTTGTGGCGGTCCTCCGGGATGTGCCCCATGCCATCCTTGGAGCGCTGGCGGATGCTCTCGTGGGTGATGTCCTTGCCATCCAGCGTAAGCTTGCCGCCAGACAGCTTGCTCAGACCGGTCAGGCCGTAGATGAACTCGGTCTGGCCGTTGCCCTCGATGCCCGCCAGACAGACGATCTCGCCGGCGTGCACCTTGAAGGACACATCCTTGACCACGTCCTTCTTGCGCTGGTCGTTGTGGATGGTAACGTTCTCCACGTCCAGCACCGTCTCTCCGGGGTGCGCGGGCTGCTTTTCCACCTGCAGCTGCACGTCACGGCCCACCATGCGGCGGGAAAGTTCTTCCTTGGTGGTGCCCTTGATATCCACCGTGCCCATATACTTGCCCTTGCGCAGCACGGTGCAGCGGTCGGCCACAGCCATGATCTCGTTGAGCTTATGGGTGATGAACAGGATGGACTTGCCCTCCTTTTTGAACCCGCGCATGATCTCCATCAGTTCGTCGATCTCCTGCGGGGTCAGCACAGCGGTGGGCTCGTCAAAGATCAAAATCTCGTTGTCGCGGTACAGCATCTTCAAAATTTCCACGCGCTGCTGCATGCCAACCGAGATATCGCTGATGAGCGCGTCCGGGTCTACCCGCAGGCCGTACTTTTCGCTCAGCGCCATCACCTTCTTGCGTGCCTCGGCCTTCTGCAAAAAGCCCATCTTGTTGGGCTCCACGCCCAGAATGATGTTGTCCAGCACGCTGAA
>ERZ870052.44-NODE-44-length-38575-cov-7.054340_pt1 | contig 38575 bp, 42 predicted proteins | sample MGYA00520889_ERZ870052 | MGnify/ENA primary metagenome ERZ870052 (study PRJEB32232, sample SAMN07284988) | human gut metagenome | biome: human-associated habitat; material: feces | host: Homo sapiens | place: Tanzania | collected 2014-08-14 ...
CGCTCGGTAAAGATGGCGCGCTTGCCGGTCTGGCGGGCCAGCTCGTAGGCATAGACGATGCCGCCCATGGCAGGTCCGACGATGACATCCACATCCAGCTCCTTGACCTTCTCAGCAACAGCCTTCATGACCTCTGCGCAACGGTCCGGATACTGCTGCAGATACGCCATCTGGCAGTATGCGCTGGAATGGCGGCCGGAGGAGAGCAGGAAATGGCCCTCCAGAAATGCGTCGCAGCTCTTCAGAATTTCAAGTGCTTCACTCATTGTACTTCTCCCTCTCTTTTTGATCATCGTGTTTTTTCGTACTTATCACGCAGTATTGTACCACGCTTTTCATGGAAACGCAAATTTATTCACTTATTTTTCTCAGCTTGTGAATATTTGCATTTTTATGCGGTTTATTGTTTGATTTATTCAGCATTCCGGGCACAGCCGCGGATCTCGTCCAGCGTCTTGACGCCGTTCTTGTCCATCCATGCGGCCATCTCGTCGGCGATGGTCTCCATCGCGCGGGGGTTTGCAAAGTTTGCAGCGCCCACCTGAACAGCCGTGGCGCCCGCCATGATGAATTCCAGTGCGTCGCGGCCCGTGGCGATGCCGCCCAGACCCACGACCGGGATGTTCACCGCACCGACTGCCTGCCAGACCATCCGCAGAGCGATGGGCCGGACGGCCGGACCGGACAGGCCCGCGAAGATGTTGTTGAACACCGGGCGGCGCTTTTCGAGGTCGATGGCGCACGCCTGAAAGGTATTGGTCAGGCTGATGGCATCCGCACCAGCCGCTTCGACGGCCTTGCACATCTCGGGGATGTTCTCGGCCTGCGGGCTGAGCTTGACCATCAGCGGCTTCTTGCAAGCGTCGCGGACCATCCGGACCACTTCGCCGGCAGCTTCCGCCTTGACGCCGTAGGCCATGCCGCCCACCTTGACGTTCGGGCAGGAGATGTTCAGCTCAACGATGTCCACAGCGCTGTCGCTCAGCATCGCTGCGCCTTCCACATACTCTTCCTCGCTGTGGCCGCCGAGGTTCGCGATGGCCACCGTGCCGTATTTCTGCTTCAGTTCCAGCATCTCGTTCAGTTCCACGTCGATGAAATGCTGAACGCCGGGGTTCTGCAAGCCGATGCTGTTGATGAGGCCCGAGGGCGTCTCCCACAGGCGCTCGCCCTTGTTGCCGTATTGGCCGTGCAGGGTCAGGCCCTTGCCGGAGATGCCGCCGATCTTGGAGAAATCCGCCAGCTCCTCGTATTCCACGCCGTAGCCCACCGTGCCGGAAGCGCCGATGATGGGGCTGTTCATCGAAAAGCCCAACAGGTTCGTTTTCAAGTCTGCCATCAGAAGAACACCTCCGTTGCATCAAAGACCGGGCCATTCTTGCACACGCTCTTGCCCTCGCCGCTCTTCGTCTCGCAGGTGCAGCCAAGGCATGCGCCGATGCCGCACGCCATCTTCTTTTCAAGGCTGACGAAGCAGGGCGTGCCCTTTTCGGCGCAGAGACGCGCAGCGTTCTTCATCATGACGGTGGGGCCGCAGACCAGCACCGCGTCATAATCCGCCGGGTCGTACAGCTGGGTCACAAAGCCGTGGAAGCCGACCGCGCCGGTGTCGGTAGACACTTTGACGAGGTTCGCGATGGTGCGGTACTCCTCCATGCAGTAGGGGGTGTCCCGGAAACCGAAGAACACATCCGGCTTGACGCCCGCTGCGGCCAGCTCGCGGGTGACCTGATACATCGGCGCCGTGCCGATGCCGCCGCCCACCACCGCGATCTTATGGTACTGCTGGACCAGCTTCGGGATGTCGAAACCGTTGCCCATGGGGCCGGTCAGCTGGAAGGTGTCGCCTTTTTTCAGAGCGGCCAGCTTTTTCGTACCCTCACCGATGACCTGATACAGGAACTCGATAGTCTGGGTCTCCGGCTCCCACTTGTGGACGCTGATGGGGCGGGACAGGAAAGGCGCTTCGTCTGCGCCCCAAGCCCGCAGGGTAAAGAACTGGCCCGCATGGGGCAGATGCTCCCGGTCCGGCCAGAGCACCCGCAGCAGACGGATGTCCGCCGCGATGACCTCATGGCTCAGGACGGTCGCTTCACAGCAGGCTGCACGCATGGGCGATGGCCTCCTTCATGTTCACACACTCGTTGTAAGCGGCCTCGTCAAAGGCAACACCCGGCTGCTTCTTGTAAGCCAGCAGGATGCCGCGGCTGGAGTTGACCACGCCGCCGTTGCCCTTGGTCAGATACTGGGCGATATCCTCGGCCTTGCCGCCCTGTGCGCCGTAGCCGGGGATGAGGAAGAAGCTGTCCTGATACTTGGCGCGGATCTCAGTGGCCTCCTCGATGTGCGTGCCGCCGATGACCAGACCGATGGAGGAGTAGCCGTGCTCGCCCATGTAGTCCTTGCCCAGAGCGTTCAGCTTGTCGCCCACGAGGTCATAGACGTGGCGGCCGTCGGCCAGCTTCTCATACTCGAAGTCCTTTGCGCCGCCGTTGGAGGTGCGGCAGAGGACGAACATGCCCTTGCCCTGCTTCTCGGCGTAGGGCAGATAGGGGCTGATGGAGTCCAGACCCATGTAGGGAGCCAGCGTGACGAAATCAGACTCGAAATCGCCGGTGAAGTGGCCCATGGCGTACATCTCAGCGGTCTTGGCGATGTCGCCGCGCTTGATGTCGGCGATGACGGGGATGCCCGCCTCGCGGACCGCCTTCAGGGTGTCGGCATAAGCCTTCAGGCCCTCCAGACCCAGAGACTCATAGTAAGCGATCTGCACCTTGTAGCAGCCCGCCACGCTCTTGGTGGCATCGATCAGCTTCTTGTTGAAGCGGACGATGTTCTCGCCCTTGGACAGGGTGCTGTCCACAAAATCAGCGGGCAGATAGCTGAAGTCGGTATCCAGACCCACGCAGACCGGGCCGCGTGCTTCGACAGCTTCGTACAGTTTATCCATGTTCGTCATCGTTGGTTTTCCTCCATTGCTCTCTATTTTAAAAATATCCGGTTATTCTTCCGCCTGATAGGTCAGCTTGCCGCCCTTGACCGTTGCGCAGACTCTGCCATACAGCTGTGCGCCATCGTAGGGGCAGTTGTGCGACTTCGAGTGGAGCTTGTCCTTGTCCACGGTATAGGGGGTGTCGAGGTCCACCAGAACGAAGTCGGCATCGTAGCCGGGTTCCAGCTGGCCTTTCGCCAGACCCAGGATCTCCGCAGGGCGGGTGCTCATCAGATGGACCAGCAGTTCCAGCGGCAAGCCCTCTTCCTTGCAGAGCTTGGTGTAGCAGACGCCGAACGCCGTCTCGCTGCCCACCATACCGGCCATGCCCTTGAGCTTGTCTTCTTCGGAGTGGGGTGCGTGGTCGGTGGCGATGGCATCCACCACGCCGGAACGGATGGCGTCGATCAGGGCGCTCACATCGTCCGCCGTGCGGATGGGCGGGTTGACGCGGTAATCGCAGGTCTCGTTGTTGAACCACAGGTGGTGGGGCGTCACCTCGCAGGTGACCGGTGCACCGCGCAGCTTTGCCATCTGGATGGCGTCGATAGCCCCGCGGGTGGAGACGTGGCACATATGCAGTTTGGTCTGGTAGTACTCGCTCAGCCAGCAGTTGCGGACCGTTTCAAGGTCCTCCGCCAGCCGGTAGTCCCACGGGCTGATCTCCATATCCTCGGCGTGGCTCATCACGGTGATGTCCCGCTGGGTGCAGATGGCAAACGCCCGCGCCATGGTGGCGTTGTCCTGCACGCCGTGGCCGTCCTCGGTGATGAACTTGACCGAAGCGGGCAGCGTCTTGAGGTGGTCCAGCGTCTTGCCGTCGAAGTTCTCGGTGATGGAAACGGTCTGGTTCACGTCGCACAGGCCGACTTCGGCGGCCTTCTGCTCCACCATGGCCGCCTGTGCGGCGGACGAGCAGACGGGCTTGGTGTTGGGCATCAGGTTCACAAAGGTGTAACCGCCCGCCGCAGCGGCGCGGCTGCCCGTCTCGATATCCTCTTTATATTCAAAACCCGGGGTGCGCCAGTGACAGTGCAGATCGACGAAGGCGGGCAGGACGGTCAATCCCACGGCATCGAGGACCGTTTCGTTCTCCCCGGCCAGAGCCTCCAAGTCCTGACCGATGGCCGCGATCGTGCCGTCCTTGACGTACAGTTCTACCGGCCGGCCCTCTGCATTGACAGCGTTTACAAGCAGCATGGCAAAATACCTCCCTGTTTTTGGTGTGCACTCAAATGGGCAAAAAAAAGAACCTTTCCGCAAATGGGAAAAGTTCTAACGACCGAAAAAAGGAAACACGGAGCCCACCGCAAAAACGGCTGCAAACTGCTTTTTCAGTTTTGCGTTCATTTTTGACAGCATACCGGCTTCTCCTTTTTTCAGGTGCATTTATTTTCGTTATATTTTATCATAGAAACGCGAAATGTGTCAATGCTTCGGGGCGTTTTTCTTTGTAAAAAGGTTTCGCTTCCATTGCGCCAAATTTTAGCTACTCTACCGAAAAAATCAAAATCCCCCCTCTCAGGCGGAAAAAAGGCGGCCCCAATCCCTAGCATATCACTGTACATTGAAGTTAAGATGTGTTATGATATCTGAAAAGGAAAAAGAGAGAGCCGCCGGCTTGGGGCGGCACACACAAAGGGAGGTTTCCCCACATGGGCTTATTGGAGGACGCACGGAACATCCAGCGCAAAGACCCCGCCGCACGGAGTGTGCTGGAGGTCATTCTGCTGTACCCCGGCTTTCACATTCTGGTGTATCACCGCATCGCGCACTGGCTGTACCAGCACGAGCACTTCTTCTTGGCACGCTGGGTCAGCCAGCGCGGCCGCCACAAGACCGGCATTGAGATCCATCCCGGCGCGACGATCGGCAAGTGCCTGTTCATCGACCACGGCATGGGCATCGTCTTTGGCGAGACGACCGAGATCGGCGACAACTGCACCATTTACCACGGCGTGACGCTGGGCGGCACAGGCAAGGATACCGGCAAGCGCCACCCCACGCTGGGCAACAACGTCCTGATCGGCGCGGGCACGAAGGTTCTCGGCCCGGTCTACATCGGCGACAATGCCCGCATCGGCGCCGGAAGCGTCGTTCTGCGCAACCTGCCCGCCAACTGCACCGCTGTCGGCGTCCCCGCCGAGGTGGTCCGCATCAACAACAAGGCGGTCATCCCCGCCGACGACCTTGACCAGCAGGATCTGCCGGATGTCGTCGCCCAGCGCATCACCGACCTCGACCGCCGGATCAGCGCACTGGAAAAGCACAAGCAGGGCGATGTGCCGCCGACGGCGGAACAGATCGCACAGCGTCAGAAATAAGAAAACGGGACTGCTGCACTTCTCATGCAGCAGTCCCGTTTTTTGTTAACAGCTTTTTCCGGAGCAAAGCTCCTTCACTTTTTGGGCCGCAGCCGTGACCAGCTGGCTGACCGGCTGGTCCGGCACGCCGACCACATAGTTTTCACAGTGGTTGATGGGCACGAGCACCCGCTTTGCCCCGCTCTGGCAGACCGCCGCCGCCATGGCGGGCGTGATCTCGCCCAGCAGTGCATCCGCAATAACGATGCCGATGGGGCCGACGATGACGTCCGCGTGTCGGCAGTTGACCACCACCGCATTCTCGCCGGTGGCCGCGCGGGGCGCACCCGCCTTGAGCATCGCATTCGCGGCCAGACTGTTGGTCCCCACGGCGGTCAGCTCCGCTTCCGGACAGGCCGCGCCGATGGCCGCCACCAGCTGACGGCCCAGACCGCCGCCCTGTCCGTCAATGACCAGAACCTTCCCCGCCATCAGAAATCGATCTCCTCAAGGCGCAGCAGGGCGATGATATAAATTTTCAGCGCTTCCAGCAGCTTGTCGATGGGAGCCGACTCGTTCGCACCGTGCATCGGGCCGCCGAACTCCGGCAGGACGATGTCGTTGTGCTCCGGGCCGAAGCTGACCGCATACGGGAAGTGGCGGGCGTAAGTGCCGCCGCCCATCGTGAACGGCGTCGCGTGTTCGCCGGTCACTTCATTATAGGTATCGATGCATGCCTTGATGGCCGGGGTGTCGGCCTCGATGTAGAACGGCTCTGCGCTCTCGACGTCTTCCAGCGAAGCGCCGCTGCCGACGGCTTCGCGGATCTGCTCGGCCATCTTCTCGCCGGTGGTGCAGGTGGGATAACGGCTGTCCATGGTCTGCACCAGCTTGCCGTCCTCCATGTAGATACGGCCGCCGATGACCGTCAGCGGGCCGAAGGGGCCGTCTGCACAGGCGATGCCGATGCCCTCGCCCGCCGTGGAGGAGTGCAGCTTCTTCAGTGCTTCCAGATAGGCTCGCTCGGCGTCATTGCACAGGCCGTTGTCCAGCAGATAGTTGACCACCAAGCCGATGGCGTTGACCGTGCCCTGCGGAGAAGCCGCATGGCCGGACTTGCCCCAGCCGCGGATGCGCACGCCCGTGCCTTCCGGCTCCAGCGTGATGTTGGGAGCATTCTTGAGCTTGGTGATATCCGTCTCGACCAGTGCGCTGGCGCGGTCCGGAACGGCATTGTTTGCCACGCCGCCGGTAAAGTCCTTGATGACGCCGTTGCAGACCGGGCTGACCAGCTTTGCGCCAAAGTGGCCTTTTTCACCGTTGCACACCGGGAACTCGGCGTCCGGGGTGAAGCAGAACGCAGGAGCCGGATAGTTCTTCAGGTAGTAATCCACATCGCGCATGCTGGTCTCTTCGTTGTCGCCGATGAGCGCACGGATGGGATAGCGCAGGGAGACGCCCTCTTCCTTGAGGAACTTCAGGGCATACAGGGTGGTGACCATGGGGCCTTTGTCGTCGGCAACGCCGCGGCCGATCATCCAGCCGTCCTTGATCTCCATCTGGAACGGGTCGCCGGTCCAGCCGTTGCCCTCGGGCACGACGTCCACATGGCAGATGGTGGCCAGATACTTTTCTGCATCTGCACCCGGCAGCTCTGCATAGCCGATGTAGTTCTCACAGTTGCGGGTCGCAAGGCCCATGCCAGCCGCCAGTTCCAGCGTCTTGTCCAGCGCCGCGCGTGCGCCCAGACCAAACGGTGCGCCCTCTGCGGGAGCGCTCTCCACACTGTTGATGGAAACCAGCTCTGCAATATCTTTGAGCAGCTGTTCCTTGTTCGCCGCAATAAAGGCGTCGATCTTCTGGTTCAATGCCTGATCCATGTTTCAGTTCGTCCTTTCTTTTGTCGTAAAGACACATCGCTGTCTATTCTAACACACTTTGCGGCGGAATGCCAGCCTTACCCGACTGCAAACAGGCTGCTTGCCGCGCCCAGCACACCCATGCTGGCCAAACCCATGATAACACCCGCCAGCAGAACGCCGCCCATACAGGCGATGAGGACATCCTTAAACTTCATATCGAGGATGGAAGCCGCCAGCGTACCGGTCCATGCGCCGGTCCCGGGCAGAGGGATGCCCACGAAGAGCAGCAGCGCCACAGTCAGGCCCTTGCCGGCCTTTTCTTCCAGCTTTCGGCCGCCCTTTTCGCCCTTGACGATAAAGAACTTGCAGATGGGGCCGATGACCGGCTTATTGTAGCCCCACACCAGAAACCGCCGTGCGAACAGATAAATGAACGGGACCGGGATCATATTGCCCAGCACGCAGATAATATAGGTAGGCAGGACCGGCAGCCCCATGCCAAGGCCGATGGGAATGGCGCCGCGCAGTTCGACCACGGGGACCATCGAGATGAGGAAAACGAGCAGATAATTTTTCAGCATGAGAACACTCCTTTTTGTTGCTTACAGGTCGATGACCAGTTCCACGGGGCAATGGTCCGAACCAAAGATCTCGTTGTGGATCTCCGCCGCCCGGATCTTGTCCGCGATGCGGCGGGACACGATAAAGTAATCGATGCGCCAGCCCGCGTTCTTCTCGCGGGCGCGGAACCGATAGCTCCACCAGCTGTATTTCACCTCATCGGGGTGGATGACCCGGAAGCTGTCGGCAAAGCCCGCCTCCAGCAGTTCGGTCATCTTGGCCCGCTCCTGATCGGTGAAGCCCGCGCTCATATGGTTGGTCTTTGCATTTTTGATGTCCATTTCAGTATGGGCCACGTTCAGGTCGCCGCACAGGATGACCGGCTTTTTCGCATCCAGCCCCAGCAGATAGGCGCGGAAGGCATCCTCCCACTCCATCCGGTAGTCCAGCCGCTTCAGGCCGTCCTGACTGTTCGGTGTGTAGCAGTTGACCAGATAAAACGCCGGATATTCCAGCGTCAGGACCCGGCCTTCGTGGTCATGTTCCTCGATGCCGATGCCCATCGTGACCGCCAGCGGCTTCTGCCTGCACCAGCACGCCGTGCCGGAATAGCCCTTTTTCTCCGCCGAGTATGTATATTCGGTATAGCCTTCCGGGGCGAAATCTGCCTGACCCGGCTGCATTTTTGTTTCCTGCACCGAGAAGATATCGGCGTCCAGCGCCGCAAAGCTTGCGGCAAAATCGTGGGTCAGACAGGCCCGCAGACCGTTGACGTTCCAGCTGATGAGTTTCATCTCGTCGCTCCTTTTATGTTATGCTTGATATTTGGTTTTCCATGCACCGCTGCGGAAGCGGATCACAAAACAGGTCACGCGGCAGACCCAGTCCACGACCATCGCGATCCAGACGCCGACCGCACCCAGACCCATCTTGACGCCGATGAGGTAGCTGAAGCCCAGCCGCCAGATGGCCATGCTCAAAATGGAAACGACCATCGTGAATTTGACATCGTTCGCGGCGCGCAGGGCATTCGGCAGCACGAAGGATGTCGGCCACAGCAGCAGACCACAGGCCGCATGGATCTGCACCAGCAGAACCGCCAGTTCCATGGTCGCGCCGGACAGTTCATAGATACCGACCAGCGGCTTCACGAACAACAGGATCGCACCGTTGGAAAGGCCCATCGTGATGTACGCCCAGAGCAGCAGCTTGCGGGTGTAGTAGATGGCCTGTTCGTTGTCCCCTGCGCCGACACAGCGGCCCACGACCGTGATCATTGCAAGGCTGATGGCCTTGCCGGGAATGACGCCCATGCCGTCGAGGTTGTTCGCCACCGCATTGGCCGCGATCTGGACCGTGCCAAAGGTGGAGATCATGCTGACGACGAGGATGCGGCCCGCTTCAAACAGGCTGTTCTCAAAGGCGGACGGGATGCCGATGCCCAGAATGCGCCGGGTCAGACCGCCATCCAGCCGCAGGGTCTTGGGGACGTTCAGCAGATTGCCGTCCCCTTTTTTATAGCACTTGCGCAGGATCAGTGCAGCGGCCACCACGCGAGAGACTACGCTGGGCCACGCAACGCCCTCAACGCCCATTTTCAGGCCGAAGATGCAGACCGCGTTGCCCACGACATTGATAACGTTCATCAAAAAACTGATCTGCATCGAAATTTTGGAGTTGCCCATACTGCGGAACAGCGCCGCGCCGCCATTGTACAGTGCAAGGAACGGGTAGCTCAGGGCGATGACCTTCAGGTAGAGCACACCGGCTTCCAGCACATCGGTATCGATCGAGCCGTAGAACAACCGGATCATCGGCCGCGCCAGCACAAAGCAGACTGCGCCCACGGCCACACCGAACAGGCCGCTGAGCAGGAGAAGCTGGCCAGAGCTGGCATCCGCGTGCTCCTGCTCCCGCGCACCCAGATACTGGCTGACCACCACCGCACCGCCGGTGGCCAGCGCCGCAAACAGCACGATGATGAGGTTGTTGATCATATCCACCAGACTGACGCCCGAGATGGCCGCTTCGCCGCAGCGGGAGACCATCATCGTATCCGCCATGCCGACCGTCACTTCCAGCAGCTGCTCAACCAGCAGCGGGCCCGACAGCCGAAGCAGTTCGCCCTCGGTGAACAGCGGTTTCCGCCCGCCGAACCGAGGTGCTTTTGGGTTTATCGTTGTTTCCATTGTTGTCCCTTCTTTTTTGGTCTGGGCGCAAAACGTTCCTGCCTTGTGCCCCCTCATGTCCCAAAAGGCCGCAAAACCTCATTTTAACATGATTGTATCCATCTTAACACAGCCGGTTTCGCTTGTAAAGAATCGCACAGCGGTTTTTTCAAATTCTTTTCATGGGAACGCGGTTTTGTCAGCGTTTTTCCGGAAATCGAAGCTTGTTTTATCACTTTCACCGATTTCAGCCGTTCAAATTTGTGCGTTGTGCCAAAATATCAGATTTTTGCTCGATTTGGAGAACTTTTTTCCAAAAGCCCTTGCATTTTCTTCTGAAAAGTGCTATCTTGTATCCAACAAGAGCGACTGTTGGATACAAATGACTGCGACGAGCCTTTTCCACGGCTCTTGGTTCTTCCTTCTATTTTATTATGCTATTTTCTTCATTTACCTTCTTATCATTTACCCTGTCCCGCTGAGGGACGAGAAAAGCGCTTCCCCAACCTGCACGGGGAAGCGCTTTTTTCTTACCCTCTCAGTCACCTTCGGTGACAGCTCTCCCAAAGGGCGAGCCTCTGGCGGGCCGGTTTTGGCCCTGCGGACTGCTTGGGTCTATCAATTCCGAAACTTGTTGGCCTTGCTGTCTAGGCAAACGTCTGTTAAAGTTTGTCAGGAGAGCAAACCTTTTCAAAGGCCGTCCGGACATCACCGGAGAAATACAGTGTGCCCAGCGCACAGACCGGACCTTCGCCGCCCAGCTCCACGGCGCGTTTCACGCCCGCTTCGATGGAATCCGCCGGTTCTGCGATGCCGCCCCGCACCCGGATGTGCTCCGCCAGCGTTTCGGCAGGCATGGCACGCGGTGTATGGGCTGCCACTGTCACAAACTGCTTTGCCAGCGGCAGAAGCAGGGCCAGCATCTCGTCCACATCCTTGTCGGCCATGATGCTCAGCAGGAACACGAACCGCTCCCCGGGGAAACGGTCGCGCAGACTCTGCACGGTGGCCCGCATTCCGTGGGCGTTGTGGCTGCCATCCAGCAGGAAGGCCGGCGAATGCCGCAGCAGCTCGAACCGCCCCGGCCAGCTGACGGTTTCCAGCCCCTTCCGGATCGCGTCATCCGAGATGTTCCAGCCCCGCTCCCGCAGGACCCGCAGCGTCGTGATGGCAACGGCGGCGTTTTTCGGCTGATAGCTTCCGATGAGCGGCAGCTTGATGCCGTTCAGGCCATCAAAATCGAATGTTACTTCGTCAAGATCGCCGCCCTCGATGTTCAGCTTGGAGAAATCCACCTCGGAAAGCGGGACCTGCTTTTCTGCGGCCACGCGGGCGATGACCGCATCCGCTTCCGGCACGCCGCCATAACTGACCACCGGGCTTCCGGCCTTGATGATGCCCGCTTTCGCCGAAGCAATATCGGCGATGGTGGGGCCAAGCTCTTTCACATGGTCCATGCCCAGCGCCGTGATGACCGCGCATTCCGGCGGGTCGATCACGTTGGTCGAATCCAGCGTTCCGCCCAGACCGACTTCCAGTACCACGATGTCGCAATGCTTCTCAGCAAAATAGAGCATCCCCAGCGCGGTGATGATCTCAAATTCCGTCGGGACGTCCTCCATCGCGTCTGCGGCGGGCTTCACTTTCTCCACCAGCTGCACCAGCTCTTCGTCACCGATCTGCTGGCCGTTCACCTGAATCCGCTCATTGAACCGGTTGATGAACGGCGAGGTGTACAGGCCCACGCGGTATCCCGCCGCCTGTAAACAGGACGCCAGCATGGCCGACGTGCTGCCCTTTCCGTTCGTTCCCGCCACATGGATGAATTTCAGCTGCTTGTGCGGGTCGCCCAGCGCGGCCAGCAGGGTGCGGGTGCGGGTCAGGCCCGGTTTGTGCCCTGCCCACTGGACCGCATGGATATACTGCATTGCTTCTTCGTAGTTCATGGTTTCGCCTTCCCGTTTACTTTTTGACCACCGATGCCAGCGCCTTGTTCTCCAGCAGGATGCGGAGCAGCGCCGTGTTGACCGCGCTCAGAACCAGCGCGTTCGGGATGCGGGCCGCCAGCAGCGACCACGGATAATTATAAAAGATGTGCAGGGCCAGCGAGTTGATGATCATGGAGCCGACGATGTGGCCCATCAGCACGCTGCAGCCCAGCCGAAGCGTCAGCTTGAGGTCGGGCAGCTTCTGCCATGCCAGACCAGCCACCAAGCCGACAGCTCCCGCGCCCAGTGTGATGAGCGGATTGATGGAATAGCCCGACAGGATGCCGCCGATCATATCGGCCACGGCTCCCACCGCAAAGCCGCCTACCGGCCCGAACCAGATGGCCGCCAGCAGCGTCGGCAGCGCGCCGAGATTGAACCGCAGGAACCCGGTAGACACCGTCAGCACACGGGCGAAAATAATGCTCATGGCCGTCAGCAGGGCCAGCATCGTGAGCGTTCGGACAGACACTTTGGAATGATTCATACTTCATCCTCCTGAAAGAATGCAGGGCGGACGCAAAAACGCCCTCCCCTGTGACGAACCGCACAAAGGAGGGCGTGAATCCAACAAGTTTCACTTCCAGACAAGCCCGTGCAGACGGTCTCGCCTGCACCCAAGTCCATGCAGCAGCGGGATGCAGACCATGCACCGCGGGTACTCCTTCGTCCACAGCACAACTCCCCGTTGATGCGGCACTTAACGCACATGGCCTTACTCTGTTGATACTGTTATTATATGCCTTTTTTCGCCCAGATGCAATCGCACCCTTGCAACAGGTTTCACAAGACATCTCTCTGTTTTTTGGAAGTTTTGTAGAAGGGTCATTCTTTTCTGACTGTTCATTGCGTTCTGTCGAAATTTGTGATATCCTGTAACTGCCGCTCCACTCCGGCCCATTTTATGGAAAGGAGGTGAGACCAATGGAAGTTATCCTCAATTTTTTACTGTCCGTCACAGCAAGTATCGTCGCTTACTATATTTGCAAGTGGCTTGACGACCAGTTTCGAAGCGGCAAGCACTAATCCCTAGGCAAACAGGAAGCCCCTCGGTAGTCGCAATACCGAGGGGCTTCTTGCTTTTGGTCTTGTGAGACCAATGGAATCCTCAATTTTTCCATCTTCATTATACGCGCCTACGAAAAAATGTCAAGTCCTTTGCGGTTTTCTTTGACTGTTCCCGCAAAACGTGGTAAGATGGAGCAAACACTTCAAGAAAGGACGTATCCGTCTATGAAATTCAGCGAGATGACCTATACCCGCCCCGACATCGACGCGCTGCTTGCCCGCTGCAAGGAGCTGGCCGCAAAGGCTGCTTCTGCCGCTTCCGGCGAGGAGCTGGTCGAGGCTTACGATGAGCAGAGCCGCGCCTTTGCCGACTACAACACCGCCGCCAATCTGGCCAGCATCCACTACACCTGCGACACCCGCGATGCCTACTGGAAAGCCGAGCAGGACTTCTTTGACGCCAACGGCCCCGCCGTGCAGAACGCCAGCGTCGAGATCAGCCGCGCCTTCCTCGCCAATCCCCATGTGGATGCCCTGACCGAAGCCTTCGGCTCGACCTGCGTGGCCGGCATGAAGAATGCCGTTCTGGGCATGGATGACCGCACTGTGGAGCTGCAGAAAGAGTACAACGCTCTTGTCAGCCAGTATCAGCAGGTCTACGGCGGCGCTCTGGTGGAGCTGGACGGCAAGCAGCTGACCATCCCCCAGCTGGGACCCTACAAGGAGAATCTGGACCCCGCCGTCCGCCGCGCCGCTTACGAGGCCGAGGCCGGTTACTTCGATGCCCACCGCGCCGAGCTGGACGGTCTGTACACCAAGATCGTCAAGAACCTCAACGAACAGGCCAAAATTCTGGGCTACCACGACTACAGCGAGCTGTCCTATGTTCGGATGAACCGCATCGGCTACGGCCCGGAGGAGATCAAGCGCTTCCGCGATCAAGTCGCCAACGATGTGGTCCCCCAGCTGAAGAAGGTCATCGAGTTGCGCCGCAAGCGCACCGGCATCGAGCACCCCACCTTCGCCGACCTGCCCGTTTCTTTCAAGGACGGCAACCCCTCCCCCATCAAGGGCTATGACGCCCGGATGGCCGCTGCCCGCACCATGTACCACGAACTCAGCCCTGAGACGTCAGAATTCATCGACTTCATGCAGGACAACGAGCTGTTCGATGTCGAGAGCCGCCCCGGCAAGATGTCCGGCGGTTATATGACCAGTCTGCCCGCTTACAAGGCTCCGTTCATCTTCGCCAACTGGAACAACACTTCCGCCGATGTGGATGTTCTGACCCACGAGTGCGGCCATGCATTCGAGGGCTATGTGGCCGAACGGAACCCGAAGATTCCCGCTGACCTCGAGTGCCCCGGCATGGAGAGCGCTGAGATCCACTCGATGGCGATGGAGTTTCTCACCGCACCGTGGCATCATCTGCTGTTCGGCAAAGACACCGAAAAATATGCGTTGGTCCACGCCGAGGACAGCTTTCTCTTCCTCGCCTACGGCTGTGCCGTGGATGAGTTCCAGCACCTCATGTACCAGAATCCCGATCTGACCCCCGACGAGCGGAACAAGGTCTGGCTCGACCTCGAGCACAAATACCGTCCGTGGATCGACTTCGACAATCTGCCCTTCTATGGCCGCGGCGCCGGCTGGCAGCGTCAGCTCCACATCTACGAGTGCCCGTTCTATTATATCGACTACTGCCTGTCCACCATGGCCGCTCTGCAGTTCTTCCTGCTGAGCCTGAAGGACCACAAGGACGCATGGCAGCGCTATCTCAAGCTGGTCCGCCGCGCCGGTACGGCAAGCTATTCGGAACTGTGCGAGACGGCTGGCCTGAAGGTTCCCTTCACCGATGGCTCCATCAAGGCCATCGCCGAAGAGATGGAACAGTGGATCGCGGCCCATCAGGTCTGAGTTCCTCTTTACAAACCGTTTCTTGTCCGCTATCATAATAGGTAGTGATTTACCCGGATCGAGGCACAAAAAGGAGCGGTATTGCTATGCCAGAAAAAGAGATCAAAGGCATCAAAAAGTTTTTTGAAGAGTTCAAAGCATTCGCCATGCGCGGCAACGTGCTGGATATGGCAGTCGGCGTGGTCGTCGGCTCGGCATTCACGGCGATCGTGAACTCACTGGTCGGCGATGTGATCAACCCCCTCATCGGCCTGTTCTTCAACAGCGACTTTTCGGATGTCGTCATCAAGATCGGCGATGTGGACCTGAAGATCGGCTCGTTCATCAGCGCCATTATCAACTTCCTCATCGTCGCGTTTGTGTTGTTCGTGGTGCTGAAAACCTTCAACACCCTGTTCAACAAGAAGAAGGTCGAAGAAGCTCCCGCAGAGCCGACCACCAAGGTCTGTCCCTACTGCCAGAGCGAGATCTCCATCAAGGCAGTCCGCTGCCCGCACTGCACTTCCAAGCTGGAAGGCTTCCCGGAGATCAACGATTGATTTCAAAAACCAAAAAGCTCCGTTCCTCCCGCTGCCGCAGCAAGGAGGAACGGAGCTTTTTCTGTTTTGGTTTACTGCACGCCGGTCAGCTCAGCCAGCTTGTGGTAAATTTCGGTGTTATCGAACACGCCGCGGAACTTCTCCGCACCCACGCCCATGGCGTAGATGTTGACCATCGCGCCGGTGTGTGCATAGGTGGTGTGGTCTATGCCGGACTTGTGGTTGATGGTGTGGCAGATGGCCATGGAGAACGGGATGTAAGTACCGTACAGCTCGTAATCTTCCTGACTCATCTTGCTCTGGGAGGAAGCGCCGACTTCCAGCGTGCGTTCGTAAGACTTGCGCAGATTCTCTACCTCGTAATCGGTCAGCAGCAGCTTGCCCGCACTGGCGGCGTCGGGGTCATTGGGCAGGGTCAGACCGAAGTTTGCCTTGACGTCTGCCATGGCCGTCTCGAACGGCGTCTGGTTGGCAATGTAGCTCTGGACATAGGTGGAATCGAACTTCGCATAGGACATCTTCTGGTGGGTCAGGTTGGTCAGGAAGGTGTCATAGTTGGTGGTCTTGTAGCCGATGGCCATGCCGCCCGTCTCGTGGTCGGCGGTGACGAGGATCAGCGTCTCGTTGGGGTGGGCGTTGTAGAAATCAACTGCGGCCTGAACGGCGTTGCTCATCTCCAGCACATCGTGGATGGAAGCAGCGGCATCGTTGGCGTGGCATGCCCAGTCGATCTTGCCGGACTCGGTCATCAGGAAGAAGCCCTTCTTATTTTCCAGCAGTTCGATGCCTTTCTTGACGTAATCGGTCAGCTGCCACTCGCCGTTGGCGGCATCCATCGCGTAGTTCATGGCCTTGCCGTCTGCAAGGTTCTCGGCAATGATAAGAGTCTTGCCCGCACCGGCGGTCAGAGCGGCTGCATCGGCCTGTGTGGTCACGACGTTGTAACCGGCCTGTGCGGCAACTTCGTGGTTGTTGGGACCGGTCCCGTCGCCGTTCACTTTCTGGAACTCGCCGCCCGCAAAGTATTCAAAGCCAGAGTTTGCCAGCTCGACGCCGATCTGATAGTAGTTCTTGCGGCTGTTCTGGTGGGCATAGAACGCCGCCGGGGTGGCATGGTCGATGTTGACGGTGGAGACCACACCGACCTTATAATTCTTCTGCTTGTGGAGCTTTTCTGCGATCGTCTCATAAGGCACATCGCGGGTCCACGGGCACATGTTGATGACGCCGCTCTCAGTCTTGTTGCCGGTCGCAATGGAAGTCGCGGTCGAAGCCGAATCCGGGCAGAAAGACGTGCTGTCGTAGGTCGTTACGCTGCCCACTTCGGGGAAGGAGGTAAAGCTCAGGTCACCCTCCACGACTGCACCGTTGTTCTCGGTGGTTCCTTTATAGAAGCGGGCAGACTGGATCTGCGCCGTGCCCATGCCGTCGCCAATGAACAGGAAAACGTACTTCGGCTTTTTCAGGAAGTCCAGCAGACCGTTTTCTTCCTCTGCAGAAGCTGCTTTCGGCTCTGCCGCGCTGGCGGCCACCGGGGCTGCACTCAGCAAACCGGCTGCCGATGCCACAGCACCGACTTTCAGAAAGTTCCGGCGGGTGATCTTGTTTTCTTTCATAACCAATATCCTCTCTTCTCCTGAGTCCTCCCGGACCCGTTTCAGCATTCTTTCTGGGAACGGCTTTATTGTATCGTTTTTGCTCTCTGCCCGAAACCATGTCCGCGCAAAGGATGTGTAAAACCTTCCCGGCCCGTTCTGCCCCAAAGTAAAAAAGAGAGGTGTTTTGTAAAAAAGCTTTTGTCGGATTTCCTTGTAAACCCGCAGAATTTATGTTATGCTGTATTCGCCGCTCCACTCCGGCCCATTTTATGGAAAGGAGGTGAGTTTCCATGAATATTCTTTCTACGTTTCTACTGTCCGTCGCAGCAAGTGTAGTCGCTTACTACATTTGCAAATGGCTTGACGACCAGTTCAAGAGCGGCAAGCACTGATCCCTAGCAAACAGGAAGCCCCTCGGTACTGCGAATACCGGGGGGCTTCTTGTTGCTTATGTGAGTTCCATGAACTCATTTTCTACGTTTCTATTTTTATTATATGCTCCCATAGCAAAAAGTCAAGCATCTCCGAAAAAAACATTTTTCTTCAAATTTGAAATTTTTACGGTTTTTCCACAAAATTTTCCTCATGCTTTTCCGGCGGGTGTGCTATCATAAATTCAGACAAAATTTTGAAAAAGGAGAATTTCCATGGCACAATTCGTGAAACTGAATCCCAAATCCCTGCGCGAGCTGCATGTCGGCAGCGACCGGCTCGTCTCCTACAACGTCGAGATGACCGAGATCACCGGCGGCACGTTCTGGAAAGCCTACACTCCCGGCCAGATCGCCGGAACCGAACCCTTCGTCCTCAAGGGCGGCTTTGGCGGAAACGGCACCGCCAACAGCGAGCTGATGCAGTATTATGAGCCGATCGACCTCTACAACGAGAAGCTGCGCAAGCTGGCCAAAGAGATCGGCCCCGCATGGGTCCGCGTCTCCGGAACCTGGTCCACCAAGACCTACTACGACTTTGACGGCCACACCAACGGCGTCATTCCCGAAGGCTACAATGCCGTCATGACCCGCGCCCAGTGGATCGGCGTGCTGGATTTCTGCAAATTCCTCGGCGCAAAGCTGCTCATTTCAGTGGCTGACTGCGAGGGTCTGCACCATGCCGACGAGCCTTGGAATCCCAGTCAGGCCGAGCAGATCTTCGCTCTGAGCAAGGAATACGGTGTCTCCATCGACGCCGCCGAGTTCGTCAACGAGCCGAATCTGCTGGTCATGTCCGGCTGCCCCAAGGGCTACACGGCACAGCAGTTCGTCCGCGATCAGGACATCTTCATCCGCTGGCTGAAGGCCAACTATCCCGACTGCCTGTATGTCGGCCCCTGCACCAGTGAAGGTGCCGGCGGCGCGACCGAAGAGCACAAATCGCAGGGCGGCGGCATCGGCGACATCCTGCCCCAGTGCTCCACCGACGACCTGATGAACGGTGCACAGGAAAAGCTGGACGTCTACAGCTATCATTATTATAATGGTGTGTCGGAGCGTCTGGAATCCTTAATGCCTTTTGCTCATTGGAAAGCTGACGCCGCCACCACCGAAACCTATCTGGCTGTTGCCTCCAACATGGCCAAGTTCCACGCCGAAAAGCGGGACATCTACTGCCCCGGCGGCGAGATGTGGGTCACCGAGTCCGGCGATGCGGGCGGCGGCGGCGACACTTGGGCCTCCACCTATCTGGATGTGTTCCGCACTCTGAACGAGCTGGGCAGCTTCTCGGTCCTCACCAAGGGCGTCATCTTCCACAACACGCTGGCTTCCAGCGACTACGGCTATCTGAAGCCCGAAGTCTTTGACCCCCGCCCCAACTATTTCGCCGTTCTGCTCTGGAACCGCCTGATGGGAACCACCGTCTACGATTCTGCTGAGCCGGTCCGCGAGGGCGCACACGTCTACGCACACTCCCGCGCAGACGGCAAACCCGGCAAGGCCTATCTCGTCATCAACAACAGCCTGACCGACACTACCACCGTCACCCTGCCGAAGGATGCCGAGATCTATCAGCTCTCCGCTGAGACGCTCCGTTCGCAGACCATGCTCTGCAACGGCAAGGCTCTGGTTCTGGGTGAGAACAACGCCCTGCCCGAGATCGCACCCGTGGCGGCTTCCGCCGGAGAGCTGGTCCTTCCGGCGGCTACCTGCACCTTCATCGTGCTGTAAATTTAACTTTCTTCGCATTTCAGCCCTTCGCCCTCGTGGTGGAGGGCTTTTTGTATCTTGCCGAGGCCCTCACGTTACCCATAAGCCATCTCCGCCCTCGTCCAAACCAAGAGCTGAGCTTTCCCCGCAAATTAGACATTTGTGTTCTCCTAATTTTTCCCCACTCCCTACCGCGCGCACAGCAGGAACTTCTGGCCTTTCCCTTCAGAAGTTTCCGCTGTGCGCTTTCTTTTTGAACAAATTGCGAACATTGCCGCAGAGCTATTGGCGTATATAATATTATATGATATATAATATTCAAGCTCACGCAGTATTTACAAAGGAGGCCGGAACCATGAGTTTTCCGATCAGCGCGGCGCTTCTGGATGCCATCGTCCTGTCAGTCGTCTCCCGCGAGCCGGACGGCACTTACGGCTACAAGATCACGCAGGAAGTCAAACAGGCGCTGGACTTGAGCGAGTCCACCCTCTATCCCGTCCTGCGCCGTCTGCAACAAGACGGCTGTCTGACCGTTTACGACGCTTCTTTCAATGGCCGGAACCGCCGCTATTACCAGATCACCGCCGTAGGCCGGGAAGCACTGACCGTCTACCGCGCCCAATGGAAGCAGTACACCGCAAGCATCGAGTCCATTTTAGGGGAGGAATAAACCATGACACGCGAACAATTCATGCAGAAGCTCGAAGCCCTTCTGGCCCCGCTCTCGCGCGAGGAGCGCCGGGACGCGCTGGATTACTACGACGAATATTTTGACGCTGCCGGTCCAGAAAAAGAAGCAGAGACCATCGCCGAGCTGGGCAGTCCGGAGGAAGTGGCCCGCAAGATCCTCGAATCCCAGCCCCAGCTTCCCACGCCCATGGATGCCAACCGCCAGAACACCCCTCTGCCGCCGGACCAGCCGCGCCGCCGTTCCGCTTCGTCCACCAACTGGACCCTGCGCTGGATCGGGCTGGGCGTCGTCGTCATGATTTTGATCATGTACCTGTTCCAGCACAGCTCTGCCCGCCGCGTGACCACGCAGGACACGACCGAACTGCTCGTCAGCTCCGGGACGGCGCAAGAAACGTCGCTCGACGACGACATGGCCCTCAACGAATCGGACTCTGTCACTTACATTCCTCTTGATAGGCTGAAGCATCTCACCCTCGATCTTGACGCCGGATCGGTCACCTTCGTCCAAGGCCGCGACGCCAGCGAAGCGTCCGTGCGGTTCCAGAACAAGGACGCCAACGCCCAGCTGACGACCCACTTCAGTGCTTCCGGCTCCACCATCTCCTACAGCCTTCCCAACGGCCACCTCAACCTGAAAGACGATAAATTTCTGGTCACCATTACCCTGCCCGCCGACTTCGAGATGGAGTCTCTGGACGCGGACTTTGACATGGGAAGCCTGACACTGGGCAATCTGCATGTCAAAGAATTGGACGCCGACCTCGATATGGGCAGCTGCACGGCCGACACGCTGACCTGCTCCACAGCTGACATCGAGCTGGACATGGGCAGCTTTACCGCCGATGCCGTTACTGCCAAAAACTTTACCGCAGAGAGCAGCATGGGTTCTGTCACCATCGGCTCCCTCACCAGCGAAGAGACCGAGCTGTACACCGACATGGGCAGTCTGACCGTCGGCCTGACCGGCTCGGAAAGCGACTACGCCATCGACGCCGAAGTGGACATGGGAAAGCTGACCATCAACGGCAGGACGGTCAGCGGCTCTTACTCCTCCCGCGGCCGCTACCCCATCCAGCTGACCAACAATATGGGCAGCATTACGGTGGAATTTGTGAAGTGAACCCACCAAAAAACGACCGTCTCCAAGGTTTCACCCCGGAGACGGTCGTTTTTCATCCTTAATCGGACATTTCTTTATTTATTATACACGTCCTCTTTCAGCAGACCCTCGCTCTTGGCGACGCAGATGCTGGTGACGGCATCACCGACGACGTTTAGCGAGGTCACGAGCATCTCAATGGGGCGGTTGATGGCCAAGATCAAGGAGTAAGCCAGCAGCGCGCCGTCATTGACGAAGCCCACGCCGGACAGGATGGTGAACAGGATGACGGCCCCGGAACCGGGAGCCGCCGGAGTGCCGACCGAAGCGATGAGAGCCAGCAGCGCCACAAGGACCAGCTGGGCCGGGGTCACGGTGTAGCCCGCACAGCCCGCGATGAACACCGTCGCGATGACCTGCATGATGGCCGTGCCGTTCATGTTGACGGTCATGCCCAGCGGCAGGACAAAGGAAGCGATCGTCTCATCCACGCCGAACTCCTCGGTGCAGATCTTCATATTCAGCGGCAGGGTGGCAGCGCTGGAAGAGGTAGAGAATCCGAACACGGCCACATTCGCGATCTTTTTCATGAAGGTGATCGGATTCAGCTTCGCACCCAGCGCCACGACCAGCGGATAGGCCACCACGAGGAACACCAGCAGCAGGACGACCGTGACCGCCACATAGGTGAGGGCCGGCTTGAGGTAGTTGATGCCGTAGATGGCAAAGGTGCGGGTCAGCAGGACGAACACCGCAAACGGTGCAAAGTTGGTGACCACGAAGTTCAGGAAGGTCACCACCACGTCATTCACCTCGCCCAGCAGACGGCGGAGAGTATCGGTGCGGCTCTCACCCAGCGCATTCATGCTCAGGCCAGTCGCCACAGCAAGGAACACCGCCGACAGCACCGAGTTGTTGCTGCCAAAAGCCGTGATGATGTTCGAAGGGATGACGTTCAGCACCACATTCAGCGGGTTCGATCCGGTCGAGCCGTTGGCTTCGGTCAGGCCCTCGATCTGGGCATTGAACAGGCCCGCTGCGTAGGTCGTATAGCCCACGACACAGGCCAGCACCAGCGCAAAGAAGGAGCACAGCAGGAACCAGAAGATGGTCTTGGCCGAAATGCGGCCCATCGTTTTGGCGTCCGACACGCCGCCGATGGCCAGCGCGATCGAAGTGAACACCATCGGGATGATGACCAGCTGCAGAGCCTTGATGAAGAGCTGACCAATGATGTAGAAGATGCCGAACGCACGCTCTGCGCCTTCGGTCGTGATATCCTGAAACAGGATGTCATTGATGGTCGCCCATACGTCGCTATGACCGCCGGAGATCAGCGTTTCCCGCAGGAACATGAACGCCAGACCGGCTGCCAGACCACAGACCAGCGAGATGCCCATTCGTTTTGCCAGCGACATTCCGGATTTTTTTCTTTCCATGATATCTTTCCTCACATTCCGTCGTTTTTCACACTTTGCCTATCCTACCACAAAGGCCGTTCCGCTTCAAGGCAGATGGCAGCGATTTATGAATTTTTTGTAAATAAGTATGACTTTTCTTTTGGATCTCTTTGCATCTTCTCGCAAGAAGGCTCAAAAAAACACCCGGAAGAAATTCTTCCGGGTGAAAAAACACTTATGCCTTGAACTTCAACAGCGGAACACCGGCAGCGACATCGCCCGATGCAGCGACCGTCATTTCCGGCAGATCATCGCCGTTGGTCACGATGATGGCCGTTGCGGTGGGATGACCCGCGGCGCGGATGGCGTCGAGGTCGATCTTCAGCAGCGGAGTGCCCGCCTTGACCTTCGTGCCCTCTTTGATCAGAGAGGTAAAGCCCTTGCCCTTCATCTCCACGGTGTCCATGCCAACGTGGATGAGCAGCTCGATGTTGTCATCGCTCATCAGACCCACGGCGTGCAACGTCTCGGGGACCTGCGTCACAGTGCCGTCGAACGGAGCATAAACGGTGTCGCCGGTCGGCTCGATGCCGCAGCCGCCGCCCAGAATGGCCGATGCGAACGTCTCATCCGGCAGTTCCTCCAGCGGAAGGACCTTGCCATCCAGCGGGACCATGACCGTCATCTTCTCGCCCTTGAATTTCGTCTGATCCGTCTCCTTGCTGCCAAACAGCTTATCAAAAAAGCCCATCTTCTCATACCTTCTTTCTGCACTGAAACCAGCGCCTTCATCATCTAATTAAAGATACCATACCGCGCCAAAAAATGCAATTCACATCCTGCACAAACTGCCCTGACAATGTTTGGTGTTTAGAGCAGTTCCAGCAGAGCGTCGATCTCTTCCATCCGGGTCGCCCAGCTGGTCGCGATGCGCATCACGGTGTGGGTGTCGTCGTATTTTTCCCAGAAGCCGAACTTTGCCTTGCCTTCCAGCGCTTTCAGCTGCTCGTTGGAGAACACGATGAAGATTTGGTTCGTGGGCGAATCCATGAAGAACGGATAGCCCTTTTCGGCCAGACCCTTTTTCAGGGCATTGGCAGTGGTGATGGCGTTTTGGCTGATATGCTCATACAGGCCGTCCGTGAAGAGGACGTCGAACTGGATGCCCAGCAGACGGCCCTTCGCCAGCAGAGCGCCCTGCTGTTTGACCATGGTCATGAAATGAGCCGGTGCGCCGTGCGGGAACACCACAGCTTCGCCGCAGAGTGCACCCACCTTGGTCCCGCCGATGTAGAACACATCCGCCAGACGGGCGAGATCCTGCAGGGTCACGTCTGTCCCCTCCGCGGCCAGACCATAGCCCAGCCGTGCGCCGTCCACGAACAGCGGCATGTGGTACTCCTGACAGACGGCATGGAGCGCTTCCAGTTCGGCTTTCGTGTAGAGTGTGCCGTACTCGGTCGGATGGGAGATGTAGACCATCCCGGGGAACACCATGTGATCGTGATTTCCGTCTGCGTAGAAGGTCGCGCAGAACTCCTTCACATCCGCCGCATCCAGCTTGCCGTTCTTGTGGGGCAGACCGAGGACCTTGTGGCCCGTGTACTCGATCGCGCCGGCTTCGTGGCCATTGACATGGCCCGTGGATGCTGCCACGACACCCTCCCAGCGGTTCAGCATCGACGCAATGACGATGGCGTTCGTCTGGGTCCCGCCGGAGATGAAGAACACATCGGCCTCCGGGCAGCCGCACGCCGCGCAGATCTTTTCCTTTGCGCTGGCACAGTAGGGGTCCGTGCCGTAGCCCGGGACCTTCTCAAAATTTGTCTCGGTCAGTTTTTGCAGGATGGCCGGATGTGCGCCCTCGCAGTAGTCGTTTTCAAAATAAAGCATTTCCCTCGTCCTCTCCATTCAGATGGTCTTATTATGGACCATGGGGCGAAAAAAGTCAATGACAGCAAAACGGAGCCTGACGCGCCCGTCAGACCCCATTTTGCTTATGATGAAGTATTTGGTAGATGGCATCAGCAGTCGCCAGTATAATAGCTGACAAGCGCAAAATAATCCTGCGGCATATGGACCTTTAGATTTACCCGAAGCTGTTTTTTGTTTTCTTCAAAACATTCCCTCAGCATCTGTCGTGCTGCCTCGCTCTTCGACAGATCATAGCATCGATTTTCTGCCATGACCCACTCTACAGAGCCTTTACAGGCTTCTGCAACATCCAAAAATTTTTTTGCATTCAGAAGATTCAATTTGAGCAGCATCATAAATCCCTCCCGCCTTATAGATCCGAGCTCTTTCCTTTTCGCCCTTATCTTACCACAGGCAGAGAGTATCCCGCTATCTGTTTTGTGCCATCAAATATCAATATCCTGCCAACGCCGCCGGTACTCCGTGGGTGTACACCCGATCTTCTCCCGGAATTGTGCTCCAAAGTAGCTTCCGCTGCCCAAGCCGCAGTTCTGAGCGATCTCGGTCATGGACTGCTGTGTTTCAATGAGAAGCTTGCATGCCGTCTGGATGCGGACATTCTGGAGATACTCGGCAGGTGTGGTGTGCAGCACCTCCCGGAACGTCCGATAGCACTCCCGCTCGCTGCAAAATGCCGCAGCTGCCAGCGCACGCACGGGCAGCTTTTCCTCCATATGAGAGTGGATGTAAAGCATCATCGGCTTGATCTTTTCACTTGCCGAATCTGCTTCCGCCGCCTTTGCAGGAAGCGGCGGGCGGACCTGTTCGACCAGCCGAAGCCAGATGGCGCACAGCATCGTCTGAAGCCGCAGTTCATACCCGAACGCCGTCTCGTCCAGCGCAAAGCTCTCCTGCAAAAGCCGAAGCGTCTCCGCCTGAGCCGGGTCCTCGGGCGACAACGCAATGAGTTCCAGTCCCGGTGCGTCCCGCAGAGGTGCAATATACTTTTGTTCCACGGTCCCGCCGGGGATGCCTGCCACCAATTCCGGTTCAAACAGGTGGACATACTGCACGCAGTTCTGCCCTGTCTCGACCACCTGTGTCTGATGCAGGACATTGCTGTTCACCATTCCGCCTGACCCGGCGCGGAACAGCCGCGTCCCGCCGGGGGTCTGGTAGAGGAGAGCGCCGTGCTCCACATAAAACAGCTCCACGCTCCGATGCCAGTGCCACGGCGCCGTATGCTGCGGGAATTTTTCCAGCTGCGAACAGCTGGTCAGATGCGGAAACTGCGGCGTAAATCCGGGCAGACGCTCTTCCTGACTGCCCGGGTACAGGTCTACCGAAGAAACATACAGCATCCCGATCTCTCCTTTGCGCTTTTTTCCAGTATACCGCCCTTCCTTCTGCGGGTCAACATTTCCGCTCCTTAGCTGTATTTTTAATCAAAATATGGTATACTTTTAAGATAGATCGGAATAAATATCAGGAGGGATGGCCTATGAAGCAAACGTTCCGCCGACGGGATATCTTCATCCTGCTGGGCGTGTTCTGTCTGGCCTTCGCGGTCGTGTTCGGCATCCAGCAGATCAGCGGCCGGATCGACGGTGTCGCGTCGATGGTCTTTGTTTTAGCAGTATTTTTGATCTCGATGTATACAGATGGTTACGTCTGGGGCGTCGCGGCTTCGCTGCTGGGCGTGCTGGCGGTGAACTTTGCGTTCCGCTCGCCCTATTTCGCTTTCAACTTCACCCTGCCGGAAAATCTGTTCTCCGGCGTGGTGATGCTGATCGTCTCCATCATGACCAGCACCCTGACCACCCGCATCAAAAAGCAGGAACAGCTTCGGATGGAGAGCGAGACCGAAAAAATGCGGGCCACCCTGCTGCGGGCCGTCTCGCACGATCTGCGCACCCCGCTGACTTCCATCTACGGTGCCTGTTCGACGGTCATCGAGAATTATGACTCGCTGGAAAGAGAGCAAAAATTAAAACTTCTTGGCGAAGCCTGTTCGGACGCCCAGTGGCTGAACCGAATGGTCGAGAACCTGCTGTCGGTCACCCGCTTTGACAGCGAGAAAGTCTCGGTCCAGAAAACGCCCACGGTGCTGGAAGAGCTGATCGATACGGTCTTGGTCCGGTTCCAGAAGCGCTACCCGAACGTCAACGTTCAGGTGGACCTGCCCGACAGCTTCATCGTGATCCCGATGGATTCCATGCTGATCTCGCAGGTCCTGACCAATCTGCTGGAAAACGCCGCGCTCCACGCCGAGGGGATGACCAAGCTGACCCTCAAGGTGTTCACGCTGGGGAACCACGCCATCTTTGAGGTGTCGGACGACGGCTGCGGCATCCCGAAAGAGCAGCTTCGGACCCTGTTCACGGGGGTCCTGCCCGCAGACCATTCGGCCGACAGCGGCAAGCATGGCATGGGCATCGGGCTTTCGGTCTGTGCCGCCATCGTAAAAGCCCACGGCGGCGAGATCAAGGCCGAGAGCCGCCCCGGCGAAGGAACGACCATTCGCTTCTGGCTGGAAACGGAACCCATCGAGACGGAGGAAAATGAAGATGAGCAATAATAAATTCAAGGTCCTGATCGTAGAGGACGAAGCCAATATCTGCAGCTTTATCCAGACCCTTCTGGAAACGAACGACTATCAGGCGCTGGTGGCCAACACCTGCTCGATGGGGCAGACGCTGTTCACCTCCCACAACCCGGACCTCGTCATTCTGGACCTCGGTCTGCCCGACCGGGACGGCGTGGAGCTGATCCGCTTCATCCGGCAGAAATATCTGACCCCCATCATCGTGCTGTCGGCCCGCACCACCGAACAGGACAAGATCGAAGCGCTGGACCTCGGCGCAAACGACTATATCACCAAGCCCTTCGGGACCGGTGAACTTCTGGCCCGGGTCCGTGCAGCCCTGCGGGTCACCCGCTACAGCAGCGTCGGGCCGAGCGGGGTGTTCAAGGCACAGGACCTGACCATCAACTACGAGCGCCGCAAGGTGTTCGTGGGCGAGGAAGAGATCAAGCTGACCCAGACCGAATACAACATCGTGGCCTTCCTCTCGGAACATGCCGGACGGGTGATGACCTATGCCGCCATCGTCAAAGCCATCTGGGGCGACACCGACTGCGGCAGCACCAAAAAGCTGCAGGTCAACATGGCCAACATCCGCCGCAAGCTGGGCAGCCGCCCGGGCCTGAACACCTACATCCTCAACGAGCTGGGCGTAGGCTACCGGATGATCGATGAGGATGCCGACACAACGCCGCTGGCTGAGGAGAATATATGATCCTTGCGCTGCTCTTATTTGCGCTTACTTACGTTTTGATCTTATGTCTGCCGCAGTATCGTCCTTGGGCCGCCTTGGGCGGGGCTGCGGCCTTTTTGCTGCTGGGCATGGCGGGCGTCTACGACTTCACGCTCCAAGACGCCGCACGGGCTGTAGATTTCAACGTTCTGCTCATGATGGCCGGCACGATGGGGACCGTCTCCCTCTTCATCGCCAGCAAAATGCCTGCCCGTCTGGCTGAACAGCTCATCGTCCGGGTCCCGAATGTGCGGTGGGCCGTCTGTGCGCTGGCGCTGTTCGCGGGATTCATCAGCGCATTCGTGGACAATGTCGCCACCGTGCTGATGGTCGCGCCGGTGGGGCTTGCCATTGCCCGCAAGCTTCGCATCTCGCCGGTCCCGGTCCTCATTTCGATTGCCGTTTCTTCCAATTTACAGGGCGCGGCTACCCTTGTGGGCGACACCACCAGCATCCTGCTGGGCGGCTTTGCGAAGATGAACTTCTTTGATTTCTTCTGGATGGAGGGCCGTCCCGGGATCTTCTTCGGCGTCGAGCTGGGCGCACTGGCATCGCTGGGCGTTCTGCTGTTCTTGTTCCGGAAGCAGACCCAGCCCATCTCCGCCGTCGTCGAGACCGAAGTGGAGGACGATGTCCCCACCGCGCTGATGCTGCTGACTGTCGGGCTGCTCATTCTGGCGTCCTTCCTCCCCTGCCCGGACGGCGGCTTTCTGAAAACCCTCTACGATCTGCGCAGCGGCCTGATCTGCATGAGCCTGTGCCTGTTCGGCGTCGCACGGGCCTGTCTGCGCAGCAGGTCGTTCCGGCCGCTGGTCCAGACCGCCAAAGAGCTGGACTGCGACACCCTGCTTCTCCTGTTCGGGCTGTTCATCCTCATCGAAGGGGTCGGCAAGGCGGGCGTCCTCGATGCCGCCGCCGAGCTGTTCTATCAGTTTTCGGGCGACGACCCGTTCCGGCTGTATACGCTGCTGGTGTTCGTGTCGGTCCTGCTGTCTGCCTTCATCGACAACATCCCCTATGTCGCCACCATGCTGCCCGTCGTTCAGAGCATTGCCGCCCTGATGAACGGCGGTGCGGGCTTCCCGCCGGAGCTGTTCTATTTCGGACTTCTGACCGGCGCGACCCTCGGCGGAAATCTGACGCCCATTGGGGCATCGGCCAACATCGCCGCCATCGGCATCCTCCGCAAGCACGGCGAGACGGTCCGCACCCGCGACTTTCTGCGCATCGGCATCCCCTTCACCCTGACCGCCGTTCTCACCGGCTATCTGTATCTGTGGTTCGTTTGGGGGTAAAAAAGCATCAAAAAAGGGAGCTGCTCCACACGGTGTGGAACAGCTCCCTTTGCTTTTTGGATTTAACCGCCCAGATAGGCACTGCGGACCCGCTCGTTCGTCAGCAGCTCTGCGCCGGTCCCCTCCATGACGACACGGCCCGTCTCAAGGACGTAGGCGCGGTCTGCCACCGAAAGCGCCATCTGCGCGTTCTGCTCGACCAGCAGGATGGTCATGCCCTCTTTATGGACGTTCTGGATGATGTCGAAGATCTCCTGCACCAGCAGCGGCGACAGGCCCATCGACGGCTCGTCCAGCATCAGCATGGAAGCGTTGCTCATGAGCGCGCGGCCCATGGCCAGCATCTGCTGCTCGCCGCCGGACATCGTGCCCGCCATCTGCTTGCGGCGCTCTTTCAGGCGGGGGAACAGTTCAAAGACCTTCTCCTTGTTGCCCGCGATGGTGGAAGCGGGCTGGGTGTATGCGCCCATGTCCAGATTCTCTTCCACGGTCATATGCAGGAACACATGACGGCCTTCGGGAACATGCGCCAGACCGGCTTCCACGATCTTGTGGGCGCGGAGACCCTTGATGCTCTTGCCCTTGTACAGGACGTCGCCCGTTTTGGGGTGGAGCAAGCCGGAGACGGTTTTCAGCGTGGTGGATTTGCCCGCGCCGTTCGCACCGATCAGGGTGACGATCTCGCCCTCGTTCACTTCAAAGGAGACGTTCTTGACGGCGTGGATGTTGCCGTAGTAAACGTTGATATCCTCTACTTTCAGCATCGATTCAGCCATCGGTCAGCCCTCCTTCTTGCCCAGATATGCTTCAATGACCTGCGGGTTGTTGCGGATCTCGTCCGGCGTGCCCTTGGCGATGATGCGGCCAAAGTTCAGCACGGCGATGCCCTCGCAGATGCCCATGACCAGACTCATATCGTGCTCGATCAGCAGCACAGCGATGTTGAATTCATCGCGGATGCGGCGGATGGTCTCGGTCAGCTCTGCCGTCTCCGAGGGGTTCATACCGGCGGCCGGCTCGTCCAGAAGCAGCAGCTTCGGGCTGGTGGCCAGTGCACGCATGATCTCCAAGCGGCGCTGTGCGCCGTAGGGCAGACTGCCCGCCGTCGTGTTGGCGAGGTCGGCCATGTGGAAGATGTCCAGCAGCTCGAGCGCACGCTCGGTGCACTTCTTTTCTTCCTTCCAGTAGTTGGGCAGACGGATGAGCGACGAAGCCAGATCGTACTTCATGGACTCATGCAGACCCACCTTGATGTTGTCGATGACCGACAGATCCTTGAACAGGCGGATGTTCTGGAAGGTACGGGCCACGCCCATGCGGTTGACCTGATAGGTCTTTTTGCCCGCCGTGGGCATGCCGTCGATCAGGATAGAGCCGCGGGTAGGCTGATACACGTTGGTCAGCAGGTTGAACACGGTGGTCTTGCCCGCACCGTTGGGGCCGATCAGGCCGGTGATCTCGTTGCGGCCGATCATCAGGTTGAAGCCGTCCACCGCAGTCAGACCGCCAAAATCGATGCCCAGCTCGCGCACGTCGAGGATAGGCTTTTTGTCCTTATCGCGGTCGGTCAGGAAGCCGCCGGAGGGGACGCTGTTCAGTCTTGTCTGGAACTCACTCATGGTCTGCACCCTCCTTGTTCTTCTTCTGGAACAGTTCGCCGTTCATGACCTTTTCCACGATGCGGCTCATGGAGAAGTCGTAGCTGCCCAGCAGTCCGCCCGGGCGGAAGATCATCATGAGGATCAGCACCAGCGAATAGACCACCATGCGGTAGCTCTCAAAGCTGCGGGTCGCCTCGGGCAGGATGGTCAGCACCGTTGCCGACAGAATGGAGCCGAGCATAGAACCCATGCCGCCCAGAACGACCATGACCAGAATTTCGATGGACTTCATGAAGCCGAAGGTCGAGGGGTCCAGAACGCCCAGATAGCATGCGTACAGACCGCCCGCCAGACCGGCAAATGCGGCCGAGAAGGCGAAGGCCATGACCTTATAATAAGTGGTCTGGATGCCGCAACTCTCGGCGGCGATCTCGTTGTCTCGGATGGCGAGGATGGCACGGCCATGGCGGGACTTCATCATCGCATGGATGGCGAAGCAGGTGATGACCACGCAGAGGAACACGTTCCAGTAATTGGAGTATTTCGGGATATTCTTCAGGCCCTTTGCGCCGTAGAACAGCTTGAAGCCCAGCACATCGTCGATGTTGTTCAGGGTGATGCGGATGATCTCGCCGAAGCCCAGCGTCAGGATGGCGAGGTAGTCGCCGGTCAGGCGCAGGGCCGGAATGCCGATGAGGACACCGAACAGACCGGCAACGACACAGGCCAGTGCCAGACCGATGGCAAACGAGATGCCGGCGGGCAGCGGGCTGTACTTCGTGAACAGCGCGCAGGTGTATGCACCCACGGCCATAAAGCCCGCGTGGCCCAGCGGCAGCTGGCCGAGGTAGCCGGTGGCCACGTTCAGGGACACGGCCAGAATGATATTGATGCCCACCGTCAGCAGGACTTTGTTCTGGTAAGTAGACAGAACGTTCTGGGTCAGGTAAGACAGGCCCACAAAGAGCAGCGCCACCAGCACCGCGTTCATCAGGTAGCGGACCGGCATTTTCAGGGTCTTGCGTTTCGTATTCATGATTCAGTCCCCCTTTACACCTTTTCCTGTACCTGACGGCCAAGGAAGCCCGTGGGCTTGACCAGCAGAACGATGATCAGGATCGCGAACGTCACGGCGTCCTTCCATGCGGAAAGGCCGATGGCGGAAACGAAGCACTCGCACAGACCGATGGCGATGCCGCCGATCATGGCGCCCGGGATGGAGCCGATGCCGCCCAGAACGGCTGCAACGAAGGCTTTCAGGCCCAGCATGGAACCCATGGTGGGGGTCGCCTGCGGGTAAGAGCAGCAGTACAGCACCGCACCGATGCCCGCCAGCGCCGAACCGACGGCAAACGTGAAGGAAATGGTGCTGTTGACGTTGATGCCCATCAGGCGGGCAGCGTCCATATCTTCCGAAACGGCACGCATCGCCTTGCCCAGCTTGGTCTTCTGGACGAGGAAGGTCAGCACCAGCATGGACAGCACGGTGACCACCAGCGTGATGATGGAGGTCAGGCCCACAGGGACCTTGCCGACATAGAACGTCTTGGCGTCAAAATAGGACGGGATGACCTTTGCGCCGGAACCCATGATCAGCTCGGCGGCGTACTCCAAGAAGAAGGACACGCCGATGGCGGTGATCAGCAGCGAGATACGCGGCGCATTGCGCAGCGGGGTGTAGGCGACTTTTTCGATCACGACGCCCAGCAGCGTACAGACGATGATGGTCGCGCAGACGGCGGTGACCGGGCCAAGGCCCAGCTGGTTCATCACGAACCACGACATGTACGCGCCCACCATAATGACATCGCCATGGGCAAAGTTCAGCAGCAGGATGATGCCGTACACCATGCTGTAGCCCAGTGCGATCAGTGCATAGATGCTGCCCAGGGAAAGACCGTTGATCAGCTGACTAAAAAACACTGTCATGGATTGATACTTCCTTTCTTTGCGGCGCAGCGGTGCGCCTTTTGGGGGATCACTTTTTTACCAAAAAAGCGGAGACAACCTGTTCCGGCGGTCTCCGCAATGGGTCCAATGTCAATGTTCTAAATCAAAAGCGGCTGCAAGCACCGGTGCTTGCGGCGGATGGCTTCGATCAGAACATCTCCTTCAGTTCGGGCTTGCCATCGATGTAGGTCAGGATGGCAGTGCTCTTGACGGGATCGTGGTGCTCATCGAAGGTGAACGTACCAGTCAGGCCCTCGATCGTGCCGCCAGCGATGGCGTCGATGACTGCCTGCTTGTACTCGTCGGAGCCAGCCTCCAGACCAGCGTCCTCAGCGGCCTGAATGCCGTACAGAACGGTGGTAGCAGCATCGTAGCCCAGAGGAGCGAAGCCGTTGGGGTACTCCTCGCCGTACTCGGCCTTGTAAGCATCCTCGAAGTCGGAGGAAGCGCCCTTTGCGTAGTTTGCGCAGAAGAAGCTGTCCTTCAGCTGGTCAGCGGTCGCATAGCCTTCCAGACCATCCCAGCCGTCGCCGCCGAGGAACGGAACGGTCAGGCCGATGCTCTCCGCCTGAGACAGGATCTGACCCACTTCCTGATAGTAGTTGGGGCAGAACACGGTCTCGGGGCCTTTGCCCAGAATGCTGGTCAGCTGGGTCTTGTAATCGACGTCGCCGTCGGAGTAGCTCTCCTGATCGACGATCGTGCCTCCCTGTGCCTCGAACTCCTTGACGAAGTTCTCTGCCAGACCCTCGTTGTAGTCAGCGCCCTTCTTGAAGATGACGGCTGCCTTGGTGTAGCCCAGCTTCTGATAGGCGTAATCGGCCATCTTGACGCCCTGGAACGGGTCGGTGAAGGTGGTGCGGAACACGTTTGCGTTCACGGAATCGGTCTCGGCATCGTAGGTGACGGACTCAGCGGTCGCAGATGCGGTGACCATGGGCATGTTGTAATCTGCGCTCTCGGCAGCAACGGCCAGCGTAGGAGCGGTGGTCACGTCGCCGACCAGAGCGGTGATGCCCTGATCGCACATCTTGGTGAAGCAGGTGACGGCCTGAGTGGGGTCGCCCTGCTCATCCATGGTGATGATCTCGATCTGCTTGCCGTTGATGCCGCCGGCCTCGTTGGCCTGCTTCAGGCGCAGGTTCGCACCGTTGACAACGGCCTGACCGTAGACAGAAACATCACCGGTCAGGGGTCCGAGGACGCCGACCTTGATGGTGTCGCCGGAAGCGGCAGCGCCAGCGGTCGAAGCTGCACCCGAAGAAGCAGCCGTGCTGGAAGAAGAACCGCCGCAAGCGGTCAGGACACCGGCAGCAGCCACAACACCGGCAGCAGCCAGGAAATTACGACGAGTGATCATCTTTTTCATAATGTGTATCCTCCTGTTTGGAAGTATTTGCATAAAATGCGGAAAGCAGAGCCTTCTCCTCAAAGCGGCTCTGCTTTCGGTAGTTTCATTATAGTCTCGTTCAAGGCGGTTCGCAATTCACAAACCGTCCATACTTTTCCGGGCGTTTTCCGTCATTTCATGTGAAAGTACACAAAAAATTCACGTTCATTTTGGATGTTTTTTCATTCCATTCAACTTGTTTCACTCTGAAATGAACGGTTTTCACACATGTCAAAAAGGTTACAGCGTCGTTTCTTTGTCCGCCATGGGCCGGATCGTGGTCCGATAAAACACCACGGAAAGCCCGGTCCCGACGATCCAGCCCACCGGCCACGCCAGCCATGTGCCGCGGATGCCCATCGCGTTCGCAAACACGACCGCCAGCGACACCCGCAGGAACAGGTCCGATTCGAGGGTAATTCCATTGTAACTCCCCGTTTTCCAAAGACAAAGAACGTTCTTGTGAGAAATCCGTACAAAATTAAGCTTCCCGCCCTGTATGCGCTTCCCGGTTTCCGGGCACACTTGCAATGTTTACAGCCACAAACATCCCGGTTTTCTCTTGCACCGGGGCGCAGGACGTGGTAGGATAAAAGCGGTTAGTTAGCATTGACTATCCACTTTTGAAAAATGATCCCGGGAGGTTTTATCATGAACTATCTGGAAATTGAATCTGTTGTCGGCCGTGAGATCCTGGATTCCCGCGGCAACCCCACCGTTGAAGCTGAGATCACGCTGGCAGACGGCACGGTCGCACGCGGCTGTGCTCCCTCCGGCGCTTCCACCGGCGAGTTCGAGGCCCTCGAGCTGCGCGACGGCGACAAGGGCCGCTATCTGGGCAAGGGGGTGACCAAGGCCGTTGAGAACATCAACACCGTCATCGCTGACGCTGTGGTGGGTCTGGACGCTTCCGACATCTACGCCGTCGATGCCGCCATGCTCAAGGCGGATGGCACGAAGGATAAGTCCAATCTGGGTGCAAACGCCATTCTGGCCGTTTCCATCGCTGCATGCCGCGCTGCTGCTGCTTCGCTGGACATGCCCCTGTACCGCTTCCTCGGCGGTGTCAACGGCAACCGTCTGCCCGTCCCGATGATGAACATTCTGAACGGCGGCGCACATGCCACCAACACCGTGGACACGCAGGAGTTCATGATCATGCCTGTCGGCGCCCCTTCCTTCAAGGAAGCTCTGCGCTGGTGCGCTGAGGTGTTCCACGCTCTGGCTTCCATCCTGAAGGCCAAGGGTCTGGCCACCTCCGTCGGCGACGAGGGCGGCTTTGCGCCCAACCTGTCCAGCGACGAAGAGACCATCGAGACCATCCTCGCTGCCATCGAGAAAGCCGGTTATGTTCCCGGCAAGGACTTCATGCTGGCCATGGATGCTGCTTCCTCCGAGTGGAAGAGCCCCAAGGGCAAGGGCTTCTACAAGCTGCCCAAGGCTGGCACGGAGTATACCTCCAGCGAGCTGATTGCCCACTGGAAGAGCCTTGTGGAGAAGTACCCCATCATCTCCATCGAGGACGGTCTGGACGAAGAGGACTGGGAAGGCTGGCAGGAGATGACCCGCGAGCTGGGCGACAAGGTCCAGCTGGTTGGTGACGACCTGTTCGTTACCAACACCGAGCGTCTGGCCAAGGGCATCCAGCTGGGTGCTGGCAACGCCATCCTGATCAAGCTGAATCAGATCGGTTCTGTCTCTGAGACGCTGGAAGCCATCAAGATGGCTCACAAGGCTGGCTACACCGCCATCAGCTCTCACCGCTCCGGCGAGACCGAGGACACCACCATCGCCGATCTGGCCGTGGCTCTGAACACCTGCCAGATCAAGACCGGTGCTCCCAGCCGTACCGAGCGCGTTGCAAAGTACAACCAGCTGCTCCGCATCGAAGAGCATCTGGGCGCAAGCGCCGTTTATCCGGGCATGGCAGCTTTCAACGTCAAGCGCTGAAACGGTTGAAAATCGCATTCTCTGCGGCAGCATCCTGTGCGGTGCTGCCGCTTTTTTGTGGGAATCATTTCCAGCAATCCTGCCCCCGCTTTCTCCGTATTCTAGGTGGAGCCTTTCGCTCCCAAACTGCTGCAAAGGAGAAAGCCAAATGTTTTCGACGTTTTCCCTGTCCTCTTCGATCCTGCTGTGGATGCTGGAACAGGCTGGTCTGCCCAGCTTCCTGCTCTGGTTCCTGAGCAAGATTCTGGGATAACCAAAAGAGCGTGTTCCGGTCGTTCGACCAGAACACGCTCTCCTTTTATAAATGGATCTGTTTTTTCGCGGTCTGCAATGCCGTGCGCAGGGGCCGGTAAAGCAGCAGCATGATGACGAAATTGCCCACGCCGTGCATGGCGTCGTAGGAAAGGCCGCTGAGCCACCAGCTCAGGGCAAAGGCCGGGGTCTTGGCGAACAAATACACCACCGAGCACAGGCCGCCGAAGCACAGCCCATACAGCCCGCTGAACACCGCCCAGCCGAAAGCATTGTCCATCCGGCGGAGCAGCCGCGCCAGCAACGCCAGCAGATACCAGATATAAATATACATGGCCCACCAGATGCCAAAACCGTACAGAACACCCTGCATCACGAGAAACACCGTGATGGCTCCGGGCGTCTCCCGGGGCAGTTCCAACGCGAACAGGATGATGAGCAGGGTCACCGGCTCGACATTGGGCACGCCGCTCATGGCCTGTTTGCTCACCACCAGCAGCGCGCCCATCAGGCCGCTGAGGACCAGCCGCAGGACCTTGTTGTGCATGGGTTCCTTACTTCGTGTAGGTAAAGGCATAGCTGTCACCGTCGTGCAGCTCGATGTCGCCAACGCCCACACTGGTCATCTCGCCGGAAGCGTCGGTCAGACACCACCATGCAGAATCCTTGTCCCAATCAGCCGTCTCCCCGTTGACGGTGGTGACGAAACCGGCTGCGGCTTCTTCCTCGCTGATGATGCCGGCCTCGGCCAGTGCATCGCTCAGCTTCTCGCCATCGGTGACTTCCAGATCAAAGGTCTGGCTCTCGCCGTCTGCGCCGGTCACAGTGAACTGTGCCTTGACCTTGGCTTCTGAAGCTTCTGCGGAAGCTGCTTCAGAAGAAGCCGCCACCGAGGAGACTGCCTCACTGGAAGCAGCCGTGCTGCTTGCGGTGGAAGATGCACCGCAGCCAGCCAGCAGACCAACGGCCAGAGCCGCCGTCACAGCAAGGGAAAAAACTCTATTCATCATTTTCATAAAAGATTGCTCCTTCGTATTCTTTTGCACGTCTCAGCGCACGCATTGCTTATGATACCATCCGCCGGGAAAAATTGCAAGGGCTGATGGGGTCTTCTGTTTTGAGCGTATCCAAAAGCTTGACAACACGTTGAAAACGGGTATAATGGAAACAGAAAAGGTGCTGTCCAGCAATGGTCAGCTTCCATTATCCCCTGCAATCAAAAAAGAGATTGACCGGACAGTTTGGAAGACGTGGGCGGTCAATCTTTTTTGTTTTGCTTGTTCTCAATGTATTGTAAAACTTTCAGCATGACATCGATCGTTTCGTAGATCACGGTGACGATCAAGGTCAGCAGCGCTAAAGTTTCTAACAGTGTCATTGGACATCCCTCCCTTCGCCGCAAGGCTCCGGGAAGATTCGCTTTTCAAAAAAGTTCCGTTCCCGGCTCGCGTCTGATTTATTCCGAAGAACAAACTGCGTGAGCGGGGATATGGAAGCTTGACCACCTGCAATGCAGACAGCACCTTATTCGCCGCCATAAGGCGGCATTTTCATTGTAACACACTTTTCAACAGATCACAACAAAAAACAAGGGCCGCTTCTCCGTTCCATGCGGAAAAGCGGCCCTTGTTCTTATTATAATAACAGCTTACAGCTTCTTTCCCGTCAGCAGCTCATAAGCCTCGAGGTACTTCTCGATGGTCTTATCGATGACATCCTGCGGCAGGTCATAGTTGCTGTCGGGGTTGGCCTTGAGCCAGTTGCGGACGAACTGCTTATCGAACGAGGGCTGGCCGTGACCGGCCTCGTAGCCCTCCAGCGGCCAGAAGCGGGAGGAGTCCGGGGTCAGCATCTCGTCGCCCAGAACGACATTGCCGTTCTCGTCCAGACCAAACTCGAACTTGGTGTCGGCAATGATGATGCCGCGGCTCAGGGCATACTCTGCGCACTTCTTATACAGTGCGATGGTGTAATCCCGCAGCTTGGTGGCGTACTCTTCGCCGTGGCCGGGGAACTGCTTCTCCAGCACCTCGATGCTCTTTTCGTAGGAGATGTTTTCGTCATGGTCGCCGATCTCGGCCTTGGTGGAGGGAGTGTAGATCGGCTCAGGGAGCTTCTCGGATTCCTTCAGGCCCTCGGGCAGCTGGATGCCGCAGACCTTGCCGGTTTTCTGATAGCTGGCCCAGCCGCTGCCGGTGATGTAGCCGCGGACGATGCACTCAATGGGCAGCATCGTCAGCTTGCGGCACATCATGCACTTACCCTCGAACTGGGGCTGCTGGAAGAACTCCGGCATCTCCTTGGTGTCCACGCTCAGCATGTGATTGGGCAGAACATCACGGGTATAGTCGAACCAGAATTTGCTCATCTGGGTCAGGACCTTGCCCTTGTTGGTCACTTTATTTTTCAGGATCACGTCGAATGCGGAAATGCGGTCGGTCGCCACCATGATCAGGCTGTCGCCATTGTCATAGATCTCGCGGACTTTTCCTTCTTTGATCGGCTGGAATTCCTTCATAGCAAAACACTCCATTTTCCTTATTCAGTTTTCTTTATTAACCTCTCAGTCTCGCCTTCGGCTCGCCAGCTCTCCTAGCAGGAGAGCCTCTGGCGTATCCAGAAAGCTGTATCCGA
>ERZ870052.45-NODE-45-length-38041-cov-7.183832_pt1 | contig 38041 bp, 34 predicted proteins | sample MGYA00520889_ERZ870052 | MGnify/ENA primary metagenome ERZ870052 (study PRJEB32232, sample SAMN07284988) | human gut metagenome | biome: human-associated habitat; material: feces | host: Homo sapiens | place: Tanzania | collected 2014-08-14 ...
AAGTATGGAGTTAATAGGTTTTATTATCTTTGTCTTAGAATAATAATAAGAAAAATAAAAGGAGATAATATATGGCTTATAATGCAATAGGAGGTTTCCCACCACAACAGCTTTCTTTTAATAAGAAAGGGAAGAAGTGGAGAGCTAAATGTGTAGATTTTGGAGATGACCATAGCTTGATGCACTATCATCTTACAAGAAAATCAGTAAGAGCAATGAAAATAAATTATGACTTACTGAATGGAAGAATACACATGGATGACTTAAAAGTTATAGTGAACCCTTATAATATAGAGGCATCCTTTATACCAGAGAATATACAGCACTATCCAGTTATAAATTCAAAACTTGAGGTACTTAGAGGAGAAGAGTCAAAGAGAACTTTTGACTTTAAAGTGATTGTGACTAATCCAAATGCTGTGTCAGAGATAGAAGAAGAAAAGAATTTACAAGTGAATGCAATGCTTCAACAGCTTGTGATGGATGGTTCTATGGATGAGGAAAGCTTTAACAGAGAAATGGAGAAACAGGCAGACTACTTTACTTATGAATATCAAGACAAAAGAGAAGTAAGAGGAAATCTGCTGCTTAATCACTATATAAAGGAGCTTGAGATGTCACAACTCTTTAATAAGGGATTTGTAGATGCTTATACAGTAGGAGAAGAAGCTTATATATGTGATATAGTCGGAGGAGAGCCATACTTGGAAAAGATAAATCCTCTGAAGATGAGAGTAATAAAGTCAGGAGCTTCATCATATATAGAAGATGCAGATATGATAGTGTTGGAAGACTATTGGAATCCAGGAAGAGTAGTTGATACCTATTGGGACCAACTGTCAAAGAAAGATATTGAAGCATTGGAAAACACAAGAAGCAGTACAGGAAGTAGTCCTTATGCAGACAGTATGGATAATATAGATAGTAGATATGGTTTTATACCTAATGTAAATTTGTCAACTGCTGGAGATGAAGTTATAGACACATACAGTTTATTTGACAACCAAGATGATACATCTTATCTGCCCTATGACATGAATGGAAATGTAAGAGTACTGAGAGTTTATTGGAAGTCAAGAAGACAGATAAAAAAAGTGAAGAGTTATGACCCTGAAACAGGAGAAGAAGAATTTAACTTTTATCCTGAGACCTATCACTGTAACTTAGATAAAGGAGAAGAGGAACAGACATTTTGGATTAATGAGGCATGGGAAGGTACAAAGATTGGAGCAGACATATATGTGAACATGAGACCAAGACCAGTGCAATATAATAGATTAAGCAATCCATCAAGATGTCATTTTGGTATTGTAGGAAGTATATATAACCTTAATGGTGATGAACCATATTCATTGGTAGATATAATGAAACCATATTCTTACCTGTATGATATATTTCATGATAGACTTAATAAGGTACTTGCAAAGAATATTGGAAAGATAATTAGAATGGACCTTGCAAAAACACCAAAAGGATGGGATGCAGATAAATGGTTGTACTATATTAATGTGAATGGTGTTTCAGTAGAAGATAGCTTCAAGGAAGGTAGTGTAGGTATGGCAACTGGTAAGCTTGCAGGAGCAATGAACAATGCTTCATCAGGAGTTATAGATGCTTCTTTGGGTAATGAGATACAACAATATATAAATGTGCTTGAATGGATTTCAACAAAGATAGGAGAGCTTGCTGGAATATCAAAGCAGAGAGAAGGACAAATTAGTAATAGAGAGACTGTTGGAGGTGTAGAAAGAGCAACACTGCAATCGTCACTCATTACAGAAAGACTCTTCTTTACCCATGATAGTGTGAAGAAGAGAGTGCTTGAATGTTTCTTGGAGACAGCAAAGATAGCTATAAGAGGCAGGAAGAAGAAGTTTGACTATATATTGAATGATGGTAGCAAGAAACTTGTTGAGATAGATGGTGATGAATTTGCAGAGTGTGACTATGGAATAGTAGTGGATAATAGCAATGGTACTATGGAACTTAACCAGAAGCTTAATACACTGGCACAGGCAGCACTTCAGAATTCGTTGCTTGACTTCTCTTCAATAATGAAGCTCTATACTACAACAAGTGTTGCAGAAAAGCAGAGAATGGTTGAGGCTAATGAGAGAAGAAAGAGAGAAGAAGCATTACAACAGCAGCAACAGGCACAGCAGATACAGCAAGCACAGTTACAGCAACAACAGCAGATTGCACAGATGAAGGCAGAGCAGGAATATAAGATGCACCAAGAAGATAATGAGGTGAAGATACTGGTAGCTCAAATAAATTCTAAGGCTGAAGCAGATAGAATGGCTATTATGAATAATGATGCAGCTGATACTGCTACACTTGAGAGAGAAAAACTGTCGGAGAATGCAAGACAATTTAATGAAAATCTTGCATTACAAAAGAAAAAACAGGCAGATGATGTGAGGATTCAAGAGAAGAAAGTGAATGCAGCATTGAAGAAGTAAAAAGGTAAAAAAGTAAAAAAGTAAATAAGAGTTGAGTAGTTAAGTAATTCTTAACTACTTGACTATTTTAAATTAGATAAAAATTAAATAAAGGAAGAGATGAAGTTAATAAAGATAGAGAATTATTCATTGCAGATTGCTGATGAGGCACTGTTGATAAAGCCTATAAGGAAACTATACAACCAAGATAGAAGTGCATCAAAAGAACAGTTCTATAAACAGATGTCATATCTTTATTTTATGATAGACCCAAGAAGTACTTACTCATATATACTAAATGAGGAAGAGAGAGCTAAAACTATTATAGAACAAGAAGGACTTGACAAGGACTTTAAGCCATCACCCTTGTTGCAGGAAGCAATGGAAGTATATAAGAAGCATACAGTGACACCTTCACAGGAGTTGCTTAATGCTGCCCTTGTAGCAGCAAGAACTGTAAGTACTTTTTTAAAGAATCCTAATATCTTGAATGAAGAGGATGATAAAGGAAGACCTAAGTACCAAATATCTGCAATAACTACAGCATTGAAGAATGTTGAGGGAATAGTATCATCATTGCAGAATCTTCAGAAGAAAGTGGAGAGTGAGCTTAGTGAACAAAGTAAGGCAAGAGGAAGTCAGGAGTTAACAATATTTGATGATGTAGATTAAATAATATAGATTATGAAAGCAGGTGGATTACAATATAGTGCTATAAATGTAGATATACTACAGAGTGATATTTTGTTTATAGTATCTTCAGATAAAGAGACTTTTCTAAAGGACATTTCAAAAGTTATTCATAAAACATTAATTGATAAACAACATCAAGAAGAAATAATAAAAGATTTGATAGATTGTTTTTCAAAAGATAGAATGTTATATCCAGGTACAACATTTGAAACTTTTACTACTAATGGTGTTCAATATTTAATTGTTGTGTTAAAAGCAGACTTGAATAATCCTGACAACATACTTGTACATGAAATGTGTCATGTTGTGCAAAAGCTATTCAATGAATATGGTATTGAGGATGAAGAGGTATTTGCTTATACTTTAGAGTATCTATTCTCTGAAGGAAGGAAACTTCTTGAGAAGTTTAGAAAAGAAAGTGGTCTTAGTAATGATAAATAATGTAACTTTGCAGAGTGGGTAGAAAGTAGAAGTTCTAGATAGTCTAGGATGTTCTATAGTAGAGATTGTAAAATTAGATAGTATGAAAGAATTAGTTGCACAATATATTAGAGCAATTGAAAATCCTGATTGGAATGATTTGTCTATCTCTGATAAAGCTGAAATGATGAAAGTCGCTATTGCTAATGGTATTACTACATTGCCTGAGATAAGGAGAACTTATAATGAGTTTGCTAAGGGAGGAAAGATAAATGCTTCACAAGGATACCGTCTCTCAGACAGTATAAAGAAGAAAATAGCTAATTGGGAGGGAAGCTCTATGAAGACAAACAGGAGTTTTGAAGATGAGGCAAGAGACTTTAACAGAGTAATTCCTTCTGAGGTGAGAGACAGGTTGACTCAACAACAGAAAGATGCCTTGTATTCCTATGGATATAATGTAGGTATGGGAAGGTTGAAGGAAAGAGTTGTACCAATACTAACTGCTTATACAGAAGGAAATGCTACCAAAGAAGATGTACAGAGGGCTATGTGGGCTTCAAGAGATAATGAACTAAGAGGACTTACTACAAGGAGAAATGTTGAAAGAGAGATGTTCGGAGGAAACTATAGAACCAAGTTTACTGGTACTGGAAAGCTTGGAATACATATAGACCCTTCAGAATATACTATACCATCTAATTACTTCAATAACTTCAATGCAGAGATAACATTACCTCAGATGCAAATGCCTAATGGTATGGATGTAGATCCAGAGACACTTTATAAAGCTCCTGTTATTGATGAGACAATGTTTGAGAAGCCTGCTGAGACAGTGGAAGAGATTACTTATAATCCTCAAGAGGATAGGATGGAAGGAATAAGGAGACTTGGAAATGTGCTTGGGATGATGGGAGATGATAGTGTGAATAAATCATTAGGAATATTGGATTATGTGGGGAGGATATATTCATAGAGTAGAAGGTATAGAGGTACTAGAAGGTTCTAGAATAAGGAAGAAAGAGTGAAAAAGACAAATATGGATGAAAATAAATGGGTGAATGTTTTGAAAAAAAAGAAAGGGAGGTAGTGGCACCTCCCTTTTTGTTAGCAATATTTGTGAAACTCATCAATAGCCTCATCTTCATTGAGGTCAAGACCTTTGTGCTTAAAGACTTTTTGAAGGAATTTACGGAACATCTTTTCTTTGTCCTTGATTTCCAAAGCAAGTTTTTCAGCACCTTCATGGTCAAGTTTAGGATTCTGAAGCATAATTAAGTCAGCAATGGCAGAAAGATTCTTGACTTCCTCTGTCTTAGAGATAACTTGAGTTTTGACAGATTCCTCAGCACTTGACTCTTGATGACTTTCAGTTTTTAAGTCTGTGGCAGACTCCTGTACAGTAGCTGTGACTTTATTCTCAGAAACACTTGAAGTATCACTTAAAGGATTGACAATCTCAGAAGTACTAATCTCAAGATACTCACCATTATTACCAAGAGGTTTTACCCTCTTAAAGGTAAGTTCATTGGGAGAAGAAGTTTCAAGATGCCAGAGATAAGTCTCCTTACCTACTTTTGTCTTCATGTAGGAGACATCTGTAAGATCAGCTATTTCTTCTGGTCTGTGTACTCTAAGTTCACCAGTCTTGAGGTTGACATTATAGTGAGTATCCTTACTACCCTTCCATGGAACAAGCTTAGTGTTATCCCAATTATTGCGGATGAATTGATTAATCACCAACTTAGGAACAACAGTAGGGAAGTGTCTATAAGTGTCAACATAAGAAGCACCAGTATTTTCATTCATCAATCTTTCCTTGACATAAGTAGGAACCAATGCCATGAAAGTCTTAGGAGAAAAACCAATGCCAGCACGGAAGAAGCTATAGTCAAACAACATCTTAGAGAGCTTAGGGTCAGCCTTATGAAGGTCAATCCAAGCACTACGAAGTTCCTCCTTACGCTGTTCATCCATACCAGTGATATTAATCGTAAGGTAAGGATGTCCTGTCTTCTTAGAAACATTCATCCTAATGGCTTGAATAAACTCATTGTTAAGAAATTCATCTTTGAAGTTCTGCTCCATAAACCACTTAGGGAATGCTGTTGCATAGTCCTTAAGATTCTTAGGGTCAATAACCCCAGACTGTACAAGAAGATAAGACTGATAGAAGTTAGAGAACTGATCAAGTAACTTTTTATCACCATACATCTTGTCAGCAATGTCCTTTGGTAACTGAGCAAGTAAGTTTCTGAATCCAGCACTGCCAGCAGGCATGTCAGAGAACAGAGACTTAGCTATGTCAACAGTTCTTGCAAACTGCTTCAAGACTGGATGGTCAAAGAAGATGTCATCAATATCCACAGGAACACCATCAGCAGTGTAGAAGTGAGTACCATTATCAGTATTGGCATCAACAAACTGAGACATTTTGTGCTCAATTATAAGATTGTCAATGATGAGTGGACCAACAGCACTGGAGATAGAATTGAATCTTGTGGCATAAGTAGGCTTGCGCATAGCATCAGTAAGACTTCTCATCTTTTGGAAAGCAAGAAGTACTTTGTAATCAGTAGCTTCATGCTCTTCAGAAGTAAGACCATTAACAAGTTCTTCAGTAGAAAGAGGTTCAGTGTTGATGTTAGAAGAGTCACTGATATTATACTTCTGACGATAAGTGTCAAGCCATTTATTGATGAGACTATCAAGAGACACATAGTTAGTAAGATTCTCTCTATTGAACTGACTAAGCAGACGCTCTATAACATCCTGAGAAAGGAAAAGAGCAGCATCATTGAAAGTCATACCTAATCTAAGCATAGTATTAAGCATACCAGCAGTAGTCATATTGACATTCATAAGATTGAGGATAGGATCTTTCACAGCATCAGCAGAAGCAGATACAAGAGAACCAAGAGTCTTACCAATAAGAGTACCTTCATGGTCATACTTCTGGTCTATCTGCATTCTACCACCAAAGGTAGTGCCAGCAATAGTGAAATCATCATTACCACAAATTTCAGATACATCAAGGAAGATGTCATTACTCTCAAGAGTAGCATGAGCTACCTTATTGACAGCAAATACACCAATCAATGATGCAGCAGCAGAGTTCTGCTTATAGAACTGAACCTGAGTATCAGCAAATGTAAGGTCTTTGTCAGTATAAGACAACTTCTTGAGTTCATCAATAGACATACTTTGAAGAGCATTCCAAGAGATACCCTTATTAGCAGGATTCTTATAGGCAGCAACCATGTATCCCATCTTCTTAGGAGCATCAAAACCACCAGGATTAAGAATCTTGTCAGCAGTCATCTGATTGGTAAGAACAGCATAAGTCATATCAATAATCTTATTGTCACGATACATTCTTCCACTTGTAGGAGCATCAGTATAATAAGCAACCTGTTGATATTGACCATAAAGCCATTGCATAAACTTATCAGTAGACTTCATCTTCTGAGGATTATCAAGGAACATTCTTACCTGCTCACCAATCCATTGATTGTTAGTTTTACCATTATGAGCCTTAGCATAACTTTCAGAAGCTCTCTTAAAAAGTTCACTCTCAATATCCTTTCTTCTCTTAGTCTTAATAGGAATGTCCTTACGCATGACATAACGCTTATCAACATCAAAGTCAGAATCATCAATCTCAGTAAGCTCATAAGGAAGCATAATAGCATCACCAGCTTCACGAGGCATAAAACCAACAACTTTCATAGGAGCACAAGAGTATTTATCCTCTGTAGGAATACGGTAGCTAACCATCTTTAGAAGCTCTGGATCAACAGTATTGATAGCATCAACATTGATAAAACCATTGGCATTAGAGAACTTGTCAAAAAGCTCATTAGACCATATAGGACAGAACACTTCAAAATAAGCAATACCACCTTGATTCTTCTTAAGATAGTCTTTATAAGAAAGACCATCATGTTCAGAGGGAACATACTCCTCCTCAAGAGGAATGAGATTACCCTGCTTATCATTGAATCTAATGTGAAGCTGCTTAGAAGTACCAAAATTAGACACTTGCACAATAGGACCACCAGCAATCTTCTGCTTGTTAACCCTATTCTTAATAACAGAATTTATAAGCTGTTCAATGCGTTTAGCCTGTATAGGATCACCCTTAGGTATTCTAAATTCACCAGTCTCCTTATCAATAGAACAAGCCTGTACAAGGTCAATGCCATAGCGAGGAGAAGATAAAACTTCTCTTTGAAGAATCTTGGAAAGAGCAATATTTCTCTCACGCTTATCCTCACTATTTAAGTGAAGTTCAGCAGAAAGATTATCAATACTCTCCTCAATATTATCAGCAATAGTCTGCTCATACTCTTTACGGAACTCATCAGCCTTCATTCTCTTGACAGTACCATCAGGTTCAGTCCACTCATAGAAGTTATCCACTTGTTGACCATTCTCATCAGTAGTGAAGAGGTCAAGGTCAGAGGGAGTAATCATTCTAATCTGGGAACCATGAGCCTGAGAATGCTCCTTGAAATGTTCAGGAACCTCCTGCTGAAGACAATAATCCTCAAAAGAAGTTTCATGTACAAAGGTGTCAGTGTTATAGTTCTTATAAACTCTTTCACCTGTAGCATCAGTCTCCTCCTTGAAGATTTGATTCATCATAAAGGTATAGGCAGCATCCTCACCACCTTCTATATCTCTGAACTGATAGATATTCATCTTGCCTTGAAGACCAGACTTGATGGAAGATTCAAACTGAACAGTATCAATACCTTTAGTAGGCATAAGACGTTCAGAGTCCTCCATTACTCTATAGACAGCTCTAAGAAGATTAGGACGAGAAAGCTTTTCACCTTTAAGGATAGCATCAGCCATGATAAGAAGATACTCAGCATTCTTAGCTTGGAAAGGTACTTGCATACTGTGAATAGGAGTATTATCTACACCCATATCCTTAGTAAGTTTAGAATACACAAAAGGCTTGAGAGGTTGGAAAGCAGTCTCAAGGTCAGTATATGTGTATTCACCTTTAAGCATCTTTTGATAAATATCCTCAGCATGACGAGACCATTTGCCAAAGATGTAAGCCTTCTTTCTGTAAGAAGAAGGAGAGGAATAGCCTTGAGCATCAGTGACATTAATCTTAGTGTACTTACCATCCTTGCCAACAAGAGACTCTTTGAGAGCAATCATTGCAGCCTTCTGATTGTCAGGGGCAGCAGCAATTCTACGATCAAATACCTCTGTGATATTAGCTATGATGTTAGACTTGAAAGAATCAAAGTCTTGCAAGATGAAAGTTCTGTACTTACCATCAGACACTCTATTACCATCATAATCAATAGCGTTAATATTGCCTCTGACACCAGGAGCATGAAGCTGAGCAAGACGTTTCTGCAAATCCTCAGTATCTTTGTAGAAAGCAATGTCAGAAAGAGTAAGTTGAAGAATGTTCTTAGATGCAAAAGAATCATTCCAAAGGAAGTTCTCCACTTGCTTTCTAACCCAATCATTAATTACACCCTCTCTCTCTTCATTCTTTATGTTTGAAGAGTTATCAAATTCAGAAGGATATATGTCCTTAATGTTCTTTGCAGCTTCAAGAATACCATTGCTTTCCCATGTGTCAAGGATAGACTGTACTCTGTTCTCCATAGACTGAAGGATAACCCTTTCAGCAAGCTTACCAAGTTCAACCTCTTCATCAGGAGTAAGATTAATCTCACCATTGACCTTCTTCTGAAGAAGAGAAGCAAACCTATTATTGTCAGAAGATACAGAGCCATCCTCATTACGGAGAATAGTTCTTTTGGAAACAGCACTCTCTTCAAGATAGCTATTGAATACAGGAAGGAAGTTGAACTTACGACCATTAGTATCAAAATTCTTGATGAATCCAGGGTCATTCTTAGACATGTTTCTTCTAAGGACAGTTTGTATTCTACTAATCTCTTGTAGGAACATGTTATGAAGACCATTAACAATAGCATTCTTATAACCATCACCTCTATAAGAATAGAACTTGATGAACTCAGAAGAAGGCTTATTAGATTGCATGGGCACTCTATACCAAGCAGGAACTCTATCTTCAACCTTTGCACTCTCAGAGAAGTATTCAGTGATGAGAGAAAGAGTATATTCAGCATCACTCATATTGCGCATATAGTTATGCTTATTGAAATTAAGCTCAACCTTATGGTCAAACACCTTACGAGCATTCTCATCTCTTGCAAGAAGTCTGAGCCACTCATTACGCCAACCCTTAGTAATATCACCATCACCAGCACCAAACTTAAACCATTCAGAAGAGCCATACTCATCAAGAATGAAATCCTCAAAAGCCTGACCTTCCTGACGGAACTTGTTAAAGAGCTTAGTCATGAATGAAGGAGTGACATAAGACTGATACATCTTACCGCTATCATAGAAAGCATTGACAGCAGTATCCTCAAGCTTATCAGTGATAGGAGTGAGGAAGTTGCGAAGACTACCATTAATACCAAACTTAGTGCCAAAAGCAAAAGGATTATAATCCTTCATTTCACCCTTATGCTGAGCAGAAGCAGCACTATCAAGGTCTTTGACAATGAAGTTAAGAGCAGAAGTAACCTTATTGATACTTTCAACATTGATAACACCAGAAAGCATATCCTCAGTGATATTATAACCAAAGGCTCTACAAACAGCCATGATATTATCAGATGCAACCTTAGACATTTTATCATCAAGAGTATTGCCTTGCTTAATAGACTTATCTATATTCTGAAGTTCAAACAATGCTTTATAAAGAGTGAAGTCATTGCTAACAGAGTTAGTAGAACCAAGCAACTTAGTGTTAACCTTACCATTAGTACCAAAGAGAGGATGTTCTCCAATCTTGAACTGAGAAGTGATAGTATTCATCACATCAGTAAGGGCAGGATGACTATTGACAGCTATACTATGATACTTACCATCTTCAAGAAGAACAACAGAGTAAGGTTGGAAATGCTTAGAGAACACTCCATAGAACTGACTTTGGAAGTCAGTTTCACTACCACTCTTATCAGATAATCTCTGAATAAGCTGAGAGAGCCAAGGGTTCTGAGACTGCTTATCAGAGAGCTTCTTAATCATAGCATCAAGAGATAAGGAGCCTTGAGTCCAACGGAGAATACTATTTACAGCTTCACGAGGATTAACACGTTCTGCAATACCCCATTTACTCATAACCTTACTACTATCAGCATTAAGAAGATAACACTCATGAATGCCTTGTCTAACAAGAGCAGACATAGAATTAAGGACATCAATAGTGCGATTTTCTATCTGCCAATGCTCCTGATCATCCTTCTCACCTTCCTCAGCAGCAATATCCTGGTCATTGGAATAGTCATTGAAGTTGTCATAGTCAATATGAGAATTATCAGTAGTTGTAAAGTTACCCTTAGAGAAATCCTTAGCAATACCAAAGCCTTCATTCATGGCAAAGACATCAGCAGCAAGATACATGATAGCATCCCAGTTGTCAAAGATAAGGTCAGCTTGGAAACTGGTACCATTTTCATCATCCTTATAGGAATCCCAGTTAGCTTCAGTATCAAATATAGACTTAACACTATCAATAAGACGGTTGATACCAACAGCCTCAACAATTTGCTTTCTTGAGGCAGACTGAAAGTCAAGGTCAGTCTTAAGAGTAGGGAATAGCTTTTCAGCAAGACCCTCTTCCTTTTGAAGTTTTGTTATTGAGTCAGAGATTTCATTGGCCACAAGTTCAGCAGTATGACGAATTTCAGATGCAGAAAGATGAGCTACACCAAGTTCATCAAGATGATACACCTCACCATCGGACTCTAAGTCTTGGTTGCCAAGAAGATTGTCAATCTGACGATTAAGTTTGTCATATTCATCAAGAGTCTTTTCAACTCGTTTCTTTTCAGAGTTCTTAGATTCTTGAAGATACTCTTTTTCACTTGTAGATTGTAGAATGTTGTCCATGTGATTAACAATGTTTTGATTATCCTCTATAGAGTTTTCATCAGAGATTTGAGCATCAAGTTCCTTAAGATAAGGAATTTTCCAGGCAGCATCTACTGGTGTATCCTCATAGAGGTCGTTAAAGTATTCATAACCTGGGAGAGAAACCTGCTGAACAGAACCTTCTGGTAAAATAGGAGTACTAGAAGGTTGAAGTTGTTCTGTAGATTCTATTCCTTTTTCTTTTTTAAGTTCCTCACGAACCTCCATAAGGATTCTTGGGAACTCTGTAGACCACTTACTTTCATCTTGAGTATGTGTAAGAGTGGCATCACCAGTATCAATAAGTCTTTGTGCAGCATCTGGATTTTGAGAGAATGAAGCTTTTATAAGAGCCTTCATTATTTTGAAGGAGTTAGCATTCCATGCTTGAGTATCAAGATTCTTGATGTTTCTTCCAATGTTTCTTGCCATAGATCCAGTTGCATACTGTAATTTATAGAGCTTATTATCAGCATCATTAATATCATTAGGGTCATTAACAAATGCAAGTTTCATTCCTTGAAATGCTCCTTCCACAGTGTTGAAATCCCTATTGATAAAGATGTTGCTACTTTCATCTATTCCAAGTTCATTGAGAAGTTGATTGTCAATGACAAATGGTCTGTCAGCAAAATTGCTTAAATCAGCATTCTCATTAGTTCCTGCATAGATGTTAATCTTAGTATCTGAAGTAGGAGATTTTACTTCTTCAGATAACTGACTTGCTTGTGGTAGAGGTTTAGTTCCTTTAGTAGAAAGATTGTAATAGAAATCTCCATCAATAACATTGTATTGTTTTTCTCCATTGACAATCCTTACAAGTACATTCTGAGGCTTCAAGTCTTGTAGGAGATAGTCATCTGTCTTGTAGGATGTGTTTCCTATTACAGAAGGGTCTTTTTCAGCATTAAACCTTTCTTTTACAAAAGAATCAATCTCTTCTTGAGAAGCATAAGTACCTTCTATAAAAGGTTGCTCAATAATAATAGAAAACTCACCATCACCATTACCAAAGCCTACAACTTTCATTGCAGTCTCTGGGAACAAAGTATTGTGTAGTTCTATAGACCTTAAAGCATCAGAGACAGTATTATAGCCAGTAATACTGCGAGACTTGATAACAGTGTCTTTATCTTTTCTGTATACCCATGCCTCACTGCCATGACCAATTCTACTGCCATACTTCTTCTCTAATTTTGTATCTACATCATCTGCCCATTTTCCTTGTTCCTTGGCGAATTTTTCAAGAGATTCTCTGTCTTCTTGGTTTCTTTTGTCGATGTCTTCCTGAGAGAGAACTCCTTGTTCCTGAGTTTCTCGTAGGTTTCCATCTCCTCTCTGGATTCTGGCTTGTGACTCAGCAAGTAATCCTCCATTGCTTGTCTGTTGTTTTCCTGCAACAGTTTCTGCATTTCTTGTATTGTTGCTTTCATTGTTTTCTATTTTATTGTTAGAACGAGAATTATTAGTGTTTATTGTCCAAACACCAATAGTTTGATTGTCTTTTTGAATCTCAGAATAGACAGCTCCAGTATCATTCAATGCTTTAGCTAATCTCTTTTCACCTTCATTATAAGTACTATTTTCTGTATAAGCCTTATTGTCAGTAAGTAATGTTGCTCCTGCTTTTAATGCTTTTAATGCTTCAGCAATAGTTCTATCCTGTTGTTGATGTCTAACATCTTCATTTCCTCTTTTACCAGGAATGCTTACAAAGACTACATCATTAGAGGTATAGTTTCCAGTATTAGCTTTATCTCCTGCTTGCTGAGCATATTTTCCAGTAGAGCTATTAAAGATACCATCTGCAAATCCAATAAACTTATTTGCCATAGCTCCTTTTATAGCAGCTTTTTTGTCTACGCTATTAGCAGGAGTAATATTCAAACGAGTAGTATTTGAGTTTACTTTATCTTCTTTTACTTCTTTAGTAGGATGAAGAGGGGAACCTTCCTTCTTGATATTATTAGAGACAATAGTAACAGTATCAGTAGCCCTTGATACACCTACATATTCAAGCTGCTGCTTGAGATTAATAGTTTGAGTAGGTGCTGTATGTTTAGTGGGTTCAGTAGAAGATGTAGAGAAATCGTTTGAAAATCCCAAATCAACATCTTCTGCATCTCCAGTGAAATTAGCACTTGAAGCTACGTTATTATCTACTTCACCAAGGTCAACAACTTCCATAGCATTGTTGCTATTAAGACCAGCTCTTGAGATGTCAACATCATCCATAAGAACATTGGTAAATGTAGAGCCTTGAGACTTATGAACAGTCATGGCATAGCCAAAGTCAATGGTCTTAGCTTGAAGAAGGTTGTGATTACTATCCTCAATATTATCGTTGACAAAAAGGAAGTTATCAATGAAATTGATTCTCTGATAAATTTTAGCCTTAGCATCTCTACCAACAGCATGTTTAGCTTCAGCCCAAAGCATTTTCTTCTCATTAGCAAGCTGTATAGCTGCTTGAAGGTTAGAAGGATTGCTCTTGATGTCAATGAAGTTAAAGGTGTCAATATTGCCTAAAGAATCCTCAAGTGTAAGAGGAATAACCTCCATAGTAACAGCAGTACCATCATTAAGGTTTGTTGTTATTTTATGAGATTTGTCTACCTTAGACACTTTGTAAGACTCAGAGTTGATGAAACGATAAGACTTTGTTTTCCATTCATATCCCCAGTTGTTATAGCCAGTCATAGGCTCACCTACTTGTGGAATAGGAGAAGTGTAGCCAAGGAGTTCTCTGACTTGATTGTTATAAGCAGATACAGCCTTGTTAGTGAAAGCAAGAATCCTAAAGTAGTTAGAGTTATGCTTTAAACCTTTGACATAATGAGCTACAATATTGTTGATTTCGTCCTGATGATTAGGAGAGATATATGCAACACCTTCACCTTTATCATTAAAGGATGAAATACCAGATAGAGGATTACCATTACGAAGTTCAGTAGCTTCTTTGAGGATAGCATTATCATCAGTACGTTCCACTTGAGTAAGAGTAATGACTTTACCCTCACCATTGCGGAAGACCTTTGATATTTTATCCTCACCTACAGGAGCAAGCTGTGCAGAGTCTCCTACATAAATAATCTTAAGACTATTTTGTTTGGCAATGTTGTTAAGAATATCATAATTCTCCTCATTAATCATTGATGCCTCATCAATAATAACCGTAGTGCCAGGAGTAATATCAGCATCCTTCAATACATTCACTAAATTGCGTGCATTGTAGGTATTACTTTTAGAATCAACCTCAACACTGATGCCAAATACTTTGTTAAGAGTAGCAGCCTTGAAACCAGCTTTAGAAACACGTTCATTAAGAACAGCAGCAGCCTTATTAGTAGTGGCACAGAAGACCACAGGACGATACTGTTTTCTACCTTTCTGAGCAATCATCTCCATAAGAGAAGTCTTACCAGTACCAGCATAGCCAGAGAGAGTCATGGAAGTTTCATTAGACTTCATGAATCTATCCATTTCATTAAGAGCATCTATCTGCTGGACATTAGGCTTGAAAGGAGCTTTGACCTTAGTGCCATCAGCAAATGTAAAGTCTTGAGGTACAGGCTTACCACTATGTTCCTGCTTAGGTTCAATGTCATTAACAAGGTCATAGTCAGCAGATTCCTGCTTAATAAGATCTGTTTCATCTTTCAGCTGAGAAGAAGACATAGAATCAATGAATCTTTGTGCTTGATTCTCAACATCACCCATAATATTATTTCCCATAGACTCATCCTCAAACTTAGCAAAACAGTCTATTACAGCTAAGGAACCATCAGGTTGTTTAATGACATTCTCTGGACGAATATCAGTAACAAGATAACCATCCTTGGTATATTCAGCATTAATACCTTTGCCCTTAGACAATGTGAATCCAAGAGAAAGCATATAATTCTTTATTTCATCCATAGTAGGTGCTATACCACTATCTTCAATAAAGGGTTGTTCTACTATAATACTAATTCCATTATCAGAAGTTCCTATTTTAAGCATTTTCATCGCTGTTGTAGGAAAAACTAAATTATGAATCAGTATTCTATTCATAAGAGCTTTGGGAGTACTATAATGATTAAGAGAAATATTTTTTACAACAGTTCCTTTATCATTATTTTTCCAAACTCTTGTTTCTGAACCTGCTGCACTATCTCCTAAAGCCTCTTCATAATAATCATTTGGTTCTACAATCAATTGTTTATGCTTTGTAGCCCAATTTATTAACTCTTTTTGTTGTCTTAAAGATTCTTCATGTAATTGCTTTCGTAGGCTTTGGTTATCGCTTGTCTTTTCTTTACTGCCTCTGCCCATTCTTTGTTGCTCATCTTTGATGAGGTTGAAGGTACTTTCAAAGATTCTTCCTGCTGATTTGATTGCTTTGTCATATTTCACAAGTTTTTTATTTTCTAAACGCTGATTTGTCTGATTTATTGTATTATTAGCTACTTCTTTTCTGAGTTGGCTTTTAATACCATTATAACGCATGTAAGTATCAATGTCAAAGGCATTAAGAGCCTTGTCAAGAGCATTCATTGAACGCTGATAGTAAGTATCGGAGGTATGAAGACCTAATAGAGACTTAAAGGCATCAAGAATCCTTGACCAGAAAGACTTGTTAGCTTTTGTTTGCTTATCAATTTCTTGAATCTTATCTCTGAAGACAGGATTGGCAAGTTCAGCAACAAACTCAAAGACATCAACAACACCTCTTTCACCTTTAAGAAGAGGATTGTTTTTGAGATCTTGATAAAGAGAGTTAATCTCTGTACGAAACTCCTGCAAAGCTTCAGGTCTCTTCCAATTCTCTGTTTTATTAGAGAGAGCATACATAGAAAGAGCATGCAGAAGTTCATGAAGAATAATAGAAGCCTTTTTACTTGTCATTATATCCCTTTCAAGAAAAGATTTCTTATAGGTGATAGTATTGCTATTGGTGTATCTACCCATAGTTCCAAAAGGAAGAGATTCATTAAAAGAAACTTCAATACCTAAGTCCTTAGCAATGCTAAAGACTTTATCAGCCAATGTCTTAGAAGTTCTGTCATCATTGAACCTGTTGTATAACTCCTGAACCTTAGAAATGGTATAGGTTTGATTCTCCCTAATACCAAGATTAAGCTTCTTGACATCCCTCATGGAACCAATATTGTCAAACTCATCAAAGAAATTATCTTTATCATAATTAGCTTGTTCAACAGGTCTTTTGACAGAAAGCATATAGTTGCTCTTAGCATTTCTGTAATGAACAATAGCAGACTGAGGGAAGAACCTTGAGGCTTCCTTCCTTGCTGCTTGAAGTTCTGAAAGAGAATTGAACTCTTGTGGAGAACTATACATTTTATGCCATAGTTCTCTTACAGATTGACCAGACTCTTGGTAAGAAGTATTACCAAGTTGAGCTTGGATATAAACATCTGTAGGAAAGAGAGTTTCATTACCAGTCTCTAACCAATACTTGTGAGTGATGAGTTCAAGGGTATTGTCAGCAAGATTATTACGTGCTGCAAGATCCTTGAACTCTTTACTACTTTTATTTACACATCCCATAAATGTTATGTTTTACTATTTAAAATTAATGGCAAAGATAAAGAAATTAATTATATGGTTGAGGGAGTTAAGTGATAAGGTTAGAAGATGTTACTGATTCTGTTCAGTAAACAAAAGATAATCCCATTTCTTTGAATTTATCCTGTAAAGGAATAGCAATTTCTCTTGCCATAGGATGAGCATCCTTAGCACATCTTCTGTAGAAGAAGTTACACCAAGCACTTCCAAAGCCACATGAGATAAGTTCAGACTTAACTGATAGAGGAAGAACTTCTCTTGCTTGTTGAGGTACTAAATATTCTCGTACCATAGTTAAATAGGTTTCTTCAGCTCTACACATTGCATAAAACCATTCAGAATCCATCCAATTATCATATCCCCACATAGGTGGAAATTCATGGTCCTTAGTATAAGTACCTTCTTTAATTGAATCTACCCAATTAGGAATAATGAAAGTTACTTCATTATTGAATTTATCCTTATTGTATGCACAATACCTTGTTGATTCAGCCAAATGACTAAGAGTGACATGAGTTCTAAATTCATCCATAACACCTCTTGAAAGAATCATGTGAATAGTATATCTTTTAGGATAATATTCATTATCTTCCTCTGTGAAATAATTTTTGATAAAAGGAATATATTTAACCATGTTCAAATAATATCTATAATTCGTTGTTGTGTAAATAACTTCTTCATTATAATTAGATTTAATCCAGACATCATTAAATATTCCTTCTGCGTATAAAGCTTGCATAAATCCTTGAAAATTTGAAGATTTCATTTTAAGATGTACTGTACCAAATTCAAGCGGTCTAGAATGGTCTCTTTTTTCAAGCATATTTACAAACTTTTCATAGGAATCATCTGTTATTCTATCTTCAGATTTATAACATACTCTGCCACATCTTTCAATGAACTGTTTAATACCCTTAAGAGAAAAATCTTTCTGCTCAAGAATCTCAAAACTTTGCTTAATTAGTTTCATTATCTATAAATTTTTAATTGTTCTTCTAATGCTTTCTTTAACTCGTTAAAACACTTTACTACCTTAGGATTAACAACCTTTGCCTCTACAGTAAGACAGCTGCTTTCGTAAGTCATTGCCATATCATAGACAGGTTTAGCAAAATGCTTGTATATAATGTTATACTTCTCTTTGTCCATACTTTAATCTTTTTCTATAGTAAAATCTTCACCCTATACTACAACTACATCATTGTAATTATGACCTAAAAATTCAATAATATCTACTGTAGTAGTATTATCATTATCAAATATAGGATGCTTATCTACATTGTAAATGTAGATTTTATTATTGTCAATTACTACCAGTTGTTCTATTTTTATTTATACTTTTAAGAGTTGTAAAACCATCTATAAGTTCATAGGTTCTATCGCCTATTTTTATTTCTTTGATTTTAACTTGTTTATTTTTCATTGCTGTTCAAATAAAGTACTGCCAAAAGTAAACATAAATGCAATTAGTGATATAAAACCATAGAAATAAACAGCACCATCTTTATCAGATATCCAATACACGAATATTTCCATAGCAAATATTATGATATATACTATGGCTACTAAAATAGATTTTTTCATATTAAAAAGCTTCTATATAGTCAGCATCAGGAAATGTAGCATAGACATCATCCCATGCAGCATCTCTTTCATGTTCATCATACTCATCATAGTGGTTACTATAAGTCTCCCTATGATTATCCTTGAAATGTATTATGAATGTCATAATTATTCCTCCTTTACTATTTTAAAATCCTCACCCCAAACAAAAGTGACATCCACTGGGTCATAGCCTAATGAGGAAAGTATGTCTTCTGTTGTAGCATCATCGTCATTGATGATAGGATGGTTAGAGGCACTATGAATATAAATAGTGTTATTGTGGATTACTACAAGTTGTTCCATATTATTGATTTTTTATTGTTATTCCATTGTAACAGCAAGGTCATCAACAGTCCAACCTTGTGTAGCTTTGGAAATAATTTTGTAATGATTTAATTCTTTTTGAACAATAGCCTTGGCTGTAGGGGTTTGGGTTATAGAAAGCTCATCCTCCAGGCGATTGATTTTTTCTTGTGAGAGATTATGTAATTCGGCAAGTAAAAAGTCAAGGCTACAAACCTTGTTATTATTGTCGAACTCTTCAATAAGATTGGTATTATCAAAGTTGTTCTGACCATCTATAACATCATAATTCTTTATTGTTACAGGCATAGACTTGCTTAGACAATAAGAGACACAACAGTCTACTTTGATAGGCTCTTGGTCTTTCTGATTCCAAGGAGCCATACGCTCCTCAGACTGAGAGAGTATAGGATAATTATCTTTCATCTTTCTTGTTATTGTTATTTATCAGTATTCAACTCAATATATTTCTGATTATACCAAATAGCCTTTTGCTTGTCTTGAATGTCAGTACCCTTAGAGTTAGCTCGCCATTGATACTTGAAAGCATTAAGCTCACAGAAGGCAGATACTTTCTCTTTGCCAAAGACATCGAGCATTACATCAATGCACTCATATTTAGAGCCTTGATAGTGAGAGGGATGATTGACATTATCCTTTTGAGGAGTCTCTTTTGATTTAGATATAAGCTCTTGAGAATTATTATAGTTATAAATTTTCTCAAGTTCAGATACTTCTTTTTCTAATTCATCTACATAACTTGAGAAAAAATCTATATTAATATACTCCTTGTTGAGAAGATTACCAGATATCTTTTTAGACTTTATCATATCAGTAAGACTATGAATTGTATTCTTTATCTTTTGTATTTCCTGTTTCATTTTTCTTAATGTTTTAATATTTTTAATAACTATATAACGCACCTTTAATGATAGCTTCTCCAAGGAAAGAACTCATAAGACTGTCATGGGGGATTATTTCCTCAGAATCATCACATTCATTATAGATACAGTAATCACCATAATCATTGAAAGTTATTTCTTTAGAACTACGAAGACCATAGTTGAGAAGAACAAAACAATCAAGAGGATTGTTGAGACCATCCTCAATGAGAGCATCAAGTTGCTCTTGAGAGGTAATTCTTATGGGACTTTGATTTTCCATAATTATGAAGTTTATGAGTTAGTTGATTTGCTGTGGACAATAAGCCAATCAGTAGATTCCTCATAAGGAATACCTTCTTGATAGTTGATGCTCCAAGGGTAGGACTTACGCATAGCAGTACGCAAAGTTTCAATATTAGCAAACTTATCCATAATGGCATTTGCAGCCTTGATACATCTTGGATTGTTAAGGTCAACCGAAGGAGTCTTCTTATCAATCTTGTCATAACCAAAGTGTACAGTAGCCTTATCAATAATCTCAGTCCATCTGTCAGAGAGAGCATGAAGGTCATAAGTTGCAAAGATGTCAGTAGGGTCTTTGTGGAGAGTTTGCTTCATGTCATGACAACACTGAGAGAATGTAAAAGAGGCAATCTGAAGCATAGTAGAAATATAATGGAGAGCAGCAAGGCAATCAAGATGTTGCATTTTAGCATTCCTAAAAGAGATATAGAGAGCACGATGAAGCTCTTCTTCTTCCTTTTCAAACTGTTCCTCAATATTGTCAGAGAGAATATTCATGTACCTAATATTCTGACTGCTGACAGCCATAAGACTATCTGGAAGAGCCTCCAGCTGTTTACCAATCCTATTGATAGATTGCTTATTAAGATGACGATAGAAAGACTTTTCAGCCTTTATGTCATCAATATAATCCAAATAAGCATACCTTGCCATAGTGATGGAAGGTAGGCAACAATATTGGAAGTATCTCCAGATAGTAATTAAATCGTCGTCTGTTATAACCATAATAAATTAATGTTTCCAAAATGGACCAACCTCTTCTTCAGCAGGAAGAGGAAGTCTGTGACAATACTTAGCACCAATAGTTTCCATAAAATGTTTAGTAGCAGCAACAACCTCTGAAGTAAGTTCTTTAGGACACTCTTCACAAATTTCATCATGCACTGGAACACAAAACTTAACTTTATTCTGATAACCTTTGTCAAGAATCCAAATATAAAGAGCATAAGTGAACTCCTTAAAAATGACAGCACCAAGACCTTGAGTTGTGCTATTGACACTATTCTTGTCATACTTATTTCTTGCAGCAAAATGTTCATTAGCTTCTTCAGTTCTTGGTAGACCAGCAGCTTTTCTTTCTCTATATTCATCCCAAAACTCTTTAGAGTGTTGACGTTTGTTCCACTTCTTCCAATCCCACCAACGAGAAATATGACCAGTTTCACGGCATATTCTGATGATACCAGTGGACTCAGTATACTTCTTACATTGTTCTTGATATCTTGTGGCACCAGCAAACCCTTTTTTATAGTATTCTTCTATCCTCATGGCTTCTTCTTTAGACATACCATAGTTAGCTACAAGAGTAGCCCAAGTACCAAGGAAAGCAAAAGTAAACTCAGGTCCTTTAGCATCTTGTCTAAGAGAATGATATTTCTGCTTAATACTACTAATATCAACATCACGAGGAATTATTTCAGGATAGATAAGCCATGCTACATAGCTGTGCATGTCATAACCCTTCTCAAAAACCTCAAGCATACCTTTATCTCCAGATAGACTTGCAAGAAGTCTTGATTCCTCACTGTTATAGTCTATAGAGATAAAATCATTGCCTTCTTCTGCAATAAAGCAAGAACGGACTTCATCAGTATTAGGGAGATTCTGAATTTGAGGATAAGCACAAACCTCTTCAGGATGACCTTTTTTAGGTTGTAAAGGAAATCCTTTGAGAGTAGCTAAATCCTCATTCTGCTTTTGTGAACCACAAGAAAGACGGCCAGTGACAGTATCAAGTTGACGAAACTCAGTATGGATTCTATTAGTCTTAGGATTAATGGCATTGATGTATTGTGGACCATAAGTAGAACAAAGCTTTTCAAGACGAGAAAGCTCAAGGTATAAAGCAGAGAACTCAGGATTGACATTCTTTTGCTTCTTAACTAAATCAGCACCTTTGCTTTCAGTCTCCTCCTTTTTCTCTTTGTTCCAACCCTTAGTGTTGTAGCCAAGGAACTTTAAAAGAGGAACAACATCGTCAGTACTATTCCAATTGATATTACATCTGGACTTGTCAGAGGTATCAACTTCTTCAAAAAGATTTAACTGTATAGTGTCACTGATAAATTTCTTATTACCAAGATTGACAACAAAAGCATTAAGATTGTCCTTAACCTTCTGTAAATCCTTACAATTTCGCTTATAGATTTCAAGCCACTTGTCAGCATTAATCTTTACACCACAATACTCAAAGTAAGCAATAGAAAGAACAGCACTACACTCAATCTTTAAGGCAGGCATAGCATTTATAGACTTGAAGTAAGCTATCTGAGCATTCATGATGTCCGCAAGATGAATAACATCATTAGCACCATAAATAATAACTTCCTCAGTAATGCCTACATACTTAATTTTACCACGAACAGACTTATCAATATTAATACCAAGATATTTGTAACCAAGAGCATCAAGAGCAAAACTAAGTTCATAATAAGTTCGGCTTGGACAATTCTTTTTGGCTTTAGAAGTCTTAATGTGGTAAGGAAAATCATATCCTTGCTCATCATACTCTTCTGGAGAAACAGGGATTCTTGGAAAACCAAAGTACCTAAGCATTTCAGCAATCATAGTGTCATAACATCTACGAATAAAGATACCTAAAGCCATAAGCATCTTAGCATCATACTTAAGATTCTGACCAACAAGAAAGCCTTGTTCAATGACCTCTTTATAGAGAAGAGGATCTATTGTAGTACAATCAACTACAACTTGTGTAGTTTTGTCCATACTACCAAACTGCATAATAAGAACCTTTGCGATGTGACAATCAAGTCCTGTATCCTCAGTATCAAACTGAAAGATTTTCCAGGACTTGATTAAAGCAATAGAGTCTTTCACAGATAATGGTTGAAAGCTATCACTTTCAAATAGAGTTTTTTGATTAGATACAAAATAAATCATTCTTTACTATAAGCTATTAGTTCCTTGAAGTCAAGGACATACTTGTAGTCGTTAAAGAACTTAGAGCCAAGTATACCATGAATGGTGACACCAGTCTCTTTTTTAATAGAATTGAATACCCCAGACATGTCTTGGATGATAAAGACATACTCATAAATTTTGTCTTTGTAAGACATGGCAAAAGAGCATACACCTTCAGCTTTCTGACCATTACCTTCAATACCAGTAACAGTGTTCTCCATATTAAACACTATTTTATGGCTAAGATTTTTGAGATAAGAGCTGTCAATGATGCAATTATTAGAGCCAGTGTCAAGAAGGAAATTAATTTTCTTGCTACCTTGATAAAAAGTTACTACAGGAAGTTCTGCCAAGTCGATGCTATTCTTGAAGGACATGGCATTAGGATGAATATCAAAGAATTTATTAATTATTTTTTTTAGCATAAATGTATTTTTAGTTTAATGTTATATTTGCTGTACAGCCTTTTGTATCAATATCAATAGGAAGAGCATCATCAACTATCATATATTCTACATTATTTTGGTTAAAATCCATTTGAGAGCAAATGTCATCACTATCAAGATTCTCAAGACTTGTAGGAATATCTTTAATGATAATTTTTCCAACACTATAATCCAAAACTGCAATTTTCATAGCTTTACTTATTTAGTTCCTGTTGTTGAGAAGCCTCCTCTGTCTTCTTTCTCAGGAAGATTATCGACTTCAATAATTTCAACACCACTAGTAAACAGCCATTTTAGCTTCTGCCATATAGTTGCCTTTTGGCTAAGCTGGATTCTAAACTGACATACTCTTTCATTTATAGGAATTATTGTATTTCTGAGTGCTACTATAGGAAACTTCCACTCATCATTTGGACCATTATATCCAAATTTACCTCCATCAATAACTCCGTAAGCATTTGTCTGTAGAATACCATAGTTTTTAAAGGTTCCGCTTCTAGCTACTACATTAGCTTCCATACCATCAGGCAACAGCATTGCAACCCCAAGAGGAATAAGAGTTGCACTAAAATCCACTTTATTAGATATGTTTTTATTCTTTATTATAGGAGCTTTAAGTGTTACATCCTTTGCACTTCTAAGGTCAACCCAATCTCCTTTGGCAATAATCTTAGGGAGTTCTACATCTTTATTAAATCTCTTTATATATATTTTCTGTTTCATTTGTTTAGTTCTATTTAAAAAATTTAAATGTTATATCATATTTATAATAATTACCATTTTCTTGATGTTCTATCTTATAGAATCTTTGATTAGTTGTTGGACTGTTAAGTCCTCCAAGCTCTTGATCATAATGTCCCAGTTTAACAAAATCAAGATATTTAAGAATACTTGTCTTATCTTTAGGAATCATATCAAGACCACAATACCATGCAGTTTTTGTTCTTAAATGAGCGTACTGAAATAGTTCTATAAGAGAATCAATATCATGTTCACCTCCAAGAAGACAAAGACATGTAATACCTTGGTGTTTGTCAAGGAGAGATTGAAGTTCTTCGATAGTAAGAGGAGTGCCTTTGTCTTCCCACAACTCTCTGGAATGACATCCTTGGCAATGAATTTGACAACCAGAGATAGAGATGCCAAGGGATATTTCCCCTGGCACCTCACTGAATACTTCTTTACAATAAATGTATTTTAGCATATTTCATCTTTTTTAGCAAATATACGATGGCTGCCTTCCCTCTGACGGCTTTCAGACCATGACTTAAGAGGTTTTAAATAACCTATCACACGAGTCCATAGAGTAGTGTTATGACTGCCACATTTTGGACAAACATGGAAAGGATGCTTGGCAATAAACTTACAATCATCACACTGGGTCTGAGGGACATTGAAGGTGATGTAATTGTTACCTACCTTAACTGCATATTTAAGAAGCTTGGTATACTGTTCCTTAGAAAGATTGTCTTCAAGATTAAGATGAGATGCTTGGCCACCATCAATGGACTTGGCAATCTGACCACCCTGCATGGCAATTTTGTCAAGGATAGAAGTGTCATTATGAGCATCATAGATGTATGAGTTGTATAGATTCTCATCATCAGGAACATAATAGCCATCCTGCTTATCCCAATTATAGTTTTTCACACCAAGACTCTCAGCAGGAACCAACTCCAAGTTGAACATGAACTTCTTGGAAGAGTGTTGTTTGTTGTACTGCTTGATGATATTAAGAACCCATGATGCAAAGTCAAGATACTCCTTATTGTTACTAACAGTAAGTCCGAGGAATCTTGCAGCTTCATTAAGACCATTGACACCAATAGTACAATAGAGTCTATCAAAGTTTATATAGCCAGCTTTGGTCTGAGGAAACATACCATGAGCATCCATATGGTAAAGTCCAGTCTTATAAGCACGTTGATAGTCATAGACTCTGAGAAGAATGTCTTCAAGATACTTTTGGAAAAGTTTAGAGCCTTCTTCATTCCACAATCTACGAACTGCAATCATCTTTCTTTCTGTTGCACCATTATTAGATTTATGTCTTTGTGGAGAATACTCCTTATACCAATCTTGAATAATTCTATTAAGATTGAGAGTCATGACATTACAAGAGCCAGTTTGCACACCAGTAAGACCAGTGGTAGAAGAGAATGTGTTGTCAGTAACCTCATTGCGGAGTCTACAGCAAGAAGAGATACTATCTGCATTCTTGGAGAGATAGACAAAGAAAGAGTCACCTTCAGCCCATTGAGTAGTGATGAAATCCTTATACTCCTTGTCAAGAACATCATTGTCGTCAGTAAGACAACATACTGTGATAACAGGAAAAGTAAGTAGGGTTTCAGTGCGCTCTTTATTAAGCCACCTCATATATCTCTTCTGCAACCAATTGACAGCATTCCAATTAGGCTTGGAACCATCAGGGAAACAAAAATCATCAAACATAGCATGCCAATAGTAGCTGTCAAAGACATTAAAGTTGGTAAATGGTGATTGATAGCCACGATTGCCAGCAGGCTGATTGAGATAATGAGTTACAGACTGAAAGTACTGGTCAATGGTTTGACCAATAGTCTTTTGTTCAAGACAATGCTCATTGGTAATTATGACATCTTCCTTGAGATAATATTCCTTACCCCATTCCTTTTCACAGAAATAAGAGAAGAAGTTGAAGAACTCACCATAAGCTCCAGCACCCTTCTTCTGTGCAGATAAGAGGAATATAAGATTCTGAAACTGTCCACAGAAAGAGCTAAGATGATGAGGGGCATGATTCTTGGTGCCATCAACATTGGTAGTACCATCAACAAGAAGAGGGTAGAGAGTGTAAGCACTACAATAAGGTTTGAGAATAGGACAACTCTCATCATGCTGATAGAGAATGTGATGCTCAAGGTCTTTAATATACTGGTCTCTATATGGAGAATTAATCTCAGCAAGAAGTTCCTTCATCTGAGAACGCTGTACTAAGCGAGAGGTATCTTTGTAAAGTTCACCTTCAAGAGTGGCAGCATTCTTATTAATAGTATTAGCATTGTCGTCAGTATTAGAAAGATTGGTAGCAGAAGATTCAGAATCATTGTACTTATGAATATAATGTACTTTATCTTTTATAATACGAGCTTCAGTATGCTTCTCTCTGTAAAGCATATAAGCCTTGCCTACAGGGAACCAACGTTTGCAAAGATACTTTTCTACTTTATTCTGAATATCCTCTACTGAGGTATCTTCATGCACTTCCTTCTCAATGCTATCAAGAAATACTGAGATGTCCTTTTTATCCTTTTCAGAAAGTGAGAAGTTGCAAGCCTGGAATGCTTGAAGCATAGCAGACTCAATTTTTTCTGTGGAAAACTCTTCTTTGGAGCCATTACGTTTAATTACAAACATTTCATATTATATTATACAGTTAAGTTATTCTTTTAATTTTAAGCAAGTTATAGTATTGATGCCACTTCTATCAATGCCAACAGGAACCTTTGGACGAAAGTTAAGATAACTTTGCAATTCCTTACCTATTTCAAATGGGTCTCTATATTCCTTACCTTCTTTATCAATAAGAGTGCCTTTGGCTCTTGTGAGAGGAAACTCCCATACAAGAGGAGTAAGAGACTCCTTGTTGATAACAATGAAACGATAGTCTTCAAGAGTAAAGTCTTTGAAGTAAGGGTCATTAGACATGTTGGCTTTGAGAATGCGCCAATATAGGCGAGCTTGTATCATGTAAGACCATTGTTCAAAACTATCTTGAAAATCCCATTCTTTATGTCCACTAGTTTTGAGGTCAATAGGATAGACTTTCTTTTCCTCATAGTCTACAATAATCAAATCGGCCATACATCTGTAGCAAACACTTTCAAATTTAGCACGGAACTTTAGTTGATAGTATCTTTTGACAGAAGACATAGGGTCGTTATCTGCAAAGTAGCCTTGAGTGGTAGGAGAAGTTTTGAGGGTTTGAACCATCTTTAAGATACGGTCATAGGTATTACTATCTACAACAGTCTTATTGTCAGCCTGTATTATGAGATTATAGAAAGAGCCAACCCTTTCAGAGAAAACCTTGACCCTTGTAGAATCACGCCAATTTTTCTGCCAATCAAATTCACAAAGTATACTCAGAATTTCCTCATAAGGAATAGATGAGAACTGTGCATATATGGTATGAAGCCTGTCATACAAAGTAAGAACAATCTGTTTCTCCTTGTCACCAATAGAAGGATAGTCAGCAACATAATATAACTCATCAAACTCATCTTGTGAACCAGTGATAAGACAGTCAACCATAGAACCTTCTAACAATGACTGAGTAGAGATATGGTCGAAGAGATGGTCAAGCTTGTTAAAACCTTCACGCTCATACTTGGCAAGAGTAGAGTAGCTAAGGGCAGGATCTGCCCTATACTTCTTTTCTGAAACTTGCCAGGAAATATCTTTTAATTCTTTAGGAATGTTCATTATGATAAACTTTTAGTTATAAGACTTACTAAGCATTTTTAACCTTTAGCTCAGATAAGTCTCTAATAATATCAATAGCTTGGAGAAGTTGCTTCTTAGTGTAAATCTCAAAATAAATGCTCTTAGGATAATTGTCTTCCAACCACTTGCGGAACATCTTTTTTTTAAGATAAAAGCGGTCATTCTCCATACCTTTAGCTTCAATTACAACAAGGAAATCATTATACTTAAACACAAAGTCGGGAGTGTAAGTAATATCTATAATCTTCTTACTCTCAAGCTTAAGCATTCTTGTTGTTTTATCCTTGTCATAGAAAGGTACTGTAGGTCGGAAGCCTTGCCATATTACAAACTTATGGGGTTCATACTCAACAGGAAAGCCTTGCTCCCTAAGAGTTTGATAAATCATCTTTTCAAGTTTAGACTTAAAGAAGATGCCATCATACTCCAAGGGAGAAGCATTCTTTATCTTCTTATTTTCATGCAGACTTCTGGGCATTATGCTGAAGCTTTTTGACAATCTTATTAAGATCAGCTATCCTATCATCCATTTGCTTGATTTTACTAGTAATAGTTTCAAGAGTAGACATAATCATTTGTGCTGTTTCAAGACAATCATCATCTGGTGTGTCAGTGTCTTTATTCTCAAACTCCCTCTCCTCAATGATTTTCTGCTCAAGGAGCATAGGAATTAGTCCAGGAATAAACTTACACTCCAAGTGGTGATGACAAATATGTCCATCATTTGTGTCCTTAGTGAAATCCAACTCAATCATGTCACCAAACTGAAGCTCCTCGCCAGAGTCTTTCATAAAATACTTCTTCATGTTTTACTTTGTTTTAAATTTATTATTATTTAATAAGGCTATATTAGCCCAGGTTATTACTTTTAAATTACTTTGTTTCATACCATTCTATGCCATAGCCATTTTGTCCTATGAGAATACTATTGATATTAGTCCATAGGTCAGAAGGCATAACTTGATTATTCTTTGCATACCATGATGGATGTCTTGTTTTTAGGATATAGTTATATTTACCATTGATGCATGACTCAAAGCTTTGAGCCTCAGATCCCATGAGAACATAGACAACACCATTGGTGTGTAAAGAGAGATTAGTGAGAAGAGACCTGATAAAAGGTTTCCACAATAAAGCATGAGACCCTACTTTGCCTACATTACAGGAAAGTGCAGAATTAAGCATAAGCACTCCCTGAGACTCCCACTTCTCCAAACTTGGGTCAAAGTTAATACTTCCATGAGGAAGGGAGAAGTCAATAACAGACTCCATAAGAACTTCTAAGGAAGGAGAAAAGTGGGAAGGAGATGTAGAAGGGTCTTGTCCCATAATGACAACCCTAAGATTATGTAATGGACATAAGGTGAAATCTTTGAATATATCCTTGATATTAGGGTATACAGGTTGTTTAGAAGCTACAAGTTTCTTAAGAACAGTGTTTGCTTCAGTCAGATTGATAACCTTACACCAGTCTCCAAAATATTCTTGTATTGTCATTCTACTATTTCATCAATATGGTCAAGTGCAACACTGAGAAGTTCCTCATTTGTAGTAGAGACAGACGGTGCATTGACTTTTTGAAGAGTAAATGGGAACTCGCCTATATCCACTTTGATATTGAAGGACTCATAGGTTGAAAGAAACAGGGGATTGCCGTATATATGAGGGGCATCATACCTGTTTCTAAGAGCATTAGGGATTATCTGATTGATAATATATCGTGTGAGAGAATCAGCCTTAACAGTGAATACAGACGGAGAAACCCTTAAGATAGGTTGAGTGAACTTATACACAAAAGATTTATCAGGATTGTCCTGCTGTACCTTCTCAATCCGCCATGACATAATCATGACAGGCATGAGGTTCTTATTGAAGATAGCTCCACATGTACCATAATAATAGTTTTCGCCTTGAGTATCCAATGGTATTTTTACAAGACGTGCTTTATTAAATATGTTTATCAATATCGCACGCATCTTAGAAGACAATGTCTTGAAATTAGATTCTGTACCTATATAATTAAGACGTGCTGTAAAAGAATCCACCTCGTCAGATGTGACAGGTAGATTACAATTAGACAGTTTTCCAAGCATAAATACAGGAAGCTCAAAGACATCCTTGAATATTGGGACATTCATATACTGAAAATTATGAATTACAGTGTCCCTAATAGGATATATAGAGTCTTGAAAGTATCCTTCAAAGCATCTTTGGATTATATATTTTAAATCTCTCATTAGCTTTGGGTTTTGAATAACATGTTTGGAGAATCGTACTCAGTGAAGAAAGGAAGATCATAAGGGATGATGGGATTAAGAGAATTGGCAATGAAATTGGTAAAGAGATTTACCATAAGAGAACCAATCATACAAGCAAGATAGGTGGTCTGTTTCATTGAACATACAGTATGTTCGGCCTGGAAATCAGAGAAGAGAAACTCAGTTTCATACCTATCCATACTAGCCTTATCATCACCTTGAATACAGAAAATCTGTAAGGTATCAATAGACAATCTACCATCAAGGAAGAGACACTTAGTCCTACTGTCTGGAGTTAAGGTCTGCACATGTCTTTTCCAAGAATTGTAGAAAGTTTTTCGTGCAGCCATGTTGTCAAATCCACAAATCATGACGTCACCAGCCTCAGTACTGTCAGTGAACTTACTTGGAACAGCATTGACCTGCTTGGCTAATGTGTAGGCAGAAATCATAGAAGCTATAGCATCAACCTTACGTTGTCCAATGTCATTGGTGCTGTAGAGCTGTCCTGCCATATTGACTCTCTCTACAATATCCTCATCATAGAGAGTGATGTTAGCAGGAGCCATGCGTGCAAGCTGAAAAGCTACATTAGAACCAATACCTCCTATGCCAGCAATAATGACACGAGACTTTTGTATCTCATCAAACCATGATGCACCAGAGAAACGGGTAGTGGCTTCATCAACAAGGAGGGATGGAGAATTAAGAGGAAGAGGAGTAGAAGTAGATTCTGTAGGTTCTGTAGGTGTAGTAGATGAAGTAGGTTCTGTAGGTGGAGTAAGTTCTTCTTCATCCATTTCTCCAAGAAGGGATTCTGTGTCTAAATCATCATTTCCTTCTCCTTGATTTTCATCATAATAATTCTCCTCTGGTATTTCTTCAAATTCAGGGTCTAAGATACCATCATTTTCAATGATGCCATTTTCTTCAAGAATATCATTTACATCATTATCAGTAATATTGAGAGAAGTAGTCTCATTATTGTTTTGATTGTTAATATCATTTGTTTCCATAAGCTATACAATATATTGGTAAAGTGTATTGATGTAATGCTGTATATAAGGATTATCATCAACATATTCAGAAAGTTCATCAATAATAGATTGTGCAACAACACTTGTAAATATGTCATACTCATCATACATATAAGAAGGAATATCAGGTTCATCATAGTGGTCAAGAGTGAACTGTATGATGAAGTCACGCCATTCACAGAAGGCATTTGGAAGACTGTCTACAGTAGCAGGCTTGCCAAAGATGCGCTGATAGACATTGAACATGTGACGTGTAATCCAATGCTTGAAGTTGAAGTTCTTAGGATTAAGAATGAGATTGAGAGTGACTATATGAATCACAGTTTCATGAATCTTCTTGGGGTCAGGGGTCCAGTCATACTCAGTCTCTGTTTCAGTAGCATTCTGTTTAGGAGTGTCCTTGAAATCAAGAGAAGTCTGCTGTGGAACAGCATTGTTTCTTATATCCTTAGTATGAAGCCAATCAAAAAACTGAGTATCACCAGTTTCAGACTTTAAATTGAAATCACTAGTTTGCTGAGAGACAACAGAAGTCTTTGCAACATCTTTCTTTTTAAGTTCAATTTCTGCAAAACGAGTGTCAAGATAAGAAAGAGTATTAGGGACTTCATGACGTTCGACCTGTAAGTCAAAATACTCAATATATTCCTTGTCAACAATCTTAGTCAACTCAGTAGAGTCATTGTTGATGGTCTTGGAACCATTGCCAAAGAACTCATAAGAAGTACCAAGAGGCTTGACAATGACCTCAGATTTAGACTGTATCTTACGAGTGATACGTGCAACATAAGTACCTTTAGTGTCAACAACAAGAGATACAAAACAGTTGGTGTCATTGCCTTCCTGCTGAAGCATTAGGTTGTCTTGACCACTGAAGAATGCACCCAATGCATGATGAGAATGTATCAAGCCAGTGTCACAATCAAACAGCTCAATGTTCTGAGCCATATAAGCTGCGACCTCTTCAGACATGTGGAACTCAGTCCATCCAGATGTGCCTAAGTCCATAGGATAGAAATCAGTACAAGTGATGACTAAATCATTATTCTCAAAAGAACCTTCATAAGTGAAGAAAAGAACTCCAGACCATTCAGTAGAGGGAAATTTACGGATGAGATATCTAATTTTTTCCTCTACATTTTGAGGAACAATGAGTTTATATGTAGACTGTCCTTTTACAAGTTTGGGGAGAGTCTGGGGCTGCGTTGTTATTGTTGTGTTCATTTTTATATCTATAATTAATTACTTTGAGAATGTTCTTCAATATGTCCATAGCCATAGTATGATGTATGACAGTAACAGGAAAGAACTCATTGGAAGAAGAATCAATAATGGTAGTAAGAATGTGTTTACCTTTAAAGACAAGCACAAACTTACCTTTATAGCAATCTAAGTTTTGTAAATTTGTATTGTTTATTGGAACATAAAACTTTCCATCAGAGACAACAAGAGAGGTAAGCAAATTGCTGTCAACAAGTTTTCGCTTAGTAGATTCAGTAGTGAAAACAGTATTGCAATAGCTGATGAAAGCATTGCTTATATCAATGATGAACTTATAGAAAGGCATGCCACAAATAAACTGACCATTACGGAAACTAAGAGAAAGATGCCCATGAGTAAGATAATACTGTATGAACTCCTTTTTCATAAAATCAGTAAAGAAATCGGGGTATAGGAAACCAGATCCATTGAAATTATAATAAACATAATTATGAGCTATAGTAGACTTTCCTATATTCTCCATTCTTCGCCAAGGACCTCCAGAGATAGACTCAACAATGACATACATGGAAAGCTCCTGACAGAAGAGCATCCATTCAGCAATGTCGCAATCAGTCTTAAGAGTGTTGATAGTGTTTCTGATAGGTCCATCACCAAGGCAAGGACTTTGAAATTGAGTGAAATCATCTTTAGGAATATATTTTACATGACTGTGCATATAGTTACTAAGAAACTGTTCTTGAGAATATGTAGCCCTGTTGAGCTGAAAGCCAGAGAACTCAAAAGGAATACGACCTTCATTATTGATTTCAATCTTTGCATAAAGGTCTTGAATAGAGACAGACTGGTCATATTCATTGGTGACAGTGACATGAGGCCACCAAACATAGATGAGATAATAGGAAGAATCAGCTTTAGTCTGAATATCAACATACTGCTCACCAAAGAAATTCTTGAAGACCTCATATATATCACAAACCTCTTGATGATCAGGATTAAGGATAGGATTTGCTGAATGTTGCATACTAATTATTTTAAAAACAAAAATAAAGGGAGCAAGGACAAATATCCCTACTCCCAATGACCAAAACGGAAATATAAAGTTATGTTTTACAAGTCAAGGTCGTCAATGATGTCATCAATATCATCATCATCAATAAGGTTGTTGGGTGTTGTAACACACTGAGCTTGATTAAGTGTATCGGCTACAATATCACCCTTAGAAATAATGAGTTTGTGAATATCCTTTTCCAACATATGCAAATCAGGAATAATCAACACACCTTTGGCAACAAGAGTGCTGATATGGGTAAACAAACTGTCGGCAATAGCAAAAGTCTTAGAAGCATTATTCTCATTAACAACATTGGCTTCATTATCAACATTGTTTTTATTGTCAACATTGCTTATATCAGAAGCATTGCCAGAAGGAACTATAGTTTCTTCTTTAGCATTAGTTTTAACCCCCTCTGTCTTTGGAGTCTCAGCTTCCTTTTTCTGTTCACACCATTTACCACTATCAATGAACAATTCAAGGTCCTTGTTAGATACTTGAGTGTAGTTTCTACCAAATTTATTTTTGATAGCTTCCTGTAGATTATTGCGCTTAATAATATCTTTAATCTCCTGGCGACTAAGAGCACCAGAAGCAATATTCTTCTTGGTATTGGTGAGAAGAATAACAAGATTGTTGGTAGGTTGACCCTTGTATATTACATTCTGTGGAAGCTGAGTGTCATCACTAAGAAGCTGCGTCTTAGAAATGCCTTCAGTAAAGGTCATGTTTTGGAAATCAATACCAGCAGCACGAAGGTCTGCCTTCAATTCTCCAAGAGTTGTAGCACTAGTTGTAATCTTACTTCTTTTCTGGGTCTTAGTATTTGCGATAAGAATTTCTCTTTCCATAATATATTTTTTTTAATTGAATAAATTTTTTAATTGTTTAAATTGTGTTTTATCCTGCAAAGATTTGAAGTAATCGCTATAATCTTTACAAGAACCAAGATTGGGTATGATATTAACAAAACCAGTGCGTTTTGCTAATTTTTTTCCATCAATTAATCCAGCTTTATCAGTGTCGAAGGAGATGAAAACCTTCTTATATCTTCTTTTTAAGTCATTGATAGCAGTGTCAGACATATCATAGCCTTCGCCTTGAAGACATAAAGCAGGAATGTGAAGCTGACAAGATATGCACAAAGCATCCTTTAAAGAAGAACAGATGATAACCTTATCACCATAAGTAGGAATTTTAGTCCAAAGACCTATAACAGAAGCATCCATCTTAGATGACCATTTGAATCCTTTAGTATTATAAGGTTGGTAGATTTTCATCTGTATATTGCCTTCTTTTCGCTCAATGAAACTATAGGCATACTTGTCAGCAGGAAATATATACTGTCTTCCTTTGTCAGAGGGAGAGATTTTTTTGTTAATAATCTTATAGGAGATAGGATAAATCTCAGCATAATGAAGCCACTTTTTAGAGACCCCATAAGACTCCCAATAAGCATAATCATAATCACGCCAAGGACGTACTTTGACTTGAATAGAAGTAAGAGAACTTGCTTCTTTTCTTGTAAAAGTGCGGATTTGCTTAGGCTTGATGGTGACATCACTCTTTAGAATCATGAGATTGCAGATTTTTTCAAGTGCTTGATTGAAAGTACACTTCCAATAAGCACACAGAAGGTCGAGTAATCCACCATGAACAGAAGAGTCGGCATGGTCTTTATACCTAATGTGACCACCATTATCCATATAAATACTAAATGAAGGATGGAGATCGTCCCTAAGAGGAGATGAAATTCTACAAGGAATAGAAGTGATTTCAGGAAATACGGTAGATAGAACCTGTGTTTCACTAACCTTATTAAAGATTTCAGTTTTAGATATGCTGGAGGAAGTTTTACCTATCACCATAAGATTATTAATGTAAAGCAGTTTTAGAATATTAGTAGTTCCAAGGCATGTCGCCCATAGAAGCCTCAGACCCCTGACCATCAGTAGAAGTAGTAGGAGCAGTAGAGAGGTCGGTAGGTTCTACAGAATATTCTGCAAGGGGCTGCACACGGAAATCAGTAGAAGCATAAGAACCTGCATTCTTAGCATTTGCAAGGTCTTTCTCAAGCTTGTCAAGAGCCTTAGAACCAGCACTATTGAGAAGAACCATGCCATTGCGTGTAGCAACAGTCTGATACTGCTTACCATCATCCTTAGTACGTACACCATAAAGAAGCTTAACCTTATTGTTAGGCTGAAGAGCTATGGCATCCTTGATTTCAGAGAAATTGCCAGAGAAATAATCCTTAATATGCTCAAGACCAAAGAGGAAGTCATCAGCATTGTCCTTCTTTACCCAAGAATCATTGACATAGTTGAAGGCATCGCCTACATTAAGATAAGCCTTAAGGAAGCCAATAAGGTCAGCCTCGCCAACACAAGCCATACGATAAGATGAATCAATCTTAAGTTCCTTGCCAGTAGTAGAGAATAGCTTCTTGCCAGCTTTGGCATCCTCAATGTTAGCCCAAGTGGTATTGCCATACTTGTCAATGACTTGTACCCTAGACTGGTCTTTGTTATAAGCAGGAGCATTGCTAAGAGTAAACATTACACGATTGGTAATTTCAATACCATTACAGATGCTAGGGTCGGTCTTAACTATAAATGTAATACGAGCCTCCTTACCCTTATCAGTATCAACTACATATTCAGGGTCATTAGCCATTTCATGGCCATAGATTTCCTCAAGCTCCTTTTTTGTAGGATTGACTGCAACTACATAAGAAGAGCCTACACCAACATACTTCTTGAACTCCTGAGTTTCAGTAGATTCCTGTGTCTTGCCAATAGCAAGAAAAACATAACTGTTATTAATTTCCATAATTGTTTTGTATTTAAATATTTATGTTTATTTGTTATTTATTGAACTTTCACAAGTTTAGAGTATTCAGTAGTTAAAGGAGTTAAGAAGTTCTTACAAGTAAGCAGCAACTCCTTAACTCCTTGATAACTTTCGCTTGTGAAAATGAAATTGTTTGTTAAAAATGTTATTACTCGAATACTGGGGTGTCAACAGGCATTGTATCTTCTACTGTGCTTTCAGTCTGAGGAGTATTAGGAGCTTCATCAACATAAACAGATGATTTTGACTCAGCTACAATATCCTGAGGCTCAGCTACAGCCTCCTTAGGTTCATCATTAACAGAGATGATGTACTGCTTATGCTTCTCATCATAAGAAACAATGTCAGTAGGGAGATACTTAGTAGTCTTCTTAGGTAAGCCATTAACATCAATGCCAGGTTCAATGACCTTCTTGACAAGCTTGTCTACAGGGAAACCAATAACAGAGATAATACCAGCCTCAAGAGAACTAATCTGAGTGTTGCAATCCTCATACTCCTTTGTAAGTTTATCAAGCTTCTCCTTAAGCTTAATACGCTTAGAGAGTAGGGGATCACAAGCCTTGGCTACACACTTAACTGACTGAAACTGACTGTAAGAAATTCTTTTTTCCATTGTTTTTTAAAATTTAAATTGTTATTTGTGAATTGAATGTTTTTATTTATTTTTCTGTGTCGAGGAAAATCTGACTCATATCAACTTTGATATTACCCTTATCATCAGACTCTGCAACTTGAAAGACCTTCTCTCTAAGATGTAATGGACGAGAACCACGAATGGCATTATCACCTCCAACAAAAGAAATAAGAGTCTTGTTGGCTTGACGAGAGATATAGCCAATGGCATCAGCTTCACCACAGATAATATCACCAGTTTTTCCTGCAATGTCTACAGCCATCTCTGTAGTCTCCTCATCATTCTTTCGGATTTGCTTGTCTTTGACATGACATACAAGAATGAGAGTGTCACAAAGAGGTTTAAACATATTAACCATTTCCTTAATGGCATTACGCATGTAAAGATAGCCAGCACCATTAGGCAATTGACGGACATCAGCCTTAGGGTCAATAATCTTATCATTATTAGCATCCTTCAAAACGTTGCCAATTTTATCCTTCTTATAGCCAAAATTGGCACCCATCTGAGTTCTACGATAAAGGACTGCTGCATAGAAGACAGCCATTTCCTCCAATCGGGAAGCATTGTCAATAGTGATGAAGCGATAGAAAGGCTTGTCGCCATTCTCATGATTCTTCTGTGCAATAAGATTGCGGATTTCAAAGATGTCATTGGCATTTCTTGCCTGTACAGCCATAACATCAAGGGCACGATAACCATCTTCCAAATCAATGATAAGATTGTTGTCAAGACTTGCCATTAATGTGCTCTTGCCACATTTAGGCTTGCCAAACAAGACCATCAACCGAGGGTTGTAGTCAGTGGCTTTCCTACGCTGAGTAGGTAAAACGATGTTACTCATTTTAAATGTTTTGTTTTAAATTGAAAATTTGTTATTGAATTGCAAATGTACTTAGACAAAGAAGTCTAAGCAAGATGC
>ERZ870052.48-NODE-48-length-36717-cov-5.979940_pt1 | contig 36717 bp, 29 predicted proteins | sample MGYA00520889_ERZ870052 | MGnify/ENA primary metagenome ERZ870052 (study PRJEB32232, sample SAMN07284988) | human gut metagenome | biome: human-associated habitat; material: feces | host: Homo sapiens | place: Tanzania | collected 2014-08-14 ...
ATTTATTGAAGTAATTGTGAAATATTCGTGAACAAATCGACGCTTTGTCCTTTACTTTAAAAATTTATAGTGCTATAATTAGAAAGGTTTATTATCTAAAAATCAAATTAAAGGAGGAAATAATCATGAACAAGAGCCTGTTTAAAAGAATTGGAACCTCTGTTGTTGCTCTGTCACTTGTCATTTCAAGCCTTTCAGCTGTGACTGCTTCAGCAGAAGATAGTTCTGATTTTCAGCCTTCTGTTACTTACACAAAAGGTGATTATACTTTTGGAAAGCTCTCACATCCTGACAAGCCTGTTTCTACTCCTGACGGTATTGTTGATTACCTGGGTGGTGGAAATGTTGCCGTAACTGGCGAGAATGGTGCTACAGGTCAGGGCGATCAGGGACAAAGTTATGCCTGGTCTGCTGCTTCTTACGGTGACTGGATGTATGTAGGTACCTGCTATGCAGCAATGGGAAACACTTTACAGTTAATGGACTCTGTCCTTGGTGACAAATTTGACCAGGAGGTCATGACAGCTGCACTGAAAGCAATGTTCAATGGCACTTTTTTCTATGGACATGAAAAAGCGGACGGAACGCTTGATGAAGATTCCGGCGGTATTCTCGTTAAGGTAAATGTCAAAACCGGAGAGACAAAACTTTTAATGTCTGAATCTACAACTGGTCAGGGACCGCTTTTCAGAAATGCGATCCGCTTCAATGACAAACTTTATTTCTGCGGTTCTGTCCGCGCGAAAGGACAAAGAAGCGGACTTCCTAGTATCTACTGTATCGATCCTGAAACAGATGAGATCAACTGTGTGTATACAGGAATCACTCCAGCAGAAGCCGGAGCTGCATACAAAGAAGGTATCAGCACAGGTATTCGTGGAATGGCAGTCTTCAACGGTGAATTCATCGCTAGCTGCGTTGGTGTAGATGGACCTTATATTCTGAAGTCCTCTGATCCATCAGCAGGTCAGTCTTCTTTCAAAAAGATTGCAACAAAGAGTGACTTATTCAATTATCCTGCTTATCATTATACGGATAGTATCTATGGTGGTTCTATCTGGGAGATGGTTGAATTCAACGGCAGCCTGTATGTAGCTCTTTGTACCGGAACACAGGATAACAAACCTGACGAACATACAATGCAGTCCTTTGCTATTGTCCGCGGTGACGAGAACTCTGATGGTTCCTGGACATGGACACCTGTTGTTGGTGATAAAGCTGATGGTGCCAGATACACCTTCGGTATCGATCCGGAACGCACACGTGCCGGTGCATGTAATATGCTTGTTTACAACGATCATCTCTACATTGGAGAATACGAGGATATTGAAATTGCTCTTGAAGACGTTGTCTTCAATAAAAATGTAGAGTTCCTTGCTAAGAACCTTGAACAGTCTGTCAGTCTCTACCGTATGGACAAGAATGAAAATATGGAACTGGTAGTCGGAGATGCAACAGAAATGTTCCCTGATGGAGGTAGTTCAGGACTTGGTTCAGGATTCGGACATCATGAGAATCAGTATATCTGGCAGTCTACTGTATATGATGGCAAGATGTACTTTGGAACTTTCGACAGCAGTAGTTTACTCGAGCCAATCGGACAGTTCACAAACGGTGATCTTCTGAATATGACTCCTGAGGAATGGGAATCCCAGATTAACTATCTCAAAGTATTCGTTGAGCTCTTATTGAACAAATATCTTCCAGAATATCCTAATCAGCCAATCACTGCTGATAACACAGATTCTGATGATACAGTTCAACCAGACAGCAGCTCTGTTGAAGATGAAGCTGACAACACTGCAGTTAACAATAATACATCTGAAAGCAACTTGTCTTCTTATGAAATGGTACAGAATGCAATTGCATCTGCAACTAAGAGGTACAACACTGCTCAGGCTGCAACATATTCATCTGAAAAGGATGAAGACAATGCCATCACACTTTCTGATGAACAGTTAGACTCTCTGATGAACGGACTTGAGAACGGTTCCATCAAACCAAATAGTTTAACTCGTAAGCTTTCAACAGACTTAGTTGAATTGCTCTTCAACATGGATCCTTTATCTTCTTCTATAGACGAGCAGGGATCACAGGACTTTATCGATGAATATTCTGCAATATATGACTACTATACAGAATTTGATTCTGAACTTCCTGACGAATTAAAAGAACTGTTAGATATTCTGATCACAATTACAAAAAAGGATAACCTGATTGCATTTGGTGAAATTTTATGCTATCTCGGAAGTGCTGAACGTGGATTTGACCTGTATACTTCAGAAGATGGAAGATCATTTACCACCATTACAACAAACGGATTCGGTGATCCTTATAATCACGGGCTTCGTACTTTTGCAACTGGAGATGACTGGATGGTTATCGGTACTGCGAATCCTTTCTATGGAACACAGTTATGGAAAATGACTTCTCCAACAAAAACTGTTGATCCGGTGGATCCATCTGAACCTGATAAGCCAGTCGGCCCTGAAAAACCATCGGATCCTGTAAAACCATCGGATTCTGTAAAACCAACACCTTCGATTACACCGAGTACTTCTGGAACTTCTTCAACCACTCTTACCGGAAAGAAAGTTGCTCCGGTTAAGACAGGAGATATGACTAACCCGATCGTACCACTCGCAATTGCCGGCGGTTCTCTTATCGTAGTTATTGGTGCTGTGTTTGTACTTCGTAAGAAAAAACATTAGAATAAAACATTGTATTTTAAAAGAGAAGCTGTTTTCAGCTTCTCTTTTTCCTTCTGTAAACCATCACTATGATAACTTTCTTCTGTTATGCACGTAATCCGTTCCCTTTATATCTTAGAATAATGAGTTGAAACGCTCCATCGCTTCTTTTGTCTTCTCATGTTTTCCAAAGGATGTCAGACGGAAATAGTTCTTTCCATTTTCTCCAAATCCTGCTCCCGGTGTTCCGACAACCTGAGCATTTTCAAGGAGGTAATCAAAGAACTCCCAGGACTCCATTCCCTTCGGGCACTCGAACCAGATGTATGGTGAGTTCACGCCGCCTGTAAATGAGATTCCTTTCTTCTCAAGTGTTTCAGCGATCATACGCGCATTTTCACGGTAATATCCGATATTCTCCTGACACTCTTTCATGCCTTCTTCTGTGAATACCTTAGCTCCGGCATACTGGATGATATACGGTGTTCCGTTGAACTTTGTACACTGTCTTCTGTTCCACATATTGTGCAGGCTCAATGTTCCACCGTTTGATGTCTTGAACACAAGCTCTTCCGGAACAACTGTATAGGAGAAACGTGTACCTGTGAATCCTGCTGTTTTAGAAAGGGAACAGAACTCAATCGCACATTTCTTTGCACCTTCAATCGCATAGATGCTTCTAGGAAGTGCAGGATCTGTGATAAATGCTTCATATGCGGAATCGTACAGGATTACAGCATCATTTTTCAGTGCATAGGCAACCCATGCCTCTAACTGCTTTTTATTATAGCATGCTCCTGTCGGGTTGTTCGGAGAACACAGGTAAATGATATCTGCCTTTACATTTTCATCCGGCATTGGAAGGAAATCGTTTTCTTTTGTTCCGTTCATATAGATAATATTCTTTCCATCCATTGTATTCGTATCCACATAAACAGGGTAAACCGGATCCGGAACGAGAACCACGTTATCCTGTGCAAAAAGTTCAGTAATATTTCCTGTATCACTCTTTGCGCCATCTGAAATAAAGATATCTGTAGCTTTTACTTCTACGCCATTGCGTGCGTAATAATCTGCGATTGCTTCCTGTGCAAATGCATATCCCTGCTCCGGTCCGTATCCTTTGAATGTCTCAGATACTGCCTGAGAATCTACTGCTTCATGAAGTGCCTCGATCACACTCTTTGTGAGCGGAAGCGTTACATCACCGATTCCAAGACGAATAATATTTGCTGCTTTCTCCGGATGTGTTTCCTCATATACTTTTACTCTTCTTGCGATTTCTGCAAAAAGATAACTGTCTTTTACATTCTGATAATTTTCATTTAACTTTGGCATCTTGTCAAACTCCTTTCCCAGCTGCTTTCATGCTGTTCACAGTATTCTGCAGCCAATAACTCTAGTATTCCTATGTGTTATATTAACAGATTTTTTTTCATTCGAAAAGAAGTTGAAAAAAAGAAACAAGATTTTGTAAAATCTTGTTTCTTTGATAGTGATTTCAGCACTTTAACTGTGCAAATTGATGATGCGATAAAGAACATTTTTCTTTTTTCTTTCTTACAAAAGCCAGATGATCAGCAAGATTACCTCCACAACAAAGATCACAGGCACTGTAATCATAAATTTTGCTTTCCGTGTCTTATGCCGAAAACACATCATACCTGCGATTGCTCCTACACTTCCTCCGATTAAAGCAAGGATCAAAAGTGTTTTCTCCGGAACTCTCCATGCACCTTTCTTTGCTTTCCATTTATCAATCCCATAGGTACAAAACGCAAACAGATTAATAAATATCAGGTAATACCAGAAATATTTCATAAGATGATCTCCTCCTTCAAGGCAAAGGAATAGATGATCTTCTCCTTCACCGGCTTCTCTAACAGCTGTTCCAGCGCCTGGGCATAGTAATCAAGCTGTGCATGGTACAGTTCTTTCAATTGAGATGCATTTCTGACTCTATCCGTCTTATAGTCGAGCAATACAAGCCCGTCTTCCTCCTCGAACCAGACATCGATAATTCCCTGGACGAGAATAGTCTCTTCCTTTCGATCTTCATCCGCTTCCTGACTTCTCTTCTGAATGTCCTGATATATCTCCGGATAGATCTCAGATGCAGCTACTCCGAGAACAAATGGCTGTTCCTTCCGAAGCTTTCCATTTCCTGCTGCCTGCGTCATTCGTCTTCCACTCTCGCTATTTAAAAATGCAAGAATATCTTTCGTGCGGATACAGTCTGCCATCTCTTTAGACAATCTTCCTGCCTGATAAAACTGTTCGATTTCTTCTTTCAGAAGTTCCTCTGTATATTCTTTTGAAAAATCATGAAGCTCCAGAAGTTTGTGATAAGCACTTCCTCTTGAGGCTCCGGTCAGTCCTTCTTCCTGTTCTTCCAAGAAATGTGGAAGCAGTGGCACGATCTCCGGCTCCTGAATCAATTCTTCTCCTGCTTCTTCCTGCAAAGACTCACGCTTCTTCAACTCTGAAACTGTAAATTTCAGCTTCATTTTTCCTTCTTCTTTATATGGATAAAGGAAATTCATCTGCTGGTCCAGCTTTTCTTCTGCGTCCGGAAGATAAACCTTCGATGTATCCCAGTGTTCAAGCACTTCTCTTGCAATTATTTCCGCCTGTCGCTGTGCATCTTCTGTAAAATCCATCTCTCCTGCATCAAAAATCCGGACTTTAATCGGCAATTGCTGCACCTCTTCACTTTCTGTTTTGAGAATTCCACATAAACCATCTTCTCTTTTGAGATCTTCTTCCTGAAGAAGTGCCGGAAGAATCCAGTCCAGATAACGATTTGCACCTTCTAACTGATAAAGGCTCAATGGAGATTCCCTGTCTGTCATATGGTTCACATATGGCTCCAGACCGTCTTCTCCCATTTTCAGGCTTCCTGTCAGAATCAGCTTTTCCTTCGCTCTTGTCATCGCTACATAAAGCACACGGAGTTCTTCTGCAAGATTCTCAAGCTTTGTCTTCTCCTGAATCATTTTCTTCAAAAAGGTCGGTGCCTTTGTCCTCATCTCGAGGTCTACAACGTCAATTCCAACTCCGTTTCTCGGATGGATCACAATACTTCCTTTCAGATCCTGTGTATTGAATTGCTTTCCTGTTCCGGCTACAAAAACGATTGGGAATTCCAGACCTTTACTTTTATGAATACTCATAATACGGACCGTGTCATCCTGCTCGTCTATGATACTTGCTTCACCATAATCAACATCATATTTTTTCAACTGCTCGATATAACGCACAAAATTAAAGAGACCTTTATAACTCGTTCCTTCAAAAGCTCTCGCTTTCTCAACAAGCATTTCTATATTTGCCTGTCTCTGTGCGCCTCCCGGCATCGCACTGATAAATAACCCATAGCCGGTTTTATCAATTATTTCCGCAAGAAGGTCATGGATTGCCGTATACGGAAGAATTGCCCTGAAATGCTCCAATACCTCGAAAAACTTCCTCAGTTTTCCCTGTACCTGTATTACCTGTCTTTTGTCCACAGTTTCCGGAATTTCTTCCAGACTCAGGCTGAAAAATCCTTCTACCGCCTCGTAAAACAACTGATTCGGATACGAAAGACGAATCACAGACAGTTCTGCTGCCGTCAGACCGGCAAACGGTGAAGTCAAAACTGCTGTCAATGGCAGATCCTGTCTTGCATTATCAAGAACTTTCAGATAATCCAGAAGAACACTGACCTCATACGTCTCAAAATATCCTTCTCTGCTCACAGAATATGCCGGAATTCCCTCCTCGGCCAGTATGGACGCAAAAACTTCTGCCCATCCCTGTAAACTTCTCGTCAGAATCACCATATCCCGATAATGAACCGGACGGTATTCTCCTGTCTCCTTATCAAGCACAACCCCCGTGCTTAAAAGTTCTTTCATTCTCTGTGCGATCATCCGCGCCTCTTCTTCTCTCGCTTCACTGCTCCGAAGCCCCGTCTGATCGTAAAGAAGCAGTTCCGTCTGATCTGTAAACACAGTTTCGTCCGGTAATTCAGGAAAAGAGGCTCCCAAATGCAGTGCCGCCTTATCATCATAGATAATTTCCCCGAATTCCTTCCGCATCAGTTTCCTAAAAATATAATTTGTACTGTCAAGTACTTCGCCTCTGCTTCGGAAGTTCCTGTCGAGATCAATTCTCTGCCTGCTGCTCTCCTGCGTACTGTAGCTGTTATATTTCCCCATAAAGAGTTCCGGGCGCGACAAGCGGAATCTGTAAATACTCTGCTTTACATCTCCAACCATAAAAAGATTGTTCTCTCCTGCCGACTCTCTTGACACACTCGTCAGAATTGTCTCCTGCACCAGGTTACTATCCTGATACTCATCGATCATAACTTCTTCAAAACGTTCCTGATACTCCTGTGCCACCACCGACGGAATCAGTTTCCCTTCCTTTTCTTCCGTCAGAATCCGAAGCGCAAACTGTTCCATATCACTGAAGTCCAACAGATTTCTCTGTCTCTTTTTCTCCGAAAATGCCTCTGCAAAAGCCTGTACCAGCAGAACTAACATCTTCATTGCTGTCTGCGCCTCTTGCATATCCTTGATCCACTCATCAACAGGCGCGTAGAAATAGTTTGCTTTCAGATCTTCTATCAGCTTCTTCGCCTGTTTTCTAAGCCCCTGTGCTTTCTCTTTCAGCTCCGGATCAACCGTCGGATCTTTCTTTCCTGACAGACGTTTCCATGTGAAATTACTGACAATCTGCTCTTGCTGACAAAATGTCTCTGCTTTTTCCAATTGCTCAATCTGTACCAGATCGGAATCTAACATTTCACCATACATATACGGACCGGCCGAAAGTTCGCATACTTCTATTGCCTGTTGAACAACCCCTTTCACATCTGTGAGATTCTGCCTTACTCTTGCCTTTGCTTCCTGCACGACATCTGCTTCTTCCATCTTCTCCGAATCAATATCATAATTATCCACACATTCCTTCAGCCACTTTTCCGGTTGTGGATAACTTCTGGAATATTCGTAAAGCTGGAGGATAAGTTCCTCAATCTTCTGATCATTTCTTCCTGTCCCGTACTGGTCAACAAAGTTTAAGAATGCCTCGGAGCCCTCTGCATAGAAATTCTCGATCAGCTCTTCTAAGACATCCTGCATCAGAAGACGCAATTCTCCTTCTTCTGCAATGCGAAAGGCCGGATCGATCCCGATCACATGAAAATGATCCCGGATCACCGACAGGCAGAAACTGTGGATCGTCATGATCGATGCATTATGGATCAATGTGGACTGCTGCTCCAGATTCACATTTCCCGGCTGTTCTTCCAGCTTCTTCTCAATTGCTGCACCGATTCGCTCTTTCATCTCTGCTGCCGCTGCTTCCGTATAAGTTACAACCAGGAGACGGTCTACATCCGCTGGATCATTCTCATCCGTAATTCTTGAAATGATTCGTTCAACAAGTACGGCTGTCTTTCCTGAACCAGCTGCAGCAGACACGAGAATGTTGCGGTCACGCAAGTCGATTACTTTTTGTTGTTCTTCTGTCCATTTTACGCTCATTCTCCTGCCTCTCCTTTCTCTTCCAAAATACCAAGACGCTCTTTCATAGAATTCAACGCTTCTTCCAGCGTATACTTTCTTAATCTTCTGTACTCACAGCCTTCAATCCTCTGGTCAAATCCGCAGATATCCCTGCACCCACAGTAATCACAGCCGGTCATCTCATCAAGTACATACGGAAGTGCTGAGACCTCTCCCTGATACATCACGTCTTTCAACTCTTTTTCTTTCTCTTTTGTATACGCGAGAACCGTATCAAAGTTCTCCTTTGATAACGCTTTTGATGCCGAACCGAGTGTTCTGTTCTTATTCATCCGCAGCGGATAGAATGTTGAAGTTCCACTCAGATTCCGCTCCAGATGCTCAACTACATTTTCATCTGCATTGATCAGTCCATCCAGCTTCAGCTCTTTTAGAATACTTTGCTCGACTTCCGCTTTTGTCTCTTCTTTCTTCACGATCGGATCCTGGATCCGGTAATAAAAGATGCCGGCCGGAAGTACTTCCTTCTCCGGATGCTTCTGCCGTTCAATCTCCAACGCCGCGTTCAAATAAACCGGAAGCTGCATCTGCAGACCGTGATAGAATGCTGTGATATCAAATGCTTTCCTTCCGGTTTTATAATCTGTCACTTTCACATAAATTGCATTTTCATCTTCACAAGTGTCGATTCGGTCAATCTTTCCGCTTCCAAACTTAAATTCACACCCGCTCGGAACAAAATCGCCTGCCGCCATCTGCTGTGTCAGTGCCCAGACGGACCGGTTGATCAATTGCTTGATTCTGTGGATCATATATTCATTACGTGCGGATGAGAATAAAACTGTATTTCCATAATCCAGAATACTTTCTTCTACACTCTCATCGATCAGCTGCTCCCGCTTCTCTTCCGACATCGTAACCCAGTCCAGACCTTCCTCTTCTACCTTATGTGCAAATCGCTCCAGTGCCTGATGTGCAATGTTTCCCAGATCCATTGCTTCAAACCCATATTTTTCCCGTTCTGACAGACGAAGTCCGTAATTCAGGAAATGTGCATATGCACAGGAAGCAAAACGCTCCAGTCTTGTTACACTGACACGCTTCGGATCCAGAAAGAGTTCTTTTGCTACTCTGCTTCCAAGACTCGGCTCATCCTTCCGGTAGAAACCGGCTTCTATAATCTGCTTCAGAGTTTCCTGACTCTGTTCATCTTTTACAAACCATCTGTACAGTTCTTTCCAGGAATCATCCAGTCCATGCTCCCTCTCTCTTAAACCTTCTGCAATCTGCAAAAGTCCGCTCCTTCTCATCATCTCATGATCAAGCAGCCCTTTTCTGTCTTCCTCTACCGGAACAAGTACCGGGAACAGACGCATCAGGTCCTGGATCAGATAAGCCGGGCGCAGTGCTTTTCCTTCCCCGGATACTTTCGCCCAGGACAGATACAGAAGTTCTGACGGTTTCGTCAGATTCATATAGAGATAAAATTTCTGAATATATAACTTCTCTTTTGGTCCGGGAGAAAGATTCATCTTCTTCTCCTGGAACTGTTTTCTGTCTCGTTCAGAAAGCAGACCTCTTGCCCCTGCATTTCCCGGAAGAAGCGTATCATTTGCTCCGACAAAAAATAATGCGCGGATATTTTTGATACGCGTTCTCTCCACATCTCCGATCACAACCTGATCCAGGCTTGGAGGGATCACGCCAACCTTCGCCTCCTCAAGTCCTGCATCAAGAAGCTCACAATATTCCTTCAATGGAATCTCTTCTTCCCCCAGAAGTTCAACGAATTTATCAAATAACTCCAGAACAATACGGTAAATCTGTGCATATTCCTTCGCCAGTGCCAGTTCTCCATCTTCCTGGAATTTCTGCTCCAATTCTGCAAGCTGCTCCTGGATCTTCTCCTGAACCAGATATTCATAAACTGCGAGTGTGATCTCTTTTACCGTCTTTTTTCTCTTCTTCAGGACTGTATGCAGCGGTGTCAGTTTTTCCACAAAATGCACGCGCAGATGATTCAGTTCTTCCAGTTCTTCCTTTGTCGTCATCGGTGTCTTTCTCACCCAGACCTGATCCCATTTCTTGAATCCTTTCAGATCCAGCGCAAGGCAGTAATTTTCCAGGCGGTCTACTTCATCTCTTGTAAACCCACACAGTCCGGTCCGCAGATAACGAAAAACACTTTCGTAAGTATAGTTCTGTTCTACCATCACAAGCAGACTTCTTAAATACTCTACAAAAGAATTTAACAGGATACTCTTCTTATGATCCATAAAAACCGGAATTTCATAATGTTCGCATGCCTTCTCCAGCGAATCGGCATATGCATTCAGATCAGAAGCAATCACTGCGATTTCCCGATATCTGTATCCTTCTTCTCTCACCAGACGCCGGATCTCCTCTGCCACATACTGAGCCTCTTCCTGTGGTGTATGAACTTCATGAAGAGAGATTGACTGCATTTTCTCCCCATCGTATTTTCTTCTTGAATAACGGAACAATTCTTCTTCCAAAAATGCCATCTCCGGATTCTCTTTGAACCGGTACGGTGGATTCTTGCATAGCCAGACAGGCTCATCAATCTTTGCTTTCACTTCCTGCGCCACTTCTGTCAGAGATGTCACCATCTGTTTACTCAGTGCAAAGAGCTGATACGGATGCTTATAAACAAACGGATCTTCCCTCCGATCGATCTCAACCGTCAGCATGATCTTATCGCACACTTTCAGAAGTTCCCCGATCAGACGGTTCTGCACCGGTGTAAATCCGGTAAACCCATCCATTGCAATCACACTGTCTTTGAGCATTCCCGCCTCCGATACAGTCTGGCTTAATACATCAAGCAGTTCTTCCTTTGTAATATATTTATCACGCAGATAATCCTCAAAACCTTCATATACTTTACGGATATCCTTCATTTTATAATACAGATAACTTTCCGGATTCAGTCCTTCCATGAAAGAATCAAGCTGTTCAAAATCAATTCCATACTGCGTAAATTCTGATATCACGGACTTTACTTCGCTGATATATCCCTGCTTCTTAAGATTTCCCTTAAGAACAGTCAGCTCCTCTTCGTAATTTCCTGCAATCTTGCGGAGTACCAGATTCTTTCCCTCATCATCAAGGATCGGCTGTCTTTCCTTTCCTGTCTCTTCAAAGACACGGTGAGCCAGACGTCCAAAACTTAAGACATCAATATTCATAATGCCGCCGCGCGGATGAGCCATACACAGATCTTTCTGCGTCTGCATTGTAAACTGCTCCGGCACAAGAACAAGATAATTCTTCTCCGGATGACGGATCGACTCCTCGACAATGTACTGATATAAGTAATGGGACTTTCCGCTTCCGGAATTCCCGAAAATAAACTGCAATGACATGCTCTGACTCCCGCCTTTCTTTGTAATATCTAAGCAAAAGACAGGCTGTCGTTCACAGGAATGAGCCATATTTCTCAGCCTTCTCTGTGCCCGGCAGCCCGTCTGGGTTTTTCCTTTCTTCTATTATCGCAAATTTATTTCACAAGGTCAACCAGTGCTGTCTTCGGAATTGCACCGATCTGTCTTCCGCTCTCTTCTCCACCTTTGAATGCGATGAAAGTCGGAATGCTCATAACTCTGTATTTCTGTGCAATGTCGATATTCTCATCGATGTTGATGTGGCATACCTTTACATCACTGAGTTCTTCTGAAAGAGCTTCTACGATCGGAGCCATCATCTTACATGGTCCACACCAATCTGCGTAAAAATCAACAAGTACCGGCTGCTGTGCCTGAAGTACTTCCTGATCAAAATTGTCTGTTGTAAGTTTTACTACTGCCATCTTTATATCCTCCTTATAGATGTTATATCTTTTATCTGTAACTGAACAGTTACCTTTTTCCTTTGTTACAACCTTAGTATAGCACATATTTTTTATTTTTCTGTGATAAAATCACAAAGAAACCGACAGTTTGGATTTCTCCTCCCTGCCGGTTTCCTTCATTACTTCTTATATCGTTTTATCTTATTGCAACCAGGTCTGCGACCCTTTATTTACGCTTCATCGATTGCCTTACCGATATCACGTCTCATGTATTTATTCTTAAAGTTTACCCACTCTGTTGCTGCATATGCATTCGCACGGGCTTCTTTCAGATCTTTTCCCTTCGCTGTCACGCCAAGAACACGTCCGCCGTTTGTCACGATCTGATCTCCGTCGAATTTTGTTCCTGCATGGAAGCAGTAATATCCTTCGTGCTTCTTGAACTCTTCCAATCCTGTAATTGGGAAGCCTTTCTCGTAGCTTACCGGATATCCTTCGGATGCGAGTACGACACAGACTGCTGCATTGTCTTCAAACTGAAGATCAACCTGATCCAGTGTTCCGTCGATACATGCTTCCATAACTTCAAGGATATCATTCTTCATACGAGGAAGTACAACCTGAGCTTCTGGATCTCCGAAACGGGCGTTGTATTCAAGAACCTTCGGTCCGTCTTCTGTCAGCATCAATCCAAAGAAGATAACTCCCTTGAACGGACGTCCTTCTGCTGCCATTGCGTCTACCGTTGCCTGGTAAACATATTTCTCACAGAATTCTTCTACTTCTTTTGTATAGAACGGGCTTGGAGAAAATGTTCCCATACCACCTGTATTAAGTCCTGTATCTCCGTCTCCGGCACGCTTATGATCCTGCGCACTTGTCATTGTCTTGATTGTCTTTCCATCAACAAAAGAAAGTACGGAAACCTCGCGGCCTGTCATAAATTCCTCAATGACCATCTCATTTCCGGCTGTACCAAACTTCTTGTCCAGCATGATCTCCTTCACGCCTGCTTTTGCTTCTTCCAGATCCTTACAGATCAGAACACCTTTTCCGAGTGCAAGTCCGTCTGCTTTCAAAACAATCGGGAACTTTGCTGTCTCAAGATAAGCAACTGCTGCTTTTGGATCTGTAAAGTTCTCATAAGCTGCTGTCGGAATGTTATATTTCTTCATCAGGTCTTTGGAAAATGCTTTAGATCCCTCAAGAATCGCTGCATTCTTCTTCGGTCCAAATGTGCGGATTCCTGCTTCTTCAAGAACATCTACAAGACCGCCTACCAGCGGATCATCCATTCCTACGATACAAAGCTCAATCGCATTCTCTTTTGCGAAATCTCTTAATTTATCAAATTCCATAGCGCCGATCGGTACACACTGCGCATACTCAGCGATTCCGGCATTTCCCGGAGCACAATAGATCTTATCTGCTCTTGGGCTCTTTGCCACGCTTGCTGCGATTGCATGTTCTCTTCCGCCGCTTCCTACGATCAATACGTTCATAGTCTCTGCCTCCTTACTCGGTAACGATTGTACGATGTCCTTCTACTTCAACCTTTCCGTTTGCGATCAGGTCGATCGCATGTGGAAGGATCTTCCATTCAGCCTGTTCCATCACTCTGCGCTGAAGTACTTCCGGGGTATCTCCATTCTGTACTTCCACAGCCTTCTGTAAGATGATCGGTCCTGTATCAGTTCCCTCATCTACAAAATGTACCGTAGCGCCGACTACTTTCACACCACGTTCCAAAGCTGCCTCGTGTACTTTCAGTCCATAATAACCTGTTCCACAGAAAGACGGGATTAGAGATGGATGAATATTGATGATCCGGTTCTTATACTTCTTGATCATCTCCGGTGGGATTACCACAAGGTAACCTGCCAGCACGATCAGATCCGGTTCATATGCATCCACGGCCTTTAAAAGTTCCTGGTTAAACACTTCTCTTGACTCATAGTCCTTTGGAGAAATGCATTTCGCATCGATTCCATTTTTTTCTGCACGTGTCAGTGCATAGGCATTTTTATTATTACTGATCACACCCACAAGTTCTGTGTTCGTGATCGTACCATTCTTTACGCTGTCGATGATCGCCTGAAGGTTTGTTCCACCTCCGGACACCATGCTTAAGACTCTTAACATAAAGTCACTCCCTTTTCGCCAGCCTCGATCTTGCCGACTACATATGGCTTATCTCCTGCTTCGCGGATTGCATCCATTGTCTTATCAACGTCTGCCGGATCAACAGCGAGAACCATTCCAAGTCCCATGTTGAATGTGTTGTACATCATCTGCTCTTCGATTTCGCCCTCTTTTGCAAGTTTTGCAAAGATTGGTGGAATCGGGTAGCTGTCTTTTTCTACAACTGCATGAGTTCCTTCTTTGAGCATACGCGGAATGTTCTCATAGAATCCGCCACCTGTGATATGGCTGCATGCTTTTACTGTAACACCTGCATTTTTGATGCTTTTAAGTGCTTTTACATAGATTCTTGTCGGAGAAAGAAGTGCCTCTCCAAGAGTAGTTCCAAGATCATCATAATAAGTATCTAAAGATTCTTTTGTAATATCAAATACTTTTCTTACAAGTGAAAATCCGTTGCTGTGAACACCTGTAGAAGCCATTCCGATCAGAACATCTCCGGCTGCAAGATTCTCTCCTGTGATCATATCTTTCTTATCGCAAACACCAACTGCGAATCCTGCAAGATCATATTCATCTTCCGGCATAAGTCCCGGATGCTCTGCTGTCTCTCCACCGATCAGAGCTGCATCGGACTGCTTACATCCTTCTGCAACACCTTTTACGATTGCAGCGATCTTCTCCGGATAGTTCTTTCCACATGCAATGTAATCCAGGAAGAACAGCGGCTCTCCACCTGCACATGCGATATCGTTCACGCACATAGCAACAGCATCGATTCCGATTGTGTCATGCTTATCCATTACCATAGCAAGTTTTACCTTTGTTCCGCATCCGTCTGTACCGGAAAGAAGAACAGGCTCTTCCATCTCTTTGATCTTCGCAAGAGAGAAAGCTCCTGAGAATCCGCCAAGTCCTCCGAGAACTTCTGCGCGCATTGTCTCTTTTACATATTCTTTCATTAATTCCACTGATTTGTAACCGGCTTCAATATCTACACCTGATGTCTTGTAATCCATCGTAAATCTCCTTTTCTTTCGAATCGTAATATTTATTTATTGTTGAGATATTCCTCATAACCAACTTCTGCAAGTCTGTCTGCTTTTGCCTGTACCGTATCTTTCATCTCTGCAGAATAAGCTTTCAGTTTCTCTAAAAGCTCCGGATCTGACATTGCAAGCATCTTCGCTGCAAGAATTGCCGCATTCATACCGCCGTCGATCGCAACTGTAGCAACCGGGATTCCAGGTGGCATCTGAACGATTGAATAAAGTGCGTCCATACCCTCCAGATTCTTTCCTGACATTGGGATACCAATTACCGGCATTGGGAAAAGTGCTGCGCACATTCCCGGCAGATGCGCTGCCATACCTGCTCCTGCAATAATTACTTTGATTCCCTTTCCTTCAGCTGCCTTTGCCCAGTCAAAGAAGACATCCGGCATACGGTGTGCTGAAATGATTGTCATCTCATAATCGATTCCAAACTTCTCCAGTGTGGCTGCTGCCTTACTCATCACCTTCAGATCTGAGTCGCTGCCCATGACAATTCCTACTTTTGGCATATCATTTCCTCCTTCAGTGGTATACCGTTTTCCAATCTTTGGAAAACTTTGTTTATTTATTATCCATACTTATGAAAGATTCCATTTAATCATCTATTAACTATCCAATCGCCTACAGGATTTCCTTAAAATCCCGCTTCGTCCAAAGGCTCATTAAGTACCTCTGTTCCCGGCAATACGAATCTTCCGTCCTTTAATAGTATAATGTCTTTTCCCTCGTTTGTCACTACACTTATTTCTTCTAACTCTTTATAAGGCACGGTTATATCTGTATGACAGTTAAAGTATGCTTTTGATACATCTTCCTTACGAAGAAGAGAACAGGAATTATCTTTTGCCACAATTTCTTTTCCGTTTGGATTGTAAACTCTGATCTCCTCACTCCAGGAATAGCATGTATCTCCTACTGCAAAATGCGGTCCTGTCTTCTCTGCGATCAGAATCGGCATCTTGTCTTCTATATTAAATTTCTTTGCTGCCACATATGCAGTTGTATTTGTTCCAATTGCGAACTCACCAAGCGGAAGAGTCTCATGATTTTTCAATACATTATCATAAATGTATTTCTTATTTTGTGCTTCATCCTCGAAGTTCGTACATGTATAGTCGGTGATCTTTCCATCCTGAAATGTCAGCTTCAGATTCTCATACTGAAGCCCGTCCAGATATACCTTGCTCACATGAAGTATGCCGTTCGTTCCTTCCAAAACCGGTGAAGTGAATACTTCTCCGACAGGAATATTCACGTCTGCCACACAGTTTTCGAAAATTGTCTCCTTCCTGGCATCTTTCAGATGATATAACTGTACTGTAATATCTGTCTGATTTTCATCTTTTCCTTTGACACGTACAGAGACTCCCTGATCTAACGCATCAATCATCGTCTGCTGTACTTTTTCGTAAAGCTTTGCATCTAATGTATTGATCTTGATCACTTCATCAAAGATCTTCGAATAATCTGCTCCAATCTCCGGTACCGGATAAGCGACAATCGTGAAGCTTCTTTCCTCGCCCTTGATATACTCATTCGTGATCTGTCCTGATCTGCTGCTAAAGAGAAGATCCAGTTCTCTCTGCGCCTCATCATATGCCGGTGCCGCCTCTTTCGCTTCCGGTGAAAATGGAGTCTCACCGAAGATTTCCATAACTGCCGGTCCTGCAACTCCTGCTGCCATCTCTTTATTTTGCTCAAAAACGGTCTTCATCACCTCAAGCTTACGTTCTACATAACGTTTATCCATGAAGAGTGCCTGGTCCTGTCTGTGATCATACTCATACTGCTGATTCGCAATCGCACCGTAATATCCAATCTTATGGTGCTCTCTCTTCGTGATCACACTGGATGCTGCACGGTAAATAACCGGCTTTAATCCCATCTTACGGAAGTTCTCGATCGCAATGCGGATCACCTTTTCAAACCCAAGGCTGTAACGGATATTTACAATCGATTTCTTTGACAGATCTTTTCCTGTGTTAATAAAACCAATCCGATATCCTTCCGTATACACATCTGCCATCTTCTGCAGTGTCTCCTGCGGCAGATTTCTCAGATGATGCGCTGTTCCAAGTTCATTCTTGGAAATGTATTCGCCAAATTCATAAAGATAATCATCTTTATCGAGATCTGCATTTTCAATGATCTGTACTGCAAAATCCGCTGACGGGTCCATCTGCTCCAAAATTCGGTCTGCATAGAACACATCACAGTAATCACTTGCATACCAGTACAGAATCTCCTTGATCTGCTCCGGCTTTGGAACTGAATTCTCTTCCTCGCTCATTCCTTCAAAACAGGTATAGACTTCAAGAAATAACTCATAGAGGATCGTCAGATAATCCTTGCGCTGTTCAAACACATATGGGATCCCCGCTCTGATTTCCGTATACAACAAACTTAAAAGCTGTCCCATCTCCTGCCCGAATTTCTCACAGGCATAGTCCTGATTGGCATAACTTGTCTGATATTTTTCTCCTATAATATCACTATAAAGAATCCTGTTCAGGCTGCGCTTTTCTTCAAGACTTAAGCTGTCCCAGATTCCATCTTCTATCTTTCTTCGTGTATTCTCTAATTCAAGCAAAAACAAGGTACAATCCTGAAAATAAGGAATATATGCTGCATCCACTGTTTCTTCTGTCACGATCGTGCGCAGACGCTCAACTGCCAGTTCATGACGCTGTGTGCACTGTTCATTTTTCTCCTTCTGTAACTCACTTAACGTTCCGATCATAAGCTCAGACCTCCAACAAAAATTCCGAGGAAACACAAGATCTGCGCAATACCGATCCCGATTCCACATTTACAGGAAAGATACTTCCTGTCCTGCTCTTCAAATCCTTCTATCGCACTTCGGATTCCATATATGTCAAGCATTAAAGAAAGGATTGCAATCCCTCCGACAATTCCAGCTGCCTTTCCTCTCGTCAGGAATGCATATCCGACGCAGCCCAGCAAGATAGCAAGCGACCATCCGGTCAACCAGCAGGAAATCACACCTCTTCTTGACTGCAGATAAGCTGCTTTCCCATATTTCTTTGATTGATTACTCTTTCGTTCCTTTTCTTTCTTCTGTTTTTTTTCTCTTTCATCGTTTTTCTTTTCTTTTTTTCCGATCATTTCTTCTCCTTAGTAGATTACAAACTACAAAAACTATATATCCAAGTACACCGCCGATTGTATTCAGCAGAATATCGTCCACATCAAAGCATCCCACTTTCGTGATCAGCTGCATTAACTCTACACAAAGAGTCAGACAAAAACTCCAAAATAATGTTTTAAAAAAGCTTCTTCTTTTTCCTGCCATTGCAGAAAAGTAACCAACTGGCATGAAAATCAGAATATTTCCAAATAAATTTGAGAACACCGCAAATGTTCCCAGCTGATGTCTGTATTGAATAAATCTCTTAATCTCTTTGAATAGCACCAGATTGTAATGGTATTCATCCATTACGCCTTCCCTGCCGTACCAGTCTGACAAGAACAGAAAGTATACAAGGAAGATAATATATAATATAAACAGGATCTTTCCAAGCGTCCTGACTCTCTTCGCTTCTTTTTTTGTCAATTTCTTACACCTTCACAGAAAAAGAAAGTCCCCTCTGCCGGTTCAATTCGGACGTAACTACTCACAATGAACAAGCTACGAGGGGACTTTCCTTTTAAAATGTTATATTATTTTTATGTTTTAACAGGCTGGCTCCATTGATAATAGAAATAATTCCTACCGTAACTCCTGTAACAAGCAGGATAATTCCAATTGCAATGCTACCTGCTCCGCTGTTTCTCATTACACGATACGCTTTTTCCAAAACACCAGGCCTCCTTATTTTGCTCCATATTTCTCATAATATGCATCGATCGCTGCTTTTAATTCATCATCGATCACTACTTTTCCGTCACATTCCTTGTTGTAAAGACACTCTACAACATCTTCCATTGTAACGATTGCTGCTGTCTCAAATCCATAGAGATCTTTCACTTCGTCAAGTGCGCACTTCTCTCCGCCTTTTCCTACTTCCATGCGGTTTAAGGATACCATAAGTCCAACGATTGTAACATCAGCAGCACCTTTTACCTTCGGAACTGTCTCTTCCATGGATTTACCGGATGTTGTAACATCCTCGATCATGATCACGCGGTCTCCGTCTTTCAGCTTGCTTCCAAGGAAACTTCCTTTATCTGCGCCATGATCCTTCTCTTCCTTACGGTCTGAGCAGTAACGTACTTCTTTTCCATATAATTCACTGTATGCGATTGCTGTTACAACTCCAAGCGGGATTCCTTTGTACGCCGGTCCAAACAGTACATCAAAGTCATCTCCATATGTCTCATGGATTGCTCTTGCATAATACTCACCAAGTTTCTTTAACTGGGATCCTGTCACATAAGCTCCTGCATTCATGAAGAATGGGGATTTTCTTCCGCTTTTCAGTGTGAAATCTCCAAATTTCAGTGCGGCACAGTCTACCATAAATTCAATAAATTCCTGTTTATATGCTTCCATATCTCTTAAAACCTCCATATTTACGGGCTTTTCTCGCCCTTACTTTCTATACTTTATCCCCTACTACACCATTTTCACACCATTTCATACTCAACTACACCTTTTCTCGAACTTTTCCATTTCTAAGAACAGCGTATCTTCTGTTATATGGCAGTAAGTGATTTACCCATCACGGCCCCCTTTCCTAGCGAAATTGGGAAAAGAACTATTAAATCTTTTCAATTTTATCATATATTTCCTGTTATTTCAATCGAGGAACTTCCTTAAAAATGTACGAAAAGCTGTCAAATAGTCCTTTTCTTACTCTACAACTTGATTATTCAGCCATTTATCTAATCTTGCTTTAGTATCGCCAATCTCCAGATCATGGTTCTATCGGCAGTTTTCCAATACTTGAATTTTTTTTTAGTTTAGTGCTTAAACAGTAAGTAGACAAAAACTATAAATTAAAATCGCTTATTTATTGATAGTGTCCCACAATTCCAATGCTCTATTGATAATCGGAAGAATTTCTTCCTTTCTATTTATCAACAAATTATTCATGTGTGTTTTTTGTACGTCTGTTAATTTTTTAGATGTATCAACTTCATTCCCCTTTTCGTCTATTTCAATTTCTCCCGGATATAATGCCAAAAATATTTTTCTATTCTCATCGATGTTTATAGTAATGTCCATATTGCCTTTACGAGCAGTAAGCCAAAAATTATTAGTATCTAATTCATATTTTCCAATAGATTTAGGCGTTACCAAATAATCAACACCATCTTCTGTCAAAGCATAATTTCCTTGATATTTTTCAATGAATTTTTCATTTAATTCTTTAGTGAAACCAGCACGCTCAACACTTTTATACATATTATTGTGTTGAACTTTACAGATACCGATATATGCACACCCTAAAATCCCAACAGTTAAAACACCTGCTGTCAAACCTATAAATGCCTTTTTGTAAACTTTAAAGTTGTCAATTTTTTTAACCATGACCATATCCCCCTTTAACAAAGTATCTAGCGAAACATCAAATTCATCGCTAATTTGAACAAGCGTTTGTAAATCAGGATAACTTTTTTGATTTTCCCAATTAGAAACAGTTTGTCTTGTTACATGAAAGATTTTTGCAAAATCTTCCTGTGTCATATTTCTTTTTTTCCTTATTTCGATAATTTTTGCACCGATATTCATCTTGTTACCTCCTTCGAGTTATATTATTAAGTCCATAGCCCAAAAAAGCTAGCAACCCACCTTTACACACCTAAAAAAAGCAGCGCAAATAATCTTTGACAGGCGAAAATTCAAGGTTTTTCACACCATCATAATTAAAAAAATGACGCAGATAATGTTTTCACTACCTACGCCATTTCCCATTACACTTTTAAAATATTTACTCCATTTTAAAATCTGTTACGATATTTTGCAGTATTCTACGATACCTTTCTTTGAAGAAAAATGTCTGTAAACTTTGATTTCCAGCAAACTTTTCAATATTTTCAACCGCTTTATTCTGTTATGAAATTTTCTCTCAAATTATTTCTGCACAATAGTAGAGAATATCTTGTCACGTGGCAACTGATTTGGTAGAATAAGACAAGGCACTACATGAGAATAGTAGGCGGTTAGTCCTTCAACAGAGGGACTGAACCCTCTGATTACATAGAACTCCTGCTTGCAGGAAATCTGGGAAAGGAGGGCTTGACTTATGAGTGATTTTGAAATGCTCTCCATCGTACTAATGATACTTAGTATTGTTGTAACGATTTTGATTGCGTATATAAATCAATCAAAAAAGTAACCGCCCCTCGCCCAAGGAATGCGGTTACTCTTTTGAGTAATTAAATAATTTGGACTAACCAACTATCAGTAGTGCCTTTTTATATTCTTATTCTAACAAATACCTATTCAAATGTCAAATCTGACACGCTTAAAGAATTTCCTGATTTTATCTCTCATATTACTTCTTTAGAAACTTTAATATGATTACTACCACACATACTACCAGAACAAGTACCCCTATAGTTACGATTACTCCTGTATTCATGTTTCAACCTCCGCTTCAACATCTGATTTATTTTCTAATAAAATCATACTGTATCTCTGAATTGTAGCAAAATTCATCTTACAGGCATAGTGTTAAAAACTGTATGTAACTTTTATATCATTGTTTTTCCCTGTTACTTTTCCTTGAAGCCAACCATTAAATTTCGCCAAATCTTTGAATGCTGAAATATCCATAGACAGCCTTGCATATGTCGATGTCCTGGTGAGTTTCGCATTAGAATAGGTGCAACCAACAGTAATAATCTTTTTATCATATGCACTAGTACACTTGTTATTTGAAACTGTCATATAAAAATGACAATTTACTACGCCACTTGTATATGAAACCTTCCATGTACGAGAAGTTGTCCTTTCTCTTGTTAAAACTTCCTCAATTTCAAGAACCCCTTCATTCCCCTCTGCATCTATAATTGTTTGAGATATTGTATCCCCCTCTTTTATACCCTCTGTTGATAAAACAATTTGGTCTGTGTTACTTGGTTCAGCAGCTTTAACAACCACTCCATTTGATACACTCGTTAATACAAGCATAATAGCTGATATTCCCACTAACATTCTTCTATATATTTTTTTCATGTCATTCCTTCCTTACCAAATTCATTAATTGTTATTTAGTGACTATTAATTTTCTTCTCCTTTCCTAACTGATTTTGAAAGTAATTCAAGAAGTTTTCTTCCATTCCAGTATAACACATAGCCAATAGCACTCCAAATAATGATAATCACAGCAATAGAAATGGAATTCATTTTCCATCCTAATAAAAGAACAATGCTTATCACCGCACTGATCAGCAGAATCTTTTCTTTTAATTTCATCTCTCTTTTGTGCTCTTGATGAACTATCTTTTCAGCAGTATCCTGTATTTTTTCTTCTGTTTCTACAGTGCCAATACCTCTAACCAAACAGTCCAATGAAACACCAAATAAATCACATATAGAAATTATATTTTCCAAATCTGGAACAGCACTTCCTGTTTCCCATTTAGAAATTGCCTGTCTTGATACCATCAATTTCTCAGCTAGTTCCAATTGTGTCATACCTGCATTTTTTCTCAAATTTTGTAATTTTTCATGAAACTTCATTCTTGCTCCTTTCAATGCTTTACATGATACTAATTTCCCACTGAGAAGCAAACCACTTTCTGCTTACATCTATGCTACTTTTAGTTGCACACAGTACTTTACCTGTTTTTTCACCTGATTTAAGTATTTTTCATAGCATCTATATAAATAAATAAGTGGAAGTCTGTCAATGTTTTCAGTCCTTCCACTCATTTTCATTCATTTATCTTATTAATTCTCTCCGGGTTTATTTTACAATACCAACCATATCTTTTACATTCTCAAAGCCATTCTTCTTCATATAAGCTTCGATTCCATCAATTACTTCCAGTGTCACTGCCGGATTGTGGAAGTTTGCTGTTCCTACAGACACTGCACTTGCACCTGCAAGAAGGAATTCGATTGCATCTTCTGCACAGGAAATTCCACCCATTCCGATGATCGGAATATTAACAGCCTGTGCCACCTGATAAACCATGCGGACTGCAACCGGTTTCACGATCGGTCCGGATACTCCTCCTGTCTTATTCGCTACTGCAAATGTCTTTCTGTTGATATCAATCTTCATTCCTGTCAGTGTATTGATCAGAGACACTGCATCTGCGCCACCGGCTTCTGCTGCCTTTGCAATCTCTGTGATATCTGTTACATTCGGTGTCAGCTTCATAATGATCGGCTGCTTTGCGATCTTCTTAATCTGCGCTGTCAGCTTTTCTACATTATGTGCATCCTGGCCAAATGCAAGAAATCCTGCATTAACGTTCGGACAGGAAATATTGATCTCCATCATATCAATCGGTTCGTCTGCAAGACGCTCTACAACCGCAAGATACTCTTCCGGAGCGTGTCCGCATACATTTACGATGATCTTTGTATCAAAATTCTTCAGATATGGAATATCTCTCTCGCAGAACAGATCGATTCCAGGATTCTGAAGTCCGATGGCATTCATCATACCGCCATAAACTTCAGCTACACGCGGAGTCGGGTTTCCGGCCCACGGTACATTTGCTACACCTTTCGTTGTCACTGCTCCAAGACGGTTCAGGTCTACAAATTCTGAAAATTCTTCTCCTGAGCCAAATGTTCCTGATGCAACTGTTACCGGATTTTTCCATTCTACACCGGCAATATTTACGCTCATGTTCATTAGATTTCCACCTCCGTAGACAAGAATACAGGGCCATCCTTACAGATACGCTTGTTATTTACATTGCTGTGTGCGTCCTTCTCTTTAGACCTGCATACACATGCCAGACAGGCACCGATTCCGCATGCCATTCTCTCTTCCAGTGAGATATAACACTCAATTCCGTTCTCTTCTGCGTACTGTTTGATCGCACGGAGCATCGGAGTCGGTCCACAGGCATAGATCATATCTGCTTCCAGAGCATTTTCACGGATTGCATCCATAACATTTCCCTTTGTTCCGACACTTCCATCTTCTGTGGAAATATAAAGTTCTCCGTTCTGCTCGAACTCTTCTTTAAGGAATGTCTGTGCGTCACGGTATCCTACTACGATCTGTTTCTTCTCGCAGTTCATCTGTTTCGCCAGTTCAAGAATCGGCGGTACACCGATTCCTCCACCCATCAGAAATACTTTCTTTCCTTCAGCCTTCTCGTATGGGAATCCATTTCCAAGAGGTCCGATCACCGGAATGATGTCTCCTGCTTTCAGCTTAGAAAATTCTTCTGTTCCTGTCTTCGGTCCTGTCACACGGTAAACAACACGGAGTCTTCCGTTCTCTTTATCAATCTCACAGATACTGATCGGACGTGGAAGCAGCTTGCTTCCGTCTGTAGTATACATGGAGATAAACTGCCCCGGCTTTGCGTCCTTTGCCGCTTCTGTATTGATCCACATGCTGTAGATTCCATCCGCCAGCTGTTCCTGGGAATGTACTACTGCATTTTCTTTCTGCTTTGCCATAAACTTATGCAATTCCTTTCTTGAAATTATGAGAAACACAATCTGCGGATTTCTCAAATTCTATGGTAAATTATTTTGCCGCTGCAAGTGCTCCGCTGATATCAGCTACCATTGCTTCAACTGCTGCTCTGGATGCATCTCCGAAATTCTCCGGTCCGAACTTCGCATAAGCTTCCTGCTTGTAAGCTGCAATAATTCCACGGGAAGAGTTTACGATTGCACCAAGTCCGTCTTCGTTAAAGAAATGAACAAGGTCTTTTCCCTGTCCGCCCTGTGCACCATATCCCGGTACAAGGATGTAGGACTTCGGCATGATCTCTCTTAATACTTTACCCATCTCCGGATAAGTAGCTCCTACAACAGCTCCGATGTAGCTGTACTCATCTCCCATGCAGTCAGCTCCCCACTCGGCAACCTTCTCACCAACCCACTCATAAAGCGGTCTTCCGTCAATGATTCTGTCCTGGAACTCTCCACTGGACGGATTGGATGTCTTAACAAGAATGAACAGACCTTTCTTCTCTTCCTTGCATACGTCAACAAATGGATTCACTCCGTCAGATCCAAGGTACGGATTCACTGTTGCAAAGTCCTCTCCGAATGGTGTATATTCCTTGCTTCCAACCTTGATCTTTCCAAGATGTGCTGTTGCATAAGCAGCAGATGTAGAACCGATATCTCCACGCTTTACATCTCCGATGATCACAAGGTCTTTCGACTTACAGTAATCTACTGTCTTCTTAAATGCCATCAGTCCAGGAATTCCGAACTGCTCGTACATTGCGATCTGTGGTTTTACTGCCGGAATCAGATCATAAGTCTTGTCAACGATCTCCTTATTGAACTGCCATACTGCCTCTGCTGCTCCTTCCAGAGTCTCACCATACTCTGCATAAGCCTTATCAAGTACGTGCTGCGGGATGTAGTTCAGCATTGGATCGAGTCCAACCACGATCGGTGCACCTGTCTTTTTGATCTTCTCTACCAGTTTATTAATCATTCTTCATTCCTCCATATCCTGTTACTTTTCATCGAACTAACGATAAATGATACCCTTCTGTCTTTTCTTCAGGTTGACGCGTTACTTTTCTTTACGCACAATATATCATTTTTCATAATACCATATTCTTGAGAATTTTCCTAGTCATGCTTTTTAATAAATCAAAAAATGAAAAACGAAGTTCTTTCTCTGTCACTCATTTAAACAGAATCTGAAAGAACTTCGTTTCTCTGGTTTTATTTTTTAATATCCCGCCGGCACAAGCAATGTAAATGGATAAATCGGAATATTTCTCACGATTCCGAACCCCACCACTATAACTAATACCACATATAGGACTTTCTGATTAATCTTCTGATCCACATGATTACCACCGGTCAAAACCCAGTCAATCAATCGTGCTGCAATATACACACCTAGAAACGGGAGTAACATCACATACATCGGATTATACCGGAATGCCGTATAAAATCTTCCATGTAAAATAGAATAGCTTGCCCGCCCGGCACCGCACCCCGGACAATACAGCCCGGTAATAATATGAAAGAGGCAGGGCAGCGGATACTGGTGCGGATTATGAAAAAAGAGATAACCCGCAGCGACCGCTGCAATCACTGCCCCTGTCAGAACTGCGATGATCCTGGCCGACCTTTTTGTTTGAAATGCTTCACGCATCTTTATCTTCCAAATCATCATCCGCTCGCTTTTTAATAATAGTAATAAGCTGAACCGGAAACTGCCCCTGTCACGATCAGAACCATGTAGATCAACCATGTAAGAAGACCAATTGCAAAGGATACGATAATCCAGATTCTTGCCATCTTCGCATTATTCTGTGCTTCTTCAAGATTTCCTGCCATCATAGCACTATTGATCTTTGCTGAGAACACGATTCCCACTACACCAAATGGAAGGCAGCAACATAACGTTGAAATAATCGATAATATAAGATATGGAACCCAGTTCACTGGCTTCTGTGGCATTCCATTAAAATTATTCTGCTGATAATATCCCTGGTTCTGCTGACCATAGTTTGGATCCTGCTGAGTATAATTCTGATTCTGCTGGTTATAATTCTGATTTTGCTGACCATACCCCTGTCCATACTCATAGTTGTTTGATTCACCATAGGAAGTATTCTGTTCCTGAGTCACACTTTTGTATGGATCACTCTGATATGAACCTGCCACATCCGCTGGCTGTGTTGGTTCTGTCGGCTGCACTTTTTCTGCCGGCTGCACATCTTCTTCTGGCTGTACTTTTTCTGCCGGCTGCACATCTTCTTGCTGTACTTTTTCTTCCAGCTGCTGTTCCTCTGCTGTATCTTCTGTTATGTTATCTGTTGTCTCTTCCTTCACCTGTGATACAGGTTCCATCTTCTGTACCGGTTGCTTCGCCCCGCAATTCGGGCAGAATTTACAGCTATCCGGTATCTCCTGATAACAGTTCATACATCTCATCATCTCTACCTCGCTTTCGTAAGTCACAATTCTCACTTTCACTGAGCACTGACCAATTTGCTCACTTGTTCGTTTTGCGACTTTATTTCCTATATCATAACATTAATAGCATCAAAAAACTTGTAACTTCATTAAAAATTAACACTTTTCTTTTCCCAGGCGGATTTCTTCCATCTGTTTTGCGGTTTCCTCATCCAGATAATCCAGAAGATAATTTTTCAGATTCACCTGCCTGCCCAGATGCTCTCCCCTGAGTTCTTTTAATGCTAACTCGACCTCTTCTTTCAGACCTGGCGCAGACATTCTGTGAGCCCCCTGCCCCATGATGATCACCTGTTCAAGTCCATCTGATGTTGCTACTGTTACATCTGCATTCTTCGCAATCCTGCGGACTGTCTTCTCAATATATTGATCTGCTGTTTCTGCTTCTTTTGTATAGACGATATAAATGTTATGATATTTCATCACTTCACCTGGATTTCCCTCTACTTTATAAGCATCATAAACAAGGATCAGGGTACATTTGCGGAATCCCTGATAGTTACTCAGAATATCTGCAAGCTTTCCTCTTGCTGCACCAATATCTCTTTCTGAAAGTTCTTTCAGTTCCTCCCATGAAAAAATTATATTATAACCATCTACCAGAAGATATTCTTCTGTTCCGGCTTTTGCTCTCCGACGCGCTTCCCACTTCGGATCCTGGTAAGCACTTCCCGGCTCTCTTGTCTTCTCTTTTGACCTGACAGTCACAGGACCTGTAGAACGATTCTTCTTCGGATCCGGTGTACGGACATAAATTGCATCCAGCTCTTCCTGTGTCAGTTCGATACTGGAGTGCCTGCGTTTTGGAAGTGTCACCTCCATTACATCCATTTCATCATCATTTCCTGATTCCAATGTATGCTCCATATGCATATATTCTTCAACTTCATCCCAATCCACAACAAATCCTGCTCCATGTGCACAGAATACAGAACCTGTCGGATTCGCCAGATCTGCCTCTGAATCATAGGTTGACGCTGCCAGAACTTCTTCCTGATTATGACAGACATCATAACCTTTCAGCGAAACTGCCATTCTTCCACGTCCACCTGTATAGGCAGTGAATTCTTTCTGATATCCACGCATCAGGGACACCGGTGCACTTCCTGTCAGCACGGTTGTCTCTTCTTCTATCATCGGTGTTCCGAATTTACCGAACATATTTTGGATATCTGTCATAGCCCGTCCTACATTTTCTGATGGAAGTTCCATTCGAAATTCATAATATGGCTCCAGAAGAATGCTGTCTGCTTTCTTTAATCCCTGACGTACTGCACGATAGGTTGCCTGACGGAAATCTCCGCCTTCCGTATGCTTCTGGTGTGCACGACCGGAAGTCAACGTAATCTTCATATCCGTGATTGGTGAACCTGTCAGCACTCCCTTGTGTTCTTTCTCTTCCAGATGTGTCAGAACAAGCCTCTGCCAGTTTCTGTCCAGAATATCTTCACTGCACTCTGCTGCAAACTGCATTCCGGATCCACGTTCTCCCGGTTCCAGACGCAGATGTACTTCTGCATAATGACGAAGCGGTTCAAAGTGTCCCACACCTTCTACCGGTGCTGTGATTGTCTCTTTGTAAACAATACTTCCTTCACCGAATTCTACCAACACACCAAAACGTTCCTTTATCATACGCTGCAGAATCTCAATCTGCACATCTCCCATCAGCTGTACATGAATCTCAGAAGTCTGTTCTTCCCATACAATATGAAGTTCCGGTTCTTCTTCCTCTAAAATCTTTAGATTCAAAAGCATCCTATGTACATCACAGTCATCCGGAAGAAGGATCTGGTATGTCAATACCGGTTCTAATACCGGTAAATCGGACTCTTCTTCTACTCCGATTCCTTGCCCGGGTCTTGTGTTTTCCAATCCTGTCACTGCACATACTCTTCCAGCTTCTACTTCCTGGACAGCCTCAAATTTCTCACCGGAATAGATTCTGATCTGATTGACCTTTTCATTCAGTCCTTCCACTACATCTTTTACTTTCAGTCTGCCACCAGTCACTTTCAGATAAGTCAGACGGTTTCCCTGATTGTCCCTCGCGATCTTATAAACCTTTGCCCCAAACTCCGCCGGATAAGTCTTATCTTTCATATAAAGATCAAGTCCATCCAAAAGTTCTTCCACGCCTTGAGAATGTAGTGCCGAACCAAAATAACATGGAAATACCTGACGGTCTGCAATCGCTTTTTGTACTTTATCCAGAGAGATTCTCCCCTCCTCCAGATATTCTTCCATCATATCATCTTCACAGACCGCCAGTTCTTCCAGCACCTCTTCCACTGCGCCCTCTTTCGCATGTAGAAATACTTTTCCACCCGGGCGATCTGATTCTGTCATGATATCCACAAATGGAACGACATTTTCCCCAAAACGCCTGCGGAGTTCTTTCAGAAGTTTTTCACCATCCGTTCCTTCCTGATCCATTTTATTCACAAAAAGAAAGGTCGGAATGTGATATCTTTTTAATAATTTCCATAGTGTCTGTGTATGTCCCTGCACACCATCCGCTCCACTGACAACAAGCACTGCACAATCCAACACCTGAAGAACGCGTTCCATCTCCGCAGAAAAATCCACGTGTCCCGGTGTATCAAGGAGTGTGATCGTGCGATCCTTCCACTGGAATACTGCCTGCTTGGAAAAAATAGTGATCCCACGTTCTCTTTCCATCTGATCTGTATCTAAAAATGCATCTTTATGATCCACTCTGCCAAGCTTCCTGATTGCCCCGGCGTGGTAGAGCATGCTTTCTGACAATGTCGTCTTTCCGGCATCCACATGCGCTACAATCCCTATATTTATATATCTGTCCGGCTTATTTTCTGAGTTATTCCCCATAAAATCTGCCCCTTTCATTGTTTTCTGATTTGTAACTGTTCAGAGCCAAGCAAAATTTCAAAAAACAGGTATAAAATGCTTGCATTTTTAAGAATGTTTTTGAAATTTTATTTGGCGGATACGCCACACCGACGAAATGCGTAGCATTTTGGAGGTTGGCTCTGAACAGTCATCTGTTCTCATGCGAGAGCCGACTGTTTTTATAAAGGAGCTTTTATTATGAACTATATTGGAATTGACATCGGTTCAACCTGTGCGAAGACAGTTGTTTTGAACGAAAAGAAAGAACTTATCCTGGAATTCGTTCAGCCAACCGGATGGAGCAGCGTAGATACAGCCGAGGAAATCCGTCAAAAACTGGAGTTTGCCGGAATCAATCTTTCTAATGAATCTTCCCACTGTGTAGCAACCGGTTACGGACGTATCTCTGTTCCTTATGCCGATAAGACTGTTACAGAGATCACCTGTCATGCACTTGGTGCCGTACATTTATTTCAGCATCCTGACCTGACCGTAATTGACATCGGTGGCCAGGATACGAAGATCATCCAGATTGAACAGGGATTCGTAAAAGATTTTATCATGAATGATAAATGTGCCGCCGGAACCGGACGTTTTCTTGAAGTGATGGCCAACACACTTTCCCTTCGCCCAAATGAAATGTTTGATCTGGCACGCCTGGGTTCTGACACAACGATCAGCTCTATGTGTACTGTATTCGCAGAATCTGAGGTCATCGGACTGATCGGTAAAGGCGAGCCAAAAGAAAATATTGCTTATGCAGTAGTAAATTCCACCATTCGTAAAGTTGCCGCCCAGGTCAGCCGGATGAATGGTGAAATGTTCACATTCTGCCTGACCGGAGGTCTGTGTGAATGTGATTACATCCGTGAGGCTTTATCAAAAGAACTTGGAAAAGATGTTTTTTCCTGCCCGGATGCCCGTTACGCCGGTGCGATCGGTGCTGCACTTAGTGCGATGAAGGTACGAAGATAAATATCCACAAAAAGCACTTCTCAGATTAACTCCTAAGAAGTGCTTTTATACGTCTTCTGTTTGACTTAACTGTTTATGAACATCACGTCCACCATACATAATTCGCACTACGTATACTATTCCCGTTTCATTTCTGCTTCAACTTCATCTGCTGAATACACTCTGCCTGTTCTTTTACTTCAGGTTCGACACGTGCAAATACATTTGCTGTTCTTGCTTTCCATTTAGTGAAACTGCGATTTTCTATATTCTCTCGGAGTCATTCCATAATTTTTTTGAAAAAGTCTGTAAAATTGTGTCCTATTGCTAAATCCAATCCGTTCCATAATTTCCGCCACTGTAAGGTCAGAATCCAAAAGAAGTTCCCCCGCCTTTTCCATTGTAAATTTCGTACTATATTCATACAGAGACAACCCTGTATATTTTTCAACCGTTTTATAAAGATAATCCCCTGAATAACTGAACTTTTTCTCCAAATCCTTTCTACGTACCTGTCCATCTTTTTCTCGAATGTAACTGCTTATCTGATCAAACAGTTCCCTTTCAGATGTATTTCCAAAAGCAACCGGCGTATTCGTATAGGCTTCTTTATCAAACAATGCAGATAACATTTCAATCATTGCTCCTGCAATCTGAAAATTTGATTTTGGCGTTCTCTCCTGCAGGCCTAGTGCAATTTTGTCAAAACAATCATGCACTACTTTTGTCTCTTTCATCGGAATAAAATCGATATAAGCCCGTTGTGATGCCTCTTCTTTATCCAGTTCATGTAAAAAGAACTTCCTTACCATTTCATATTCCGGTGTGAGTTTCCCGGTAAAAACACTTGGAAATTGTAGTAAATTCAAAATATATTCTTGTGTAAACTCCAGGAAAATCACTCTGCAATACTCATCGAATTCCTCCAGATGGCGAATATTCATATTCATCAGACAGCAACTTCCTTTCGGATAAAGATGTATGGTATTCTCAATATTCTGATATAACCTTCCATCCGCAACATACATCAACTCATAGAAATTATGTCTGTGCATACTTTTTCCTTCAAGAATTTTGTCCGATTCCTTCTTGTCCATGCAAAAATATCCTACATCCTTCGGTCCTATAAATGTAAGCACCTCTCTTCCTTCTTCTTTTTCCGGATAATAGGAATCTAAAATAAAAGAAAGACTGTCTTCTGTAAAATGATTTTCTCCAAAACCTTTTTCATACGCCTTCATTTCTTTAATTAAATCCTGATGCATCATAAGACGCGTAGATTGAAAATACATCGTTTATTCCTCTTTCTGATAAAAATCAGTTTTCGTCTTTTTATAGTTATCATTCCTGTTTAGCACGAATAGCTCTTAATAATTGAATCTGATACATATAGGATTCAATCCCCTCATATATGCCATTTATACTCCATTTCATATTATTTATAATAATATGAAATGATATGGGTGTCAAAATTTTTTTACCACTCACTAGTATAACCGAATTGTTCTGTTCAATAGTAAAAGGGGAGGAAAACTTATGCAAAAAACAGATTTCAACCGTGACTGGACCGTGCAGAAAGACGGCTCCACCGAAATACTTCATGTCAATCTTCCAAATGACGCCATGATCCGTGAAGAGCGCTCAAAAGAGAATAAAACTGCAAGTGCAAGCGCCTATTTCGCCGGTGGCAAATATATTTACACTAAAATTTTCAATCTTTCGGAAGATGAAACCAGACAGACTCTGATCTTAGAATTTGAGGCTGTCTATCAAAACGCAATCGTATTCTTAAACGGTAGACAGGTTGCCGAACGTCCTTACGGATACACAAACTTTTTTGTTGACATCACTGGAAAAGTCATTGCCGGAACAAATGAACTGAAAGTCGTTGCAGACAACGCAGATGTCCCGAACAGCCGATGGTACTCCGGATCCGGTATCTACCGCGAAGTGCACCTTTACCGTTCCGAAAGTTCTTATATTCGCCCAGAAGGGTTGAAAGTGCAGATTGTTGATCTTAATACAATCCACATTTTTGCTGATGCGGTTATGCAGCCTAATGAAAAAATTGTACTGGAAATTTTCAGTGACAGTGGCAAAATTGCATCTGCCGAAGGCACAGATGTCACAATTACCATCCCAGATGCACACCTCTGGTCTTTCGAAGATCCTTATTTATATACCTGTCAGGCTACTCTTCTGCAAGGCGGAACTGTCATTGATACTGCAAAAAGCTCTTTCGGAATCCGTACCCTTTCCTGGGGAAAAGATGGATTCCTTGTAAACAACAATCCCGTCCTTTTCCGGGGTGCCTGCATCCATCATGATAATGGAGTACTCGGCGCCTGTGGCTTCCATGATGCCGAATTTCGACGAGTACGCATTTTAAAAGAAGCCGGATTTAATGCCATCCGTTCTTCACACAACCCTATTTCAAAGGCAATGTTGGATGCATGTGATAAACTTGGTATGTACGTTATTGACGAAGCTTTTGATATGTGGCTGATCAAAAAAAATCCTTACGATTACGCCGGTGAAAAGTTTTCCAAATGGTGGAAAGATGACATTGCTGCCATGATTTCAAAAGACTATAACCATCCTTCTGTTGTGATGTACTCTATTGGAAACGAGATTACAGAACTTGGCCTTGCAACCGGACAGGAACAAGCCCGTATCATGACTGAATTCTGCCATACACAGGATCACACACGCCCTGTCACAGCCGGGATCAACCTGATGCTCGCAACAATGGCTAAAAGTAAAAAAAGTATTTATGGCACAGACGAAGACGGCAACGTCAAAAACAGTGGTACCGGAGGAATGGATGATGCTCCAACCTCTGAATTTTTCAATATCATGATGAACAAAATGGGCGGACTCATCAATAAAGCTGCCAAAACCAAAAAGGCGACTGCCATTGCTGAAATCATGTCCGATATTTTTGATATTCCCGGATATAATTACGCGTCCAGCCGCTATAAAATTGATGCAAAAAATCATCCTGAACAGGCAACAACCGGTTCCGAAACCCTTCCACAGACTCTTTACGATAACTGGCAGCTTGTAAAATCCATTTCCACTATGACCGGCGACTTTATGTGGACCGGATATGATTATCTTGGCGAGTCAGGAATCGGTACCATCCAGTATAAAGATAAGAAAACAAAGCAACCCGCTGATCCGGGTATCATTATTTCCGGTGGTGCCGGTATCATTGATATCTGTGGAAAGAAACGTCCGGAAGTCGGATGGAGCAAAATCATCTGGGGATTACAGAAAACTCCAACAATTGGCGTTGATCCTTATACACGTGCAGACTACTTCCAGTCTCTTTCTATGTGGCGTATCACAGATGCGGTAGAAAGCTGGTCCTGGGAAGGCTGTGAAGGTAAAAAGGCCTCTGTAACAGTCTACTCCGATGCAGCCAAAGTGGAACTGTTTGTCAATGGAAAAAGCGCCGGTAAAAAGAAAACAAAAAAAGATATTGCAAAATTCAAAAAAATCCCATATGAAGCCGGAAAAATTGAAGCCGTTACTTATGACTCCTCCGGAAAAGAAACAGGCCGCACCTCACTGATCTCTGCCACTGGAAAAACTTTGATAAAGCTTACTCCTGAGGCAACCAGTCTCTGCGCAAATGGTCAGGATCTCTGCTTCCTTAATATCGATCTTATCGGGGAAAACGGAATCACAAAATCTTCTGTCGACCAGAATCTGAAGATAGAAATCTCCGGTCCTGCAACCCTTCAGGGCTATGGCTCTGCAAGACCGAATATTGAAAAAAGCTTCTGCAGTGATACTTTCAAGACATTCTACGGAAAATCCTTAGCCGTTATCCGGGCTGGATATGAACCAGGTACTGTCACTGTAAAAGTTTCCGGAAAAGGATTAGACACACAAAAACTTACATTAAATATCTGCTGAAACTCTACAGATTTCTAAATAAAACCAAGGGAGAACATCAGAACTCTTTTTCCGTTCTGACGTTCTCCTTTCGGTCATTTTTCTAATATAGTTGTGCTACTTGAAAATCAATTGTTATGTTCTAATTATCTTTTCTCTATTACCGTTATTATGCAATTTTATTCTAAAACTCCAATCGAATCTGTCTGTCAATCCAGCTTTCCTGCTTTGCCTCACGAACAATATCACCTGGCATATATCCCCCAATTAAAAACGGGGAGTCAGGATTATGCTTTCTCATATTTTCTTTGACCAAAACAGAATTTACATTTGCATAACAGTATTTACACAAATGTCCGCAAGTATCATAGGCACCTATATCTGTCCCCAAAAGGCATGCACATTCCCCATTTCTCTGATTTTTCTTTCTCTTTGGAACTTCCAGTCTGCTATGGAGAGCTGTCTCAAATGTATGAACAGTCATACACCCGGAGCAATCCGCACCATATTGAGCAAGCTCTTCTCCTTCTGCACAAGGCCTCAGAACCATTCCATACTTTGACGCTATTTTTACAAATGCTTTTCCTATCATAGCCCTGTCTTCTGCCCGTACTGATTTTGCTTCTGGAAAATTGCGTTCCACCTTTTTATAAATATCTATAAAGCTGATTACACATGTCTTTGTGTATCCGGCAAGAATTTCAGCCATTTTTTCAAATTCAGATATATGCCACTCCACAGAATGTTTTTTATCTATAAAAATCGGATCATATCTCCATCCAATACTGTCTACGCCCACGACATCCGACAATTTTTTAAAACCTTCCATCACAGTTTCTTTATCTGGAACGTTTGGCTCAACATCTCGTCCGTAAGGCGTAATTGTTACAAACCAGTATTGACCATACGGTTTTAACTTATCAAGAAACGGCAGCATTGGAAGAGGGTTCTTCGTGCAGAATGCGATCAGATCCACAACTTCTGGTGAAAGGCTGTATTTCGTCACCTGTTTTGGATTATAGGGATTCCTCACGCATACATATCCTTCTTTTATCCGATTCAAAAACCATTTTGAATAAAATGCAGGTATATCTGTTCTCATTCCTGTTTGTATTATCATTTTATCATACCCTCTTTTGTCACTGTTCACTCCGTTCACAACCGCTCTTTATCACAAGTCTACAGTTCTTTCAGAATCTCTCCAATATCTTCATTCATACAAACAGACTTTCTCGTTATTTCTGCAGGTGCATATGCTTCACCCTGGTTCAGACACACATAAAATGCATGTTGAAATGTGTTTGTCATCTGCCAAAACGGATATTTTATAATACCAGGAGTATTATATCCTACACCAAGTTCAAGGAACACTATTTTCTGCTTTTTATGATCCTGTATAAATTTCTCGTACCGTTCTGCTGCCTGGTGCCATCCCTCATCTTCAACAAATGTCTGATCCGATCTGAGATTCATACTCATCGGCTTGCCGCAGCGCGGGCAATATGGAATCAGACCCGTCGGAACCGTAAGCTTTATTTCTCCGTCTTCCGGTTTTTGCAGTTCCCCGTCTTTTATCTGAAATCCCTGACTCAGCACCATTTTTTTAATAATTTCTTCATTGTCATAGGTTTCCTTATGGCAAGGCTCACTACATTGAAAAAGACCATAATCTCCCTGCGTGTAAAAAATTCTGTTTTTATCAAAACCG
>ERZ870052.52-NODE-52-length-36417-cov-6.758145_pt1 | contig 36417 bp, 30 predicted proteins | sample MGYA00520889_ERZ870052 | MGnify/ENA primary metagenome ERZ870052 (study PRJEB32232, sample SAMN07284988) | human gut metagenome | biome: human-associated habitat; material: feces | host: Homo sapiens | place: Tanzania | collected 2014-08-14 ...
TCACCAATTAATAATTAATAATTACCAATTAATAATTTACTTCACGAGCACTTTCTGCACAGTGCCGTCAGCGAACTTCACGATGTTCAAGCCCTTCTGCAAAGCGTTGAGCTTTGTGCCATTCACGGTGTAGATGCCCTTAACAGCGTTCTGCACGGTAGCGTTGTTGATTGCTGTCGGGTCAGCGAACTGCTCGAAAGCAGAAACCTCAGCGAGCGACGGGTAAGAGTAAACGTAGAGGTTGCAAATCACAGCAAGATACTTTGTCTTAACGCTCTCCGGGAAGATGTAGCTAAGCTCCGAAACCTCCTTCAAGCCAGAGAATGTCTTCGCCGTGTTCATGCGTGTGAGGTCGTCGCCCACAGCAATCTTCACGTCCTTGTTCACGTAGTTCATCTCGTTGTTATCGTTCTCTGCGTAGTTCTTGTTCGGAATGTTCACAACAACCTTTGCAAGATCCCACTGCTTGCCTTCCGGAGCTGTGAAGATAACCCACACGTCGTCGCGGTGTGTAGACGGCGCCTCGATATCGCTGAGAGCCTCGTCAGTCTTGTTGCCATCGGTAAGACCGCTGATGTCGTACGTGTCGTAAGCAGCCTCGAAAGAGTAGTCGTTCTTGTAGTGGCGCACCTCTGCCTTCTTGCCATTGAGCACGTTAGGCTGTGTTGTAGCGTCAACCTCTACCTGCACTGTTGCCTCCTCGTAGTCGTCACCGTTCTCAACGCGAATTGTAACAACGTCGTCGCCCATGCGCTGCTGAGCTGTCAGCGGGATGATGAATGTCGACTTCTTGGTGTTCTCCTTGATTGTGCCGATCTTCACGTTGCCGTTCTTGCTTGTAGCCGTACACTTGAACTGCGGGTCCTTAGCCACCTCGCCGAGGTCGTAAGTTACGTAGATGTTGTTGTTCTCGCCGGCGTTGATAGTCATCTGCTCAGGCGAAGCCGAAATCTTCATGCTGTTGTCCTTCTTGCCGTAAACCTCAAACTCCCAGATGCGGAGGATGCCGTTAACGTGCGGAACGAGCTTCACGTAGCGAGCGCGGGTCGGAGCGATGAAGTCAGACTTAATGCTCTCGCTCTGGCGGTTGTATGTGTCTACAACAGTTGTCCAGTGCTCGTTGTCCTCAGAGAGCAGAATCTGGTAAGAGTCGATCTGGTCTACGCCCGACTCCGGACCTGAGTTGCCGTCATATATCTTGAAGCCGTAGATGCGGTAAACGCCCTGGAGGTCGAATGTAACCCAGTTGTCAGCGCTCACGTTGCACCACTTGTCGCTTACAGAATAAGGATAAGTCTCGCCGTCGATAATCTTGTCGGGCACCTCCTGATAGTTGGTAGAACCGCTGTAGCCGAGCACCTTCTTCTGATATACAACGTTGTAAATCTTCTTGTATTCCTCCTCGGTCATTACGTCGAGGATGTTGCTTGAAGTAGTAGATGTGCCGATGGCGTTTGTAACATCAACAGTTACACGCTGCTTGCCCACCTTCTCTGCAACTACGGTGATAGTCTGGTCGGTGAGAGAGAAGCCGTTAGCGAGCTTCAGACCCTCGGGCAGAGTCCACTTGAACGCTGTCGGGTTACCAGTGCCGTTGGCTGTGATAGTAGCGCTCTCGCCCACCTTCAGATAGCTGTTGCTGATAGTGAACGAAACGACCGGAGCTGTAGCCTGCGGATAGTCGAGCACGATGCTCTTGCCCTTCTGCTGGCGCATGTCCTTCATAACAGGAGTAACGATGAACTTAACGTACGACTCGTTGTCCTTACGCTGGAATGTCGGAACGTAGAACGCCTCGTCGCGCGTCTGTCCAACCAATGTCTGTGTGCCGTCCTCGTTCTCCTTATATATATCGAAGTGGTCGAAGTCGGCGGTATAGTCGAAGTCCCATGTCAGACGAGCGTCGCCCTGCACGTTGCCCAGCGTGCTTGTCGTAGCGAGGTTCTTTACCTCGATAGCCTCGGGAGCGTAGTTTGCAGGCAGAACAGAGAGTTCGCCGAGCGAGAGTTCGTAGTCGTATACGGTGAACTTAGCCTTCACGTTAAGACCAATCATATAGATAGTCTTGCCGTTGAGCGAAGAGAGGTCGTACTCAGCAACTGTCCAACCGTTCTTTGTCGTTGTAGTCGGGTTAGAGAGCGTAACGTCCGGATTTACAGAACTTGTTGTAGAGAGCTTCACCTCTACAGAAGCGTTTGTCGTGTTCGACGACTTGTAAACCAGGCGCAATGTGCCGCCGCCGTTCACGGCGAGCTGAGTCTTGTACAGACGCCAGAGGTGGTCGCCAGTGAACGCAGAGCCGCCCTTCAGCTTAAGGCTCGAACCGAAGTTCCAAGCGTCCTCCCAGTTGATCTCGAAAGAAGCATCGTCCTTGTTCTCCATCCAGTAGCGCCATGTTGGCATGATGCTCTGCACGCCAGAGTGGTACCAGTCTTGCGAAGCCTTCACCTCGCCCTCTACGAAGCGGTGCTTGCCCACACCTACGCAGAACGACGTTGTGAACGGCATTGAGTTGATAACCGAACGCTCGAGCACGTGACCCGAGATGCCCGACCAAGCATCTGTAGTAACAGTGGGGTCGCCGGCATAGTTGGTCCACATCTGCATCTCGTTCTCGAAAGTTTTCGTTATAGCCTTGTATGCGTCAGGACCGGTATCGTTCTTGCCGAGCAAGTTGCGCACGTTGTCCTTCCATGTCTTCTCCTCGGGGCAGAAGAGGTCGAGCGAACCAACGTGTCCGCTGGTAGGCATTGCTCTATTAAGCGCACTTTCAAAACCGGTGTGTCCGTTTGCAGCCACCTGCACACCACCGTAAATCTTAGAGAAGGTCTCCGCCTCTGTGCAGCCAAGCTGGCTTGCATAGCTGCGATAGTCGCCCGGAGATCCGTACTCGAGGAACTGCGAAGTATTCTTGTGCGACTTCAGGATTGACACATTCGGAGAGTAAGAAGCGTTGTACCACTGAATCTCCATCTGTGTATCACCGTTAGCGTCGGCAATCTTGTTGAACTCCTTGATGAAACCAATCCACTCCGAATCGGTACCGCCGCCGGTCTCCTCGTTGATGAACCATCCGTCGAAGCCGATGTACTTTGCTATCTCGTAGAGCTTCTTAGCATAGATATACACACCGTTCTCCTTAGTAAGCATCTGGCGCACCCATGCCTGGTTGCCACCGTAAGCGTACGGCGGGAAGAACACCTGACCCAGCACCTTCACACCGCTCTGGTGAGCAGCGTCGATAGAGCCTGCTGGCGGCGGGATGATGATACCCTCAGAAGCCGAACCTGCCCAATAAACGAGCTTGTCCATATACTGCCAGTAGGTAGGCTGATAGCCGAGGAAGTTGTAAGCGCCCTGCGACGGACACATAGAACATGTCGGGAAAAGGATTGGAGCGTTGCAGATCTGACCCTCATAATACTGGTTCTGGTTAGCCTTCATCAGCGTTGGCTCCTTGAAACGCTTTGCCAATGGCACACGCGAGCGGTTGAACTTTGCGTCCTTGTCGGTCTCCGGCGACCAGTTCTTGATGTCGTCCGGATGCCAGCATCCGCCGTACGGCTGCTGTGCGTATGCTCCTTCTACGAACATCGCTGCTACAGCCGCGAGAATTAAACGATTAAGTTTCATTTCGGTTTGTTTAAGTTATTGATTAATTATTAATAAGCAGGTTTTCGTCTGGCTCTCCTACGTGTCGAGCCAGTTTTCAGGACCTTTATACCAAGCCCTTCTATTGTTATTAATGAGTTTACAAGGCGCAAAGGTAGTGCAAAAATCCGATTAAGCAAAACAAATGGAAATTTATTTTTATTGTTGAGATGCAGCCTAACTTATCAAAAGTTACTCTAAAATGAAGACAATACAAGAATTGCAAAGATAAGAATTGCAATTCTAAATGGCAATTTATTTTTATTGTTGAGATGCAGCCTAACTTATCAAAAGTTAGTCTTGACACCACAAATTCTCATCGTGCACCGAACGCCGCCCGATCGGACACCGTACGCAACCCGATTGGGCGGCGGACGGAATCTGATCGGACGGCGGACGCAGAACGATGACTTATTGCGAAAGAAATCAGACTATTAATATGCCTCATTTCCGAAACCTACGTTTCGGAAACTGCGGTTTCGAATTTAAAGACAGGCATAAAGCATTAACAATCAAAGTGTTTAGTGCATTATTATCATTAACAAAAGCACAAAACTCCGTATGTCTATTTCCGAAACGCAGGTTTCGGAAACCTGCGTTTCTTTTTCACCGTTTAATGCAAGAAGAATTTTTCCAGCACACGATACCAATAATCCCACGAATAACCTACGGAAGGATGGTTCACCGCCATCGCCTTCACACGCCTGCCGTTGTTCAGGAGATAAGCGCCCGTCGCCGTGCTGCACCCGTCCACTACTATCGGCTCGCCGTCCTGCCATCGCTCGCCCGGCATCTTGTCCCAAAGGCGCTTGCCCCAAACGACGACATACTCGGGCTGATACTTGTCGAGCGCTTCGAAGAACGCCTCGCCAGCTTGCCTATACTGAGCAGACGTGCCAGCCTCGCGCGGACCGCCCATCGCCACCTGCAGATAGTTGAAGAACACTACCGAGTCCCATATCTTCTGCCTCAGCGCCTGGTCGGTCTCCTCGCCCACCAGCGACCGCTCGAACTTCACGAACGTTCGCATCCAGTCCTGCCGTTCGTTCGTCTCGTCGAGATAGTCAGCAAGCACCTGCTGCGTAAAGCCCATGCACTCGCGATGCAGACGGCAGTCGCCACAGTCGGCGCATCCCTCGTCACAGTAGTGGCTCTCGCCCAATATCAGTATACGCTTGCCGAACATGCCTCCGTCGGCATAATGCTTGCCGACGAAAGGCTGAAAGAAAATATTGTTTGCCATACTTGACTTACACTTTATATTCCTTTTTGTTTTACATTTATATATTTGTATCCATAGGTTTAAACCAAGATGTAAAAGTATAGATTTTTTATTAATAGCACAAGTCCATAGCGGTTCACACATCAAGATTATCACTTTTATCTCCGTTGACTGCAATAAAATAGTTATAAATTCTTACAAAAGTTTGGAAGATTTCGATTTAAAGCGTATCTTCGCAGACATAAGGCAAAAACAAGATAAAAATAGGAGAAGGAGAGATATGACAGACAACAGATATAGAAGACTGCCCGTAGGCATTCAGTCGTTCAAAGTAATCAGAGAGGAGAACTATCTCTACGTAGATAAGAGCGACATCGTATGGAACATGGTGAACTTGGGAGATAAATATAACTACCTGAGCCGCCCACGCCGATTCGGCAAGTCTGTACTTGTCGATACCTTGGAGTCGTATCTTGAAGGAAGAAAAGACCTGTTTGAAGGACTGAAGATTATGCAACTGGAGAAAGACTGGAAGCATTATCCCGTCATCCGTCTTGACATGAGCCGTGGAGGAGCCAACGAGGAGACTCTGCGCTCTTACCTGAACCTGCGCTTTAAGGACTACGAGGAGAAGTATAACATTACTCCCGACCCTACTGCCATGCTTGCCGACCGCTTCCATGCAATTATAGCCACTGCATATAAGCAAACCGGACTGAGAGTGGCTGTCCTCATAGACGAATACGACTCTCCCTTGCAACATTCATGGAGAACACCCGAACATGAGAAATGCACGGGCGTTTACCGTGAAGTGTTCGCCATACTTAAGGCGGACGACGAGTACGAGCATTTCGTTTTCATCACTGGTATCACTAAGTTCACCCAGATCTCCCTCTTCTCTGTCCTCAACAATCTGTCCAACATTAGCTTCACGCCAGAATATGCAGCCATCTGCGGCATCACCGAAGAGGAGATTGAAGAGAACTTCATGCCTGAGATCAGACAAATGAGCGAAGCTAACAACTGGTCTATGCAGGAGACTCACGACCGACTGAAAGCATATTACGACGGCTATCACTTCAGCCGTCGTAATATGGTGGATGTTTACAATCCATACAGTCTTGTCAATGCGTTGAAATCTAAAGAAATTATCAATTTCTGGGCTTCTTCCGGCGCAACATCACTACTCCCAAAATTTGTTGACAATGCAGAACTTCGCATCAGCAACTTTGAGAACATCCGCATCATGCGAAACACTTTGGAACTGTCTGATGTCTCTGGAGGCGGTGCCGAACTGTTCCTATATCAGTCGGGCTATCTCACTATAAAAGAAAGCGACGAATTTGGCTATATCTTAGGATTTCCGAATGAAGAGGTCAAGCAAGCGCTGTACGAAATGGTTCTTCCCGCCTTGACCTTGCGAGAAAAAAGTGACATCCAATCCATACAAGCCAATCTGTATGCCCAATTAGGCACAGGTCAGATAGACGAAGCGATGGGAGATGACTGGTAGATGGCTGGTAGATAACTGTAAAACAGAAGCTATCTACCAGCCTCTAACTCACTTCCCAACAACGCGTTACACGCCTGCTGGGAGATATGGTACATTTTTTCGCATTAATTGTTCAGCTACAGAAAAGTAGCTTCTACGCCATATTTATTCACTATAAAAGATACTTTCCGCAAAAATAGTAAATTTATCTTTTATAAAAGATAAAACCACTAAAAATTCCGTTTTTATCTTTTATATTGAATAAAATGTTGTTCGACACATTTATTATACGTAAATTTTGATTACAACAAAGCGACTTCCGCTTCGATGTTCTTTGGGGTAAAGCAGATGGCTTTCAGCTCCACCTTTTCAAACACTTTCTGCGCCTTATTAATGTCGCCAAGGCGCAGCTTAACGATATTGCCAGGCATCTGTTCCACCCAACCAGCTTTCTCCGGCACAAGTTTCTTGGCATAAGAGATAGCAGGCGAAACAAGCATGTCGATACCCATCTTGCCGTCATACGACAAGAACAAATCGGTGCCCTCAATCTTCTTCACAATAAGATTTATGCTTATAGACTTTGTAAAGCCCAGCACCTTAATGGGCACGGAGACAGACACCGTAGCCCCGTCAACATACCCAAGATTAACAGTCCTATGAAAATGACTGGCTACATAATCCTGCAGCTCAGCATAAGTAATCGCTAACTTCATATTATTTCGTTTATCTGGCAGTAGCGGAGGTTTCCAGCCTCCGCCTCACCAAGTTTTTCACAATTCAAGACTTTTTCTTCGAGAACAAGTCTATCAGTTTACCTATAAAACCCTCAGACTTCGGACAAGGATCTTCAAAGATTGTGCCGCGGCGTCTAAGCTCCTCTAAGATTTTGTTTTCTTTGTTTGCCATACTTGTCTACATTTTTATTTTGTTATTTCCCTGTTGTAGCATCCTTAAAGTTATTCTCCTTGAATGCTTTCTTCATATTCTCTATCTGTTTATTACAAGATTTTGAAATGCTTATAGTGTCACTTGCAATACCCTTCAAAAGTTTCTCATCAAAGACTGTGCCTTTATTATCCAAACTATCTATAAAGCATTTCTCGACAGCTTCGTTCACCACCGACTCTATATCAGCACCATTAAAACCTTCAGTTGTCTGACTGACAGAATTCAATGCTGCTTCATCAAGACGTTTATTCTTATTCTTAATATGAATCTTGAAGATATCCTTTCGTTCTTCCTTATTCGGCAAGTTGACACAGAATATCTCGTCAAAGCGTCCTTTACGCTTCAACTCAGGAGGCAGATTGTCGGCATTGTTGGCAGTTGCAATAACATAAACACTACTCTGTTTCTCCTGCATCCATGAAAGGAAATATCCGAACATACGGGTCATGATGTCATTGTTACCACCGACACCCGAAAAGGCTTTCTCTATCTCATCAATCCATAGCACACAAGGTGCAGCAGCCTCAGCAATCTTAATAGCTTTACGTAAGTTGCCTTCACTCTCGCCCACATACTTTCCCATCATACTGCCCATGTCGAGTTTCAACAAAGGTGTTTTAAATAGTGCAGCAGATGCCTTCGCACAAAGCGACTTGCCACAACCTGGCATACCAACAATAAATACGCCTTTAGGTATTGACACGCCAAATTCCTGAGCTTTAGGCAAGTCAGTAATCACTTTCGACTTATTCCGCAGATAATCCTTCAAAGCATCCAAACCACCGATGTCATTCAAGGACGCAGGGGTGTCAATCAATTCCAACAAGCCAGACTTCTTAACCATCGCCTTCTTCTGTTGAAGTATCATTTCAGTATCCTCTGCACTCAACGAGCCATTACTGCTCATCGCCATGTCAAGCATTCGGTCTATCTCAAAGCTTGTCATTCCCTTCAAAGATGGCATCAGCTTCTTTCTATCCTCATCTTTGAAATTGTCATAGCAGTTCACCTCAACATGCTCGTCTATAAGCTGATTGATTTCATTTTCTTTTGGGATTGGAATATCCAAATAGGACACATACTTCTCCAATTCTTGTGGCACTTTAAGAACAGAGGAAACTATAATGACGGTTGTGTTGTAATCCCTATCATACAACTTACGTTGGGCTATCAGCTGAAGCAAAGTCTTGATTGCCGGTACTTCAATAAAATCCTGAATATCCTTCAACACCAAGAACTTTTCTTTTAGATTAGTATCAGTAGTATACTTCTCCTTTAAGAAAAACTCCAATGTGTCGTTATCTCCCAAGCCTTGACATTCCTTAGTCTTGAAGTTAGTAGTTCCAGTTGCAGGATTCCATTCAAACACCTTGCTTGTGCCAACAATCTCCTTTATGATTTCATCTATACGGACAAAATCATAATCGTTGATATAGATGATTGGTGTATTAACATCTATCATCTTCTGAAAATCAGATATTATCTTCTTGTTCATCGCTCTGTGTTTAGTAATCAAACAAATGGTCAACGATAAAACTCAATTGCTCAGGAAACTTAGCTTTAATGAAACAGAATCCATCAATGAGATTTGACGGGTGATGGAAAGAACGGAAAGGATTGAAAGGATTGGTCCCTATCGGCATTGTTGTACAGCCTATCATACTATTCAATCCATTACCAATCATATATTGTGCTAATGGGTAATGATAATCTTCAGCTAACTTCACAAACAAACCTGATATTTCTTTACTATAAGAGTAACGTACCAAATCCAGGACAAACTTACGTTCCTTGAAAAACACATCCGATTCATCAAGGTCATCATATTTAACTTCTGCTTCAGCTCTAGTAGCTTTCCAATCATGCATTACAGAAGTACTCCATAATGAGGTAAATTCCTGTAGTAATTTCTTGACATCTCGAACAAAATCCTCATCATAAGCTGTTTTTTTTTTTATAAAGCCTATCTTATCATTCTTCCATCTGCAAATCAAATTGTCTATTTTCTCTTTTACTTCAGGAGTCAACATCGCTCTCTTCCGAGCAGCACCAAAGGTGTTAGAATTAACAAAATCAACAGCCTTCTGATTTTGAAGTTCGGCAGCCTTTTCTATCAGTTTTATGCCAAGTATGATGTCTTTGAAATTGCTTCCATCACTTTTTGTAAAGCCATCAAATGCCAATTTCCCTTGTGCGAACAAAAAATCAGGGTCTTCATCGTTCTGGAACTTACAAAATACGTTCCACCATTCACCATCAGAGAGCTCCTCTGGATACTGCTTAGATATAAATTTGGCACCTTCATATTTGCTTAGCAAGTACTTACGCAAAGAATCATAATTCTTGGACGTTCTCTTTTCACAATCATGCCAACACTCAAACAGAGAGTAGATATCATGAATTTGAGAATTATCGAGTCGTTCCTTCAAGAATAGTCTAAGCACATAAAAATATGCATGTTCATCAAGTTCTTCATTTATTAAAGATTCTACAGAATGTGCTAATTCAATTTCTCCCAACTGTCTCAACCATCTCGATAGGCGATTATCCTTTATCAATGGCCACAAATCTTGTACGTTGAGGTTCTGACGCAAAGAGTCAAGCGAGAAGTGTTCCTCCCCGCCTGATTTTATCCTTATTCGTATGTGTTTTGCTTTAGCTATTATACGCATAATATTATAATCCTAGCCAAGAAGCCAGTTTCTTACCGGTTTTAACTAAACCTTTAGCAACAGAACGTACTACCGTTTTTGCGCCTTCAGCCACATATTTCAATCCTTTTCGTACTGCTACTTTTGCAGCAGTTACAATAAACTTCTCTGCACTTTTTATAACAAGAACGAACACTGTAGCAGGAGGATATACCTTTGAGATTAAATCACAAACTCGGTTCAACACAACAGGAACCCCACGCTCTATTACTTTATCAGCAACAGTTACAACACGAGCTACCGTAGCATCAATCAACATGTCAGCTACTTCAATAACATCCAACTCCTCCTTGGCTAGCTTATACGAAAGCTTAACACGATTCAGACCTTCGTCAATAGCACTCGCTATAGCAATAGGGCTCTTGTCTTCAATAGAAAACGGTAATGTGCCTTGCTCATTAGCTGTTATTATAGCGGCAGCAAATACTTTCTTCAACTTAGCCTCAGAAGCATCACCTACTGGTGAATCCAAGAATTGCTGAACCACCTTAAACTCTTTAAGGCTCTCAACTTCTTCTTTCTCCAATTCACGACCAGACAACAATGACTGAAGTGCAGAATACTTGCGACTCTCACCTTCAATATGAGTACCAAACTCATTACGACCTTCGTCTTCATTATATGCAATAAACTTCATAAGCTTAGTCCTCCTCTTCCTTTAAGGTTTCGTTGTTCACATTCTCACCTGCATCAGAAATAGCAGAAACAATCTCAGCCTTCTCTTGCTCGTCACGTCCCTCCAATATTCTGTCCATATCCTCAAGCATCCATTGCTTACGAGACTTTCCATCCTCCTTAGCCGTTTGCAATGCAGCCATTTTCTCTGCAAAGCCATCTATATACTCGTTAGTCTCGGAGAGCAAAGCCTTGCCTTCCTCCGAAACTCCCATTTTCTCACACTCATCCTTAACCAGTACATCAATATCCTGGTCAGGATTGTTTTCTAATTTTTCCAACATCGAAGTCAGAATCTCGTCAAAACTCTTTGCCATATTATAACTTCACTACATTATATTTAGAAATAGCCAACTGGTTGAAATAGTCTTGAATGATTTCCATATGTTTCTTCGCAGAATCAATATCAAAATCATTGCATCTCAACCAAAAAGCCCAATAAACCCGGCTATTATAAATTCCATCAGTTAAATAAACAACTTTTTTCAAGACGAACTCCAAATGTTGCCTAATTGGAAGAAATATATTATCAATCTTGGTAGCTTCGTTTCTATCTATACCATTCTTTGTTATCATAAAACCATAATATATACCATAGCCTGGTTTTTGTGTATCAAATTCTATCAACAATTCTCCTTTATAACTAGAGACTTCATACTGACCGTATGATAAACGATATAAAGTTGGTTCATTTGCATCTTTAATTAATTCATTATGCAAATAACCAAGCATTTGTTTTTCCAATTGAGCTTTCAAATCAATATTACTCATTATATGACTTTTTTGTTTATTTTGAAGGATGCATTTCTACAGAGACATTACCCTCTTTGTCTTTAACTAACTTAAGAGAGTATTTTTCATGAATAGAATAAGCTAAAAGAGACCCTCCTACACCAAGGAGCATGGCCAATTGGGTGGTAGTTAAAGTAACTGCACCAACAGTCAATCCCATAGCTGTTAACCCCACAGCACTTCCAGCCAAAGAAGCACCCCCAGTGAAAGGAGCTGCTATTACACCTCCTACCAAGGCTAAAGTTCCAACTCCTATTGCCACTTTTTTCACCTTCTTTCTTGAACGAATCTTTTGAGCAACAATCCCAGCATAGGGACCTTCTATTCTTATTGAATCTACCTTATTTTTGATAGCTTCTTGCAGTTCTTCTTTTGTTCTAACTACTATCATAATATTTCCAATTAAAATTGCAACTAATTTAGTTCATGGCCTCCTCTATATCCTCAGCAGAAAAGCCCAATTGTTTCGCTATCTTTTTGAAATACAATTTTTCAGCCAAAGCAACTTTATCTTCTGCTTTCAAGATATCAACTCCTTTTTCTAACAACTTCGCACTATAAGCTTCATCATTTTGTATAGAAGAGAAGTCTATTTGCAATAACTTATCACCATTCATTAGTTGTGCAAGTTCTAATTGCTCATCTTCAGACAAAGTGGAACTCTCTATTTCATTAGATAAAAGATTTTCTTTTCTTTCATTCCAATTACCTCCTACTTTTGCCAAATTAAGCATGAATTGAATAATCAACTTATCTGGATTCTCCGACGCAATAGGAGACTCCGCTCCATCTTCTACCTCAGAAAAGGTTGCATTTACAAAATCTTCTGTATCTCCTTCTGGGATATGAATGTCATACATTTGTTCCTTCAATTTCTTTTGAAGACGCTTAGCTGATGGACGGAATGTTGCAGCTGTTAATCCACCAGAAATAACGCCACCCAAAATTGGAATTGTTTTACCTACGCCTTTAGCAAAAGTATCTTTTGTCAGCTTTATTCCTATCCATTTGGCTACTTGCTTAATGATAGGATAATACACTGTTTTCGTTAAAGCCTTTTGGGGCAAACGCTTAACAACTTGGACAGCAAATGCCTTAGAAACATTTTTAATTGCATTATTAGCTGCAGCAGCTCCCATCATCACACCGACAAACAAAGTCAACATATCTTGTGACGTTTCGGTAAGATTACCATTTTCATCTCGCAAGTCAGGAATGCCATAAAGATAGGCTAATTTCTGTGCCAAGACGAATGTATGCCAATAATATTGAGCCATGTCTGCTGGGATTGTTGCTGCCATAGCTAATCCTCCTGGAATACCAGCGACAACCGACAAAGATGTAACTTTCAATAAATGATTATTGATACAGGAGTTGGCTAAACTATCTATTCTATCTTCAGAAAGGACTCCAACAGGATTTGAGATAGCCTTCTCCAATTCATCTTTAGAGCAATACTGTCGAAGTTCTGATCTCAAAAATGTCTCTCTATCTACTTGTACTCCAGGAATAGCCAAAGCCGAAGACATAACTTTGTTCCAAACTGTTACTTCATTTGACATAATGCTCTATTTTTTTAATATTTTTGTTAGAAACTTAAGCCCTGATGCCACATCATTCATTACATGTGTATAACAAATATTTGTAGTACCACAACTTGGACACACAGAAACTTCCGACATCGTACTATAACTACGATGGCATTTTTTACATGTTGTCATTTTAGGCGTTCTCATCTATTTATATTTTTAGTCCAACTTCACAAACTCAAAATCATTCTGGTTGCAACATGCCTTCTTGTAGTCGAAAGCATAGATGCGCTGATAGGTCTCTTGCAGTTCCTTCGCACCATTGTAGAATGGGTTGGTAGTGTGCTGCAGAGTCGTCACGGTCACAACCATGTCTGGTGTGAGAACGGTACCATTGGAACGTTTGATACGTTTAGGCTTCACTTGAAAAACCCTACTCATAGTAATTCGTTTTTAGGTTATACAATAAATGCCGTTTGCACGGCATTACCTGTCAAAGGACAAAGTTAGGGTAAAGTGACGAACTGTACAAGTCCATAATGGTTCATTGGTATAAAAAAGAATGGTATGGTTTCCTTCTTTCACCACTTTCTTGTAAATTAGGCTCGGATAAAGCCCGTAGAAAAGAAAATAAGAAAGAGAAAACCATACCATTTGTCTATTTTTCTGATATTGTTTTTCCGGCAAGTACCAGGGCACGCTGGCGCAGATAGCTGTGCAGAGTGAAGCCGTCAGCCTTGACACAGTTGAGGAGGGCGCGCTTCTGCATCACCACCTCTTTGAGCGCTGGGAACACATCGTTGTAGCGTTTCTTCACGTCCTTGTTCTCGGTCTTCACCGATGTTTTCTTCACAAGCTCCTCCACATCTGTAATCTTTCGAGCGAAGTAGTCGGCACCCTTCTTCAGACGTTCCTGCAGCAGGGTGTTGGTCTGATAGTCGGCAGAAGCGATGACAATCTGACTGTACTGCAACTTGAAGCGCTCGGCTACATCCATAAGCTCGGTCTTTATAGTACCCGTGCGAGCCTTGTATTCGGCAATGAGTTTAGGAAAGGAACGGCGGAAATGTCCGTCGAGCAAGTCGAGTACACGGTTGAAGGCATCCATGAGCGGGCGGAAGTCGAACAGTTCGCTCACCACCGACAGATAGTAGTCGCGCTGCAACTGCTCTATCTGTCCCTCGCTCGGCGTGTGCTCAATGGCGTGCGTGGCGTATTCGTCCACAGCCTCATCCCGAATGATAGCCGACTGTGGCAGAGGTGCACTGAGCACCATGCCCTCCAGAGTGCGGCAACGCGAGAGCGCCACGTATGTCTGTCCGTGGGTGAAGGCACGCTGCACGTCGATGATGGCGTGGTCGAAGGTAAGACCCTGACTCTTGTGAACGGTGATAGCCCAAGCCGTCTTCACGGGGAACTGCGTGAAGGTTCCTTCCACCTCCTCGCTTATCTCGTTGGTCTTCTCGTTGAGCACATAGCGCGTGTTGTCCCACTGTTCGGGCTGCACACGTATATTTTCGCCGGTGTCCTTCGCCGTAACGGTGAAGCCCTCGGCATCTATCGCCGCAATGGTGCCGATCATACCGTTGTAGTAAGCCTTGTCGGCAGACGAGTCGTTCTTCACGAACATCACCTGCGCACCGGTCTTCAGCGTGAGCGTCTCGTCGGTCGGGAAGAGCATCTCTGGATACTTGCCTTCGATGGTGGCAGTGTAGGTATAGGGCTTGCCGGGGAGCAGTTCAAGCTCATGGTCGTTGATGCGCTGCGCCTGCCAGTTGTGCGTCGTAAGACGTATGTAGCCGTCTTCCTTGCGCGGCTTGAAGTCGGGTATATAGCGCGAGTTGAGCGCAGAGAGCACCGCAGCGTCAGCATGGTTTTCGCGCACCTTATTCAGTATGTCGAGGAAACGCTTGTCGCTCTGGCGATACACCTTCGTCAGTTCGACGATGGCGTAGCGTGTGCGCTGCAGGGCGAGCGACGAGAAGAAGTAAGGCGTGGCGTAATAGCGCGAGAGCATCTGCCACTCGTCGTCCTTAGCCACCGGAGCAAGCTGTCCCAAGTCGCCGATCATAACCATCTGAACACCGCCAAACGGCAGGTTGTTCTTACGGAAACGGCGCAGCACGCTGTCTACGGCATCGAGAAGGTCGGCACGCACCATAGAGATTTCGTCGATGACGAGCGTGTCGATAGAACGGATGACATTTATTTTCTGTTTGGAGAAGCGGAACTGCTGCTCCTTGAGATTATAGTTGGGTATGAACGGCGCAAACGACAACTGGAAGAACGAGTGGATGGTCACACCTTCGGCATTGATGGCAGCGATGCCCGTAGGCGCTACCACCACGATGCGCTTCGACGACTCCTCCTTCAGTCGACGCAGAAAGGTGGTCTTTCCCGTGCCAGCCTTACCGGTGAGGAAGAGGTTGGTGTTCGTTGTCTCTATTATGTCCCAAGCGAGTTGCGTCTGCTCTGTCATTTCCTTTGCTGATTAATGGTTGTTTAATGTATGTTCCGTGTAAATAAGGAGTTACAAAAGTAGTAATTATTTTTTGATTTTGACATCAATCAAGTAGTATAATTTTCGGCTTCTGCTTTTTCTGCGTACCTTTGCAATGTTTAGGAGGTATGGGCTTTCCTGCCCATATCACACAACAGGGCTACGGCAAGAACTGAAAGTCAGCGGCGCGTAGCGGAAAGCTAATGCCATAGCCTCCTACTGAATAAAAAAAACGAAATATGATAAAAGCTTTATTTTTCGACGTCGACGGAACGCTCGTCAGCTTTAATACACACAAGGTGCCGGAGTCAACAATCGAAGCGCTTCGCGAGGCACACAAACGCGGCGTGAAACTCTTCACCGCTACGGGTCGCCCACGCCAGTTGCTCAACAACATCACGGAGGTGGAGGACATCATGGACGGTTTTATTCTTGCCACTGGCGCTCAATGCGTTTATGGCGACAATGTAGTGCGCCAGGACCTCATCCCTACTCACGAGGCAGAGGCGATAGTCGACTTCTGCAACCGTCTCGACGTGCCGGCGGTGGTTGTAGGCACAAAAGATCTGCAGATTATCAACCGCAACGACAGCGTGAACCATGTATTCTACGACATGCTGAAGGTGACGTACAACAAGTTCGATGTGCCGGTTGAGGATGTAATAAAGCAGGGCATACTGCAGATTACGCCGTTCCTCACCGAGGACCAGGAGCGCACTATCCTACCCCACGTGCCAGGCACAACGTCTGCACGATGGTATCCTGCGTTCTGCGACCTTACGTCTGCCACTGCCGACAAGGCGAACGGCATCCGTGCCATTGCCGAGCACATGGGCATCGACATCAGCGAAACGATGGCGTTCGGCGACGGCGGCAACGACCTTACGATGTTGCGTGCGGCTGGCGTTGGCGTGGCTATGGGCAATGCGCTCGACGAGGTGAAGGCGCACGCCGACTATGTGACAAGCAGCGTAGACGAGGATGGCATCGCGAATGCGCTGAAACACTTTGAAATTATTTAGGATATGTGGTGATGTGTTGACAAATGAAACATATCTCAACATCTCAACATCTCAACATCTTATTTTACAACAGTGGTGAGAACACTCTAACAAGCGACTCCGCCAGACGGTGCATGAACGGGCGCTTTCGCTCGCTGTACACGCTCAGGAAGTCTACACATTCTTGCTCATCACTGATAAAGATTTCCTTCATGCGCAGCGCCGTTGTGCGGTCGTAGATAAAGACGTTGGATTCGAAATTGTTCTCGAAGCTACGGAAGTCGATGTTCGTAGAACCGCAGGTGCAGAGCGCATCGTCAGCCACAAGCAACTTGCTGTGGTTGAATCCAGCCTCGTAAAGCATTATCTTAACGCCTGCCTCAAGCACCTCCGTCACGAACGACATCGACGAAAGTTCAAGCAAGCGAGAGTCGCTATGGCGCGGAATCATCAGTCGCACATCTACGCCGGCAAGTGCTGCCGTGCGCATGGCGAAGAGCACCTGCTCAGTAGGCAGGAAGTAAGGCGACTCCATGTATACATAGTTCTTCGCCTCAAGCAGTATGCGCACATATCCCTGCATGATGTCCGGCCATTTGGCAATCGGACTGCTCGTTACGACCTGCATCAGGCAGCTGTTCTCTATGCTCCACGGCATCGGCGGATAGTATTTGGAGTTGGTGACGAGTGTGCGGTCGACGAAAAACCAGTCGACGAGGAACGTGCGCTGCAGGGCGTACACCGCTCCACCACGTATACGGAGATGGGTATCGCGCCACGGCAGACGCCCTTTGTATATTCCTTTCACATAGCGTAGGGCGATGTTCATGCCGCCCACAAACGCCTCAACGCCGTCTACTACGCACACTTTGCGGTGGTTGCGGTAGTTCACCTTACTCGTGAACGCCGGAAACTTAACGGGCATAAAGGCATTGACATCTATTCCGGCACGGCGCATACGCTCGAACAACTCGCGGGGCACCCGCCAGCAGCCAACATCGTCGTAGATAAGTCGCACCTCTACGCCCTCTCTCGACTTGCAGATGAGTGCGTCTGCCACAAGCCGTCCGAGTGCGTCGTCGGCGAAGATGTATGTCTCAAGATGTATATGCTTGCGTGCCGAAGCTATCGACTTCAGCAATGCGGGGAAGAACTCGTAGCCATCGGTGTAGAACTCCACCTCGTTGTCCTTGAACGGAAGGGCAAGACTCTGGTTGGTGAAGAGTTGTATGAGCGAACGGTAGTCGTCGGGCAACGTCAATTGGCGTTGCTCCACAAACTCGAGCATCGAACGCTTCGACAGTTGGTCGAGCGACCGCTGTGATATGAACGTCATCTTGCGGGTGTTTCGTCCGAAGAAAACGTACAGTATTATTCCGACAATGGGCATAAAGAGCAGCACCATCACCCAGGCTATCGTCTTTGCCGGCTGACGGTTGTCCATCAATACTGCCAGCATGATGCTGACAATAATGAAGACGTAAGCTAATATGAATGCCCAATGGATGTAGAACATTATGCTATAATATTATTTCCCAACAATCTGGCGAGCTGCGAGCGCAGTTCGTGCGCCGTCTTATACTCCTCCATCAGTTGCTGCAGTCGTTCGGGGTCGTTCACCGCAAGCGATATGTCGCGCTTCAGGTCGCGCAGACGCTGCTCCAGATAGTCCATGCGGAAGTCGTTGAGCAGGTGTTCGGTCTGCTGGCGCAGAGCCTCTATGCGGTTCTCCTCTTCGACGCGCAGCTCGTCGGCGTTCTTCTCCTCGTCGGCACGTGCCGCCTTCTGTTCGTCGAGCAACTGATACTTGTCCATGCAGAGGTCGGTGGCTATGCGCGATATCTCTATGTCCGAATGGTGCAGGAAGAACTGCTCGGCACAGAAATTCTCGTCGCCGGCGTGGTTCACAGCCTCGTCAAGGATGCGCGAGTTGAGCGGATTGGCAAACTTCAGTCCGTCTACGCCGAGGTTGTACGCTATGTATTGCGCCACATTCAGGTTAACCGTCGTGCCGTCCTCCGTCTCTACATTATTATATATGATAGTGTCGCCGTTGCGCACAACCAACTCTACAAGCATCTGCTCCACCTTCGACGCCTGCTGCAGAGGGGAAGGAGAGTTTTGAATTTTGAGTTGTGAGTTTTGAGTTGTCGGCTCTGCCGATTGTGAATTGTCCGATGAGGAATTTGTTGCCTCGCGGTTGCTGCGTATGAAGTTGTTGAGCGTATTTATGAGCGTAGCCTCGTTCATGCCCATACGCACCGAGCAGTCGTGCAGATACGTGTCGCGCAGAATCGGATTCGTCACGAACGATATGCTGCGCACTATGGAGTTGATTGCCTCCGAACGCTTCAGCGGATCGCGCTCGTTGCGCAGCAGCAGGTCGGTCTTAAACTCGATGAAGTCGGTCTGATGCTCCTCGATATACTTGCGGAAGTCCTCAGCCGAGTGCTTGCGTGCGAACGAGTCGGGGTCGTCGCCGTCGGGCAGCAGCAACACTTTGAGGTTCATGCCTTCAGAGAGCAGCATGTCGGTACCGCGCAGCGCAGCGTGTATGCCTGCCGCGTCGCCGTCGTAAAGCAGGGTGATGTTCGACGTGAAGCGGTGCAGTATGTGTATCTGATGCACCGAAAGCGCCGTACCCGAGTTAGCCACTACGTTCTCTATGCCGCACTGATGCATGGAGATGACGTCGGTGTAGCCCTCCACCATGTACACACGGTCTTCCTTGGCTATCGCCTTCTTAGCCTGATAGATGCCATACAGCTCGCGGTCCTTGTGGTAAATCTCCGAGTCGGGCGAGTTGACGTACTTCTGGTTCACGCCCTTAGTGCGTGAGTCGAGCAGTCGTCCGCCGAAGCCCACCACCTTTCCGCTGATGCCTATCCACGGGAAGATAACGCGTCCGGCATAGCGGTCGATTAGTTCGCCACGGTCGTTCTTGTAGCAAATGCCGGTCTTCAGCAGAAAGTCTTCCTTATAGCCCTTGCGCAGCGCTTCCTGTGCCAAAGCACGGCGGTCGGTGCTGTCGAAGCCCAACTGGAACTTGCTCACGATGTCGTCGCGGAATCCACGGCTGCGGAAATACTGCATGCCGATGGCTACGCCGTCGGCGGTGTCGTGCATGAGGTGCTGGAAATAAGAGGCAGCCCACTCATTCACGATGAACATACTCTCGCGCTCGCTCTGCTCGCGCTTCTCGTTGTCGGAGAGTTCGCGCTCCTTTATCTCGATGTTATACTTGCGTGCAAGCCATCGCAACGCCTCGGGATAGGTCATCTGCTCATGCTCCATAATGAAGCCAACGGGGTTGCCGCCCTTGCCGCATCCGAAGCAATGGCAGGTGCCGCGTGCCGGCGACACATAGAACGACGGGGTCTTCTCGTCGTGAAACGGGCATAGGCCCTTATAGTTGCTGCCGCTCTTGCGAAGCGTCACAAACTCGGACACTACCTCCACAATGTTGGCAGCGTCTTTTATCCTTTCTATCGTTGCATGGTCTATCATCAACTGCGAAGTTACACATTTTTTTCCATTCTGCCCTCTCTGTCACGCACGTTTTAGCTCCGCACGTACTAAAATTAATTAAAAGAGACCTGCCTATTTTACCAATCAACACAAAATCACTAACTTTGTACTTGTGTGTATGCACCACTGCATACACCGACCTAACGACTTTTACTAAAACAAACATAACAATGATTAAAAACAACCTCCTTCTCACAGCTCTCTTCACAGCTGCTTGTGCCAGCGCGTTTGCGCAGACCGAGACATTCGACCTCAACTCGCAGCGTGGTGAAAAACAGGATGTGAACATGGTGCCGGGCAAGAAGCTCGACCACCACGGCATCGTCGTAAACCCTACGCCGCACAACTTCAACATGGACATGCAGACTTGGACCGACCTCAGCGCTGGCGTCAAGCTCATCGACAAGGCTGGCAAGTTCGGCGGCGACATCAATTTCCTCAAGCAGAACGCTAAGGGCACTCCGCTCAACATCACCTTCGGCGAGAAACCGGCAAAGAAGGCTGGTCTGAAGAAGATGGTATCGGGTGCTTATCTCCTCACCGTCGACAAGAAGGGTATCAACATCGTGGGCTACGACGAGCGTGGCGCGTTCTACGCTCTTCAGACTCTGCGCCAGATTGTGGAGAGTCCGGCTGCTCAGGGCAAGGTGCCTTACCTCACATGCAACGACTATCCCGATCTGCCGCTGCGTGGCGTGGTTGAGGGCTTCTACGGCGAACCTTGGTCGCACCAGGTGCGCCTCTCGCTCATCGACTACTACGGACGCAACAAGCTCAACGAGTATGTGTACGGACCGAAGGACGACCCTTATCACAGCTGTCCTAACTGGCGTCTGCCCTACCCGCCCGAGCAGGCAAAGAACATCCACGAACTCGTGGAGGCTTGCCGCCGCAACCGTGTCGACTTCGTGTGGGCTATCCACCCGGGCCAGGACATCAAGTGGAACGAGGAGGATTATAACAACCTCGTAAACAAGTTCAACCTCATGTACGAACTCGGTGTGCGCTCGTTCGCTATCCACTTCGACGACATCGACGGCGAGGGCACTAACCCGAAGAAGCAGGTGGCACTCGTGAACCGCCTCACAAAAGAGTTCGTGAAGGCGAAGGGCGACGTTGCTCCGCTCGTTGTCTGCCCTACCGACTACTCGCAGCTTTGGGCAAAGCCGGGTCCTGACGGACCGCTCGCTATCTACGGCAACGAGCTCGACCCTGAGGTGCAGGTGTTCTGGACTGGTGCTGTGGTTTGCTCTGACCTCACCAAGGAGACTCTCGACTTCGTAGACTCTCGTATCAAGCGCCCGGCTTACTACTGGTGGAACTTCCCCGTTACAGACTATGCCCGCCACATCATCATGCAGGGCCCGACATACGGTTTGGAGACTGACATCACAGATAAGATGACTTCTGGCGTGCTGTCTAACCCGATGGAGCACGGCGAGGCTTCGAAGCTGGCGCTCTACGGCGTGGCTGACTACAACTGGAACGTAGCCGACTACAATGCTATCGACAACTGGGAACGCGGTCTTGTAGACCTCACACCGGAGGCTCACGAGGCTTACCGCACATTCGCCATCCACTCTTGCGACACTGAGACGGGCTACCGCCGTGCCGAGTCGTGGGAGACTAACACTTTCCGTCTTGCCGACTACTCTGACAAGGCTTACAACGACCTCTATGCAGAGTTCGACCGCGTCGAGAAGACAAAGAGCACCATGGAGCGCGACTGCAAGAACCCGCTTCTGATGAAGGAGCTGAAGCCGTGGCTCGTAGAGTTTGAGAAGCTCGGCGCACGTGGCAAGAATACTCTTGAACTGATGAAGACTTTCCGCAGCGGCGACGCTACAAACTTCTGGAACGGTTTCGTGGCCAACCGCATGACTAAGGAGGCTCGCGCCGCTTACGAGAAGCACAAGCTCGGCACAATGAAACTGCAGCCGTTCTACGAGAACGCTATGGACGACATGGCTCAGGAGTTCTTCAAGAACCTCACTGGTGAGGTGCCTGCTTTCTATAAGGGCATGGGCACTTACCCGACACTCGCTACAACTCAGAGCAAGCTGATGTTCGACAACGACTCTACTACATACTACCACTGCGGTCAGAGCCAGTCTACTGGCGACTGGGTGGGTGCCGACCTGGGCACGGTTCGCGAGGTTCGTGAGGTGAAGATTCTCCAGGGTCGCAACTCTGTAGACGATGTCGACTACTTCGACAACGTGGTGCTCGAGGCTTCTGCCGACGGCAAGTCGTGGACACAGCTCACCGGCGAATTGCTCAAGACTTACATCATCCATTGGAAGGGCGAGCCGGTAAAGGCACGCTACGTCCGCATCCGCAAGGCCGTGTCTGAGAAGAAGAGCTGGATTGCTGTGCGCGAATTCATGGTTAACCCCACAACTCCAGAGAGCCTCAACTTCAAGGTTGAATCAGCAGATCTCGACGCTGCCATGTTCGGCTTCGACAAGAACCCCGTAACATCGTTCCACAACAGCGGAAAGACTTCGTTCTCTGTTGTTCCTGGCACAAAGGCATACACCATGCTCCTCAACGTAGAGCAGAACGGCGCCGTTAAGTTCAACCAGTACAACAAGAAGGGCAAGCTCCTCGCTTCTACCGACATCAACAACTCGTTCTTCAACGTAGAACTCAACAAGAAGGCTGTGAAGGCTGAGATTGAGGGCAACGTAGAGGTGTTCGAGGTAATCGCGAAGTAAAAGCGACGTCATTACTATAAGACAACGCATCGCCAACAAGCGACGCTAACATAACCGACAAAACGGATGGCAAGCTACAAACGGCTCGCCATCCGTTTTTTTGTTGCAACTTTTTGCAACAATCCAAATAAAGCCTTACCTTTGCACTCCTAAAAAGATTAAGGGATAATATTATGGATTTTAATTTCATCGGGACTATCTGGTCTCTTCTTCCTCCCGTCGTGGCAATTGCACTTGCACTGAAGACCAAGGAGGTATATTCTTCGTTGTTCATCGGCATTGTGCTCGGCGCTATATTATACAGCATGTCGATGGGCACAGGTTTTGAAGGCTTCTTGACTCATCTGCTCAACGACACCATTGGCACGGGAGCTGACGCCAAGCAGTACGGTCTTATCTCCTGCCTGTCCGACCCATGGAACGTGGGCATCATCGTGTTTCTTGTGGTTTTGGGTTCCATCGTGTCGCTCATGAACAAGGCTGGCGGATCGGCTGCTTTCGGACGCTGGGCTTCCAAACACATAAAGACAAAGATAGGTGCGCAGATTGCAACTATCATTCTCGGACTGCTTATCTTCATCGACGACTACTTCAACTGTCTCACAGTAGGCTCTGTGATGCGTCCGATAACCGTACGCCATGGCGTTACAAAGGAAAAACTCGCCTACCTCATCGACTCTACCGCTGCTCCGGTCTGCATCATATCGCCCATATCGAGCTGGGCGGCTGCCGTGTCGGGTTTCGTGTCTGGCGGCGAGAATGGTCTGGCATTGTTCTGCCAGGCTATACCGTTCAACTTCTACGCTTTCTTCACCATCATCTTCATATTTATGATTGTCGTGTCGGGCTTCGACTTCAAGGCCATGAGCAAGTACGACGCACGTCTGCAGGAATGGTACGAGCGCACCGGCGGTCAGGTGGATGAGGTGATTGACACCAAACTGCAAATCGTAGAACACGGTGTGGGTGCCAAGCAAGACAGCAAGAAGCCTGCAACGACAAAGGGTTCGGTTGCCGACCTCGTAGTGCCTATCCTGATGCTCATCGTGTTCTGCATGGCTGGCATGGTTTACTCTGGAGGATATTTCGACGCAACAAGCACTTGCTACCACAACTTCGTAGATGCGTTTGCAGCAAGCAACGCTTCGGTCGGACTGGTTATCGGTTCGCTTGCAGCGTTGATTCTTACAATAGCAATGTTCGTGGCACGCCGCACACTGAAGTTCGACAATGCCATGAGTTGTCTTATCAAAGGCTTCGAGGCCATGGTGCCTGCCATACTGATTCTCACTCTTGCATGGACGCTGAAAAGCATGACCGACTCTCTTGGCGCCGCCGAATATGTATCGGGCGTTGTGGCAAGCACTGCCTCTGGTCTGCAGATGCTGCTGCCGGCAATAATATTCATCGTTGCAGCGCTGCTTGCCTTTGCCACCGGCACCTCTTGGGGAACGTTCGGCATACTCATCCCTATCTGCATCGCCGTTTTCCCTGCAGCCGCTCCGCTCCGCATCATCTCCATCTCGGCGTGCATGGCAGGTGCTGTATGCGGCGACCATGTGTCTCCTATCTCCGACACCACCATCATGGCGTCGGCTGGTGCCGAGTGCAAGCACGTTCACCACGTGTCGTCGCAGTTGCCCTACGCCATAACTGTCGCCGCCGTGTCGTTCCTCACCTTTGTCGTAGCCGGCTTCACACAGCAGCTCGGCATCGTAGCCTCTGCAGCCATTTCCTGGATCTTAGGCATGGCGATGCTTTTCTCAGCATTGTGGGTGCTGAGAAGAATCAGTTACAAGCAATAACTCAGTTGCTATAATATTTCCAACGCAATAGCTGCACAAGCCTCCGCATCCGACAGAGCATGATGGTGTTGTGTCAAGTCATAGCCGCAGCGGGCGGCTATGACATCAAGCGTATGACGACCTTTGGGCCAGACCTTGCGTGAGGCGATGCAGGTGCAGTGGAAGTCGTAGTCGGGATAGTCCATCTGATAGACCCGGAAGACAGCTTTCAGACAGCTCTCGTCGAACGCCTTGTTATGAGCCACGAGCGGAAGACCCGCTATCTTCGGCTCTATCAGCTTCCACACTTCGGGGAATACCGGCGCATCTTCCGTGTCAGAAGCGCAAAGACCATGCACCTGACTGCACCAGTAGTTGTAATACTCCGGCTCCGGCTTGATGAGCGAATAGAAGCGGTCCACCACCTCCCCATCTCTAACAATAACCACACCAACAGAGCACACCGAAGAACGCTCATTGTTGGCGGTTTCAAAATCTATAGCTGCAAAGTCTTTCATTGTTGCAAGGTCGTATCAATTATTTGTTCTACGTTAGTAACGAAATACAAATATACAGTTTTTTTGTGGCACAACTACTTCTTTTAGTATCTTTATCACAGATACTCATGCAAATAAATGTAAGTTTAAATCAAATACTCGTGCAAATAAATGTGATTTCCAAAACTCATCCGCTATAAAAACATAACGGAAAAGCCTCGCTTGCCACTGATTTGCAACAAAACTGAAGCCATGTTGCCCATGATTTGCAACAAAAATTTATAGCTTTTGCCACTGATTTGAGACAAAAAAGTTGTATCTTTGCCCATGAATTAAAACAAATGCTATGTTCAAACGCAAGATATTAAGCAAATTAGAAGCATGGAAGCAAGACGAAAGGCATAAGCCACTCATCTTGAGAGGAGCCAGACAAGTAGGTAAGACAACTGTTGTCAACGAATTTAGCTCCCAGTTCGACAACTACCTATACTTCAACCTTGAAATGAGCGAGAGCGTCAGATTGTTAGAGATGGACATTCCATTAAACGATCTGGTCAATATGCTGTTTGCCAGTTTAGGGAAGTCGCAAAAAGAAGGCAGTACGCTTATCTTTATTGACGAGATACAGAACTCTCCCAAGACAATCGCTCTGCTCAGATACTTCTACGAGCAGAGGCCCGACCTATATGTCATAGCCGCAGGCAGTTTGTTGGAGAACCTTGTAGACGTCAATGTCAGTTTCCCGGTAGGAAGAGTTATGTATTTGGCATTGCGTCCTTGCTCTTTCTATGAGTTTTTAGGTGCCATAGGCAAAAACAATCTTCTTACCATTCTCTCACAGAAAGCTGAATATTCCATTGCTTTTCACGAACAGCTCATGCACCAGTTCAATCAGTACACCATTATCGGCGGAATGCCCGAAGCTGTGCAGCATTACGCAGAGACACAAGACATCATAGCCATAGAAGATGTGTACGAGACTTTGGTACAAGCTTACAAGGACGATTCGGAGAAATATGCCAGAAGCAATAAGCTGACAGATGTAGTGCGCTTCATCTTATCGTATGGCTGGGCGTTCTCGGGCGAGACTATCACCTTGGGCAACTTCGCCAACTCTGGCTATAAATCACGAGAGGTAGGCGAAGCATTCCGCCTCTTAGAGAAAGCCATGATTCTGGAATTGGTTTATCCTGTATCTTCCACACAGATGCCTATCATCCCCGAAACCAAACGAATGCCAAAACTCATCTGGTTTGATACCGGCTTGGTCAACTATCAGGCAGGCATCAGAAAGGAAATCATCGGTTCTACGGAGATGGTTGACAGCTGGAGAGGTCATATTGCCGAGCAAATCACGGCTCAAGAGCTCTTGTCAATGGAAGACCGAGTGGGTCAGCATCGCTCGTTCTGGGCAAAACCCAACAATGGTGCCGAGGTAGATTTCCTGTTCGTTCACAACTCCAAACTCTACCCCATAGAAGTAAAGAGCGGCACCAATGCCCATCTGCGTTCGCTCCAGGTTTTCATGGACAATTCGGATATAGACATAGCCATCCGCGTTTGGTCGAACCCATACTCTGTGAATGTTGTAAAGACGCCTAAAGGCAAGGAGTTCCGTCTGATAAACCTGCCTTTCTACCTGATCGGCAATCTGCATCAGGTCTTGGACGAAGTGATATAATACCCACCATAAGGCAAAATATCATTCTGCAGAATAATACTATACCCTAATTACTTAACTTCAAAGATAGAAAAAAATTCGAATCATAAGCTAATCTCTCCGAACTTTTTGTTAGCGAAAAAATCCCCCATATCTCCCAGAATCGCCATAACCTGCACAGTATAAGTACAATAAAGGCTGGCAGATACGCTTCCCGAAAGCGATATCTGCCAGCCTATCTTCCAGGCGCAGAGGCATATCTGCCAGCGTAAGCTTAGTCCTAACTCGGTTCCAGATCAGTTCACGCCAGCTTTTAACCAACGTCTATTTAGTATAAATAGTGAAACAATAGGCATTGCCATCCACGGTTATACCACTACTTGATTAGCCACCTGCCTTTCTTTACGCATTTTGCGTTGAGTTTATTTCTACATACACGATACCACATAATAGACTATAGACGAAACCGTATAAATGAAGCACGGCAGGAATATCTATAACATTGACTTCATCCAACTACACGAACAAAGTTTTGAAATGAATTGGGTTGAATACTTCTTTCCATAATATTCGCATATAGATGCAAGGCAAGCCACCCCACATTGCATTGAATCTTTTTGCTTTATAAAGGGGAAGCGTTTCATTTTATTTGCTTATCTGTGGTGTATTAAACTTACCTAAACCGGTATTGTCTTTACTTGATTCTGTAAGAATCTTGCCATCGTGCCTTCTTGATTTTCCTACGGAGAATGTATATGTGGCAGTCAAGCGTACCATATGCTGAAGTGGTTTCCAATCCTTGTTCTCATTATACCTAAGAATAGGTAAATTCGAAACAGTATAGTTGTTGTGTCCTGAATAATTGTATTTTGCACCTACTGACCAATTACCTATTTTATATTGTATCGTTCCAGCATATTGAAGGCTGCCACGTGACAAAAGGTCGCCGTCGTATACTTTTGTTGGTGAATTAACACTGAAGATCAAAGACAAGTTTTCAAATGATGCTGTAATATTGCCACCTATACGCCAATAATCAAAGTTGATATTTTGCGATGGAGTTTCAAGTCGTGAGATATAGTATTCAACATAGGGTGATAATTCTAACCATTTAAATGGATACCAACTCCCATAAAGGTCAAATCTCCATTCGAAATCACCTCCTATATTCTGAGGTCTGAAATAAACATTATCGCCTTCTTTTAGTATTGTGGTAGCTATCTTATTGTTAGCATATGATGGCTGTACCATGAAGACTATCTGATTTTTATTATTGGGTGAGAAATATGCAAACGACAGTTTCCCCGATGTAATCCAATAATCTTTCAATTTTGGATTGCCAGCAGATATCAGCCAGGGGTCTAAATAGGTCTCACTCTCAGTGATTTCATTTAACGAAGGAGATATATTACGCATTGTCAACGTCAACTGCACAGTTGTTCCTTTCATTTTACCCTTTCCCCACCAATCTGAATAAAGTCTTATGTAAGGAAGAACAGAGGTTTGCGATATACCCGAGGATGTCTGCTTAAATATATTCAATCCAACAGCCGGAACAAACGATATTGTATTCCATGTCCAGGAACCACCCGTATTAAGGAACTCATTGTGAGAATATGGTTTGTATTTGTTATTGAATGAAGTCTGATTAAGTTGCTTATATTCATATCTTGAACCAACACTCAATGAGCCACCCCAAAGCGGAGAGGCATAGACAGCGTTTGTAATAAATGAATACGAATCATTATCCACTCTTGAGTGTAAATTGTAGTCATAGTCATTGTTTCCTGTATTCTCCGAGAGCATAGATTGCTTCGAATCCGAATAACTATTTCCAAATGTATTGACCACATTTATGGCAAACAGACGGCCTTTCTTTAATAAATAGCGATAGTATAAATCTACAGCCACCGTATTGGAACGACTCTTCAAAAGGCTTGTACCTTCACCATTATATTGGGTGTCATCTGTCGAAATAAGGCCCGCCCTTTTTTCTTCATCTTGTAAGGGTTCAATGATAGTATATACCTTAGCATTAAACAGATGATTACCCTGATATCTTTGGTACGATGCACTGATGTTATGATATTGACCTTTATAGCGACTTGTACCCCTATATTGAGAATGTAGTTGCAGACTATAAGTGTATTCAGCAAGATTATCAATATTGCCTATATTTCTGTAATCAATCAGATAATCCAGTTTTACTTGGTTCAGAGAATCCGCATATGTCAAGTCAATCTGGTTTGTTCCAAATTCTGTGTTTACAGCATTAGAAGTGTTGAAATAACCGGCATAAGATCTATCGTGCCTCTTCTTCACAACAATGTTGACTACAGGCCCTGCAGTCAGACTCATGTATTGAGGAGGAGCAATAGAATAAAACTCTACGTTCTTTATGTCCTCACCCTTATATCCACGTAAGTCATATGCCGTTGATGGAACGCCATTTATAAGGATAAATACATTTTCTCTTGTGGTCTTAGAAGAGCACGTCTCCTATAACGATAGTCAGAGTGCTTATAATCCGACATCAAATGTAATAAGAAAAATCCAAAATAAAGAAAGAATCGGCAAGGAAATTGCCATAAGGGACAGATTTTAACTCGATGATGCCGACGAAGTTGTGAAAAGTTTGTGCAAATCGTAGGAGGCTACGGTGTAAAAAGCCGTAGCGGAGGTCTCCGGCCTCCGCAGCAACCAGCGATACTGACTATACTTATTATTGTCAAACTTGGTGCTGCGGAGGCCGGAGACCTCCGCTACTATTGTTTGCTGTGAAGAACTTTTACTTCACAATCTTTCTCGACGCTTTCGAGCCGTCGGTGTATGTGATGGTGCGGATGCAGATGCCCTTTGCAGGTGCGCTCAGCTTGCGACCAGAGAGGTCGTAGAAGTCGACGCTCTTTATCTGCTTCACCGTAGCCTCGGTCATATCCACGCCAGTCGGGTCGCCGTCGGGGTAGTATTCGGTGATGCCCGAACCGAAGCGCAGGTCGCCGTCTACGTAGACAGCCTCCATGCCAATCTTCTCCTTCACGTCCTTGTAGAAGTAGATGGTGCGGTTGTTCTCGTCGTACTTGTAGAACTCGTACTGGTCGCTGAACGAGTAGGGCACGTCTGTCATCTCGGTCTCCAGATTCTGGTAGTCGTCGGGCGAGAACGTAACCAGCTCGTCGTCGATGTAGAGGTTATAGTAGAGGTGCGACGGGTCGAGATAGTTGAAGTCAGACGAGTAGTAGCTCAGCGTGAACTGCAAGCCGCCGGGGCCTCCCCACGGGTTAGGGTCGTACGCCTGGAATGCGGTGAGCTTCGGCGGCAGCGGTGCAGCCGGGCGCTTGTCCCATGCGTTGATGAGCGCATAGCGGTAGGTGTCGAAGATGTTGGTGCTGCGGTCGTCGTCCACGCTCTTGTGAATCATCATGATGCCCTTCGTGCTGAGCGCGTTGTTCTCGGCGTCGTAGGTGAAGACGAGCGGGTCGGTGCTGAGGCACGCCTTGTCGAACTCGGTGCCCATCTCGTCCACTCCCTTGCCCATCACAGCCGACGAGGCGTACATGTAGCAAGCCGTTGTGGTGTCGATGCCGATGTACGATGTCGGGGGGAAGGTGACTGTCGTGCCGTCCTTCTTGCCCTTTATCCAGAGTCCCTTGATGTTCGCCGAGAGGTCGCCGAGATAAACGTCGTCGCCGTCGAAGGCGTACTTCACGGGGTAGAGCTGCGACTGTCCTTCTACGTCCATGTAGAGCATCAGTCCGTCCTGCACGGTGGCAGCTGCCGACGGCGCCGCCGTGTTGTTGTCGAGTTTCACAGCCTTGTATGTTGCCTCGGCGTAGCTTGTCCAGTTGCCGTTGGCGCGGCACATGCCTATCATCTCGTCCTTGGGCATCACCATGATGAGCGAGTCGTTGCGCCATACGTACTTCAGTAGCTGGTTAGCTTCGCCCTCGTTGGGTCGGAAGGTGTTCTTGTCGTTCACGGTTTCGGGGTGCAGGCGGTAGAGGTAGCCGTACACCATGTCGCCCGAGAAGACATCCTCCTCAGCGTATATCGGCTGTGGCAGTTGGAAGGCGATGGTGTCGCCCTCTGCGCGGTAGCCCTTTATCCATGTCTTCGTGTAGAGTGAGTTTATCGGGTTTTCGAGATACACGGCGTCGTCGTTGCCGAAGACCAGACGCTGCCAGTCGCCCGTGCTCTTATGCGGAATGCCGTAGTAGTAGACCGACTCGAAGCCGGTTGTCGTGCGGTAGAGGTTGATTGTCTTGCCCTCTGCAGGCTTTGTTATGAGTTGTGTTTCGCTCTGTGCCATTGCTCCAGTGGCGAACATTGCTGCTGTGAGCAGCATGGTGTAGATTTTCTTCATAAGCAAATATCCTTGTTTAGTTACTAAAATGGCTTATATCCGGTTGCAAATATAGTAAAATGATGTATATCATGCAAGAATTATTGCAAAATGTATACTAAAAAAGTTGCTTACGTAACGTATGGGCACAAAAAAAGGGGCTCCGCCGAGTCCCAACCTTTGTTAACCTTAAATCTAATACCATGAAAAACATTGCAAAGATATTGATTTTGAGGCATATTGCCAAATTTTTGCGTGTGTTTCTTGCGCTTTTGCTACCGAAATACTCAATTTTTTGATATATGTCAATAGTGTGTGCGCATTTCAGCGATAAACAGTTGAATGTTATCTGCACTATATATGGCAAAGGCTACGGCAAGAATGCCGTAGCCTCCTATAGTTAGCCTTTAATGTATTGCTTCGGTTTACTTCAGCACAACCTTCTTGCCGTTCACTACATAGACGCCGCTCTTCAGAGCCTTTGCGTTCATGCGCTGTCCGTTGAGGTTGTATACCTTTGCGTCCTCAGGCATGTTGTCGATGGTGATGTTCTGTATGCCGTCAACCACCTCGTCGATAACCGTGAGCTTGTACGAAGCCGAAGTAGCCTTGAAGTCGTTGTCGCCAGCGAACCATACGGTGATTGTTGTCTCGCCCGTGCTGCGCAGGATCACAACGCCGTTGGCAGCCACCTCAGCCACCTCCTCGTTAGAGCTGGTGTATGTGAGCGGAGCCACCTCCGACTCGTTGTAGAGTGTAGCGCCGCTGAAGGTGTTGCCCTCACGCATGTTGGCTGTGTACTCCTCCTGGTCGAACGCGAGCTCAGGTGTGTTGCGGTAGTCGTTCACGATGAGTGTGCACGATGCTGTGGCAGCCTTGTACTCGTCGTTGCCTGCGAACGTAACGTCGATGTTCACGCGACCAGCCTTCTTCAGCGTAACGTTGCCCTCTGCGTCTACCTCTGCAACGTCAGTCTTGTTAGAAGAGTATGTCACTGCGAGGTTGTTCGGATTCTGGAAGCCGAGCTCCTTAACGGTTGTGTTCGGGTTTGCAAGGTCAATCATTAACATTGTCTCCTCGAAAGCGATGCCAGCCTCTGCCTTCTCTCTCTCTATCACTTTGATGAGGTACGAAGCCTCGGCAGGCAGATAGTCGTCGTTGCCGGCGAACTTAGCTGTGATGGTCACTTCGCCCGGGTTCTGCGAGAGCAGCAGGGTGCCGTTCATAATCATGCAGAAGTCGGTGTTGCTGCTTGTGTATGTAACGGGGAGGTTGAGCACCTCGCCAGCCGCGTTCTTGATGGTCGGCGCGAAGCCGTCGAAGAGCGGAGCCTCGTCGGTGTAGCAGGTGTAGACGTCCTGCGGGAATGTCATCGTTACGGGCTGCGGTTCCTTCTTTATTACGTTAATCTTGTAAGAAGCCTGGCAAGCCTCATACTTCTCGTTGCCGTAGAAGTAGGCTGTGATGGTGGCTGTGCCAGCCAATTTGTCGTCGAGCCATACTACGCCGTTCTCGTCAACATAAGCGAGGGCCTCGTTGTCTGAGGTGTAGACGATTTTGAGACCCTCGATAGCCTCGCCGTTCTCGCCCTTCACGGTAGCCTTCGGCGCACTGAAGTTGCGTACGGCGTTGATGTCTGTGAGGTTGTACTCCTCCTTCGGGAACGACATTGTTGTAGTTTCCTTCTTTGCGAGCGGAGTAAGCTCTATGCTCTGTACGTAAGCCACCTGACTTGCGCCTGAGAGCTTGAACACGCCGTCGGCGAACGGTACGTCCATATACATTGTGCCGTTGGCGTCGTCAAATACGGCTACATCTTCTGCATGGTTTGTGCATCCGAGTTCGGGCGCATTCTGATCCTTGTATTTCACTGTTACGCGGTAGCCGTTCGGGAACTTGCCGAACGCAGGCGAGATGGCGTAGCCCTGCTGTGTAGCGTCCGAAGTAGAGTTCTTCTTCAGCTGCAAGCCGCCGCCGTAGTTGTTGAGCATAGCGTTGTGTACGGTGAAGGTGTAGCTGTCGCCGTTGAGGTCTACGAAGTCGAACTCGCCCTCCTTGTATTTGTTCTCATTGCCGAAGCAGTCGAAAGCGCCCTCGTTGCAGTCGAATACAACCTTTGTCGGGTCGGCAGCCTGACGGTATGCGATGGTGTAAGAAGCCGACGAACCGAGATAGCCTTCCTCTGGTGTGAATGTGGCTGTGATGGTAGCCTTGCCGAAAGCGAGGAACGAAACGGCGCCTGTAGTAGCGTCTACGCTGATAGCCTCCTCGTTGTCGCTTGCGTAGCTGATTGAGCCTTTCGCGTCAGCTGGAGTAACGGTAGCAGTCTTGTCTGCGAAGCTTTCGCCCTGGCGTACGATGAATGTCTTGCCGTCTACGTCCTCGCCGAAGGTGAGCTTTGTGCTTGTATCGGAAGTTGCTGTGTAGTAGTCTACGGCGTCAACATGGATGAAACCGTTTGCAGATCCGCCCTCCATGTCGAAAACCAGCTTGTAGAAGAGGTTCTTTGCAGGAGTAGTAACGTTGAATGTGAGGTCGCCGGTAAATGATGTTCCTTCGCCGAAGCTGCCTGCAACAGTCTCTACAATGTCGTTGCAAGCCTGGTCTTTGGCAACGATAAGGTTCACGGAGTTCACCTTGTCAAGTTGCTTTGCCTCGCTGATGTTTACAACCACCTTGGTTACAGCCTCTTCAAAAGCGGCGTCGTTAATGATAGACGCTACAGAAGCGGTCTTTTTGCGTCCGCATCTGATGTGGGTCCAACTCCAACTGTTGTTGTTGAAGTTGCTCACGCTCCATGTGTCGTCGCCAATCTTGGCTGTCCATGTTGTAGTGTAGGCGCTACATTTGTTTTCGTCCTTGTTTTCGTCAGGGAAAGTCAGCGACTTCCACACTGCCTGGTTCTGCGCCATAACCGCCGCGCTTACGAGCACGAGCAGGTTGAGCATGAAAAAGCGTAGATGTTTAATCATAATGCTTTGGTTTTTTAGTTGTTTATAATTAGTTGTTTTAGATTTCTTTTGTCATTAATGAATCGTAACGCAAAGTTACTCATTAGTTGGCACATAAACAAGTGTGCAACGTAATAAAGCTGATAATGTAACGCTTTATTATCACTTCAGGTTTTTGATTACCGCGTAGCGAAAACATCATTACCGTACCACGGTAACGTCGTTACCACGCCACGGTAATGTCGTTACCACGCCACGGTAACGATGCAGAACGAAAAAAATGGTCGGTTAGCGTTGAGCTAACCGACCATTATGTCTGATTTATCGAAAATCAAATCCTTACTCACCAAGGCTGATAGCCTCCTGCGGGCAAACGCTTGCGCATGTGCCACACTCTGTGCAGAGGTCAGGGTTGATTGAATACTTTTCGCCTTCTGAGATAGCCTCTACCGGGCACTCGCCAATACATGTACCGCATGCGATGCAGTCGTCACCAATTACGTAAGCCATAATCTTTAATATTTAAATTGTTATTGTTAAATGTTTATTGTTTCAGTTGATACCTACATTTGTAGTAGTTGCAAAGGTAGTGTTTTTCTTTGATATACCTACAAATAGGTATTACATTTAACATTTATTTTCTCTCCAGCGTGAGTTTAATTTTGCCTACGAACACGGCGTGCTTGCCGTTCTGGTCGTCGGGTATGAGTTTGCCGTTGGCGTTGGGCGCATACTTCAGTTCGGTGAAGTAGGTGTGCGAGTGTCCGCCGAGCACGATGTCGATGTCGTGGTTCTTGGCGAGCATCTCTTCGTCGTCAACGTCGTTCTCCATGCTCCATCCGAGGTGGGAGAGGCATATCACGACGTCGCACTTCTTGTCGTGGCGCAGCTCGTGAGCCACCTTGTCGGCTGTGGCTACGGGGTCGAGATACTTCACGCCTACGCACTTTGTGGCGTCAACGAGTCCGTCGAGCTTCGGCGACACGCCGAACACGCCGATGCGCACGCCGTTGCGCTTCAGTATGATGTACGGTTTGGTGAGTCCTTCTACGGCTGTGCCCGTGAAGTCGTAGTTGGCACAGAGGATGGGAAAGTTGAGGCGGCGGAAGACCCGCGCCATATTGTCGAGTCCGAAGTCGAACTCATGGTTGCCTATCGTAGCGGCGTCATAGCGCATCATGTTCATTAGCCCTACCTCCACGTCGCCCTTGAACATGGAGTAATACGAGGAACCCTGAGAGAAGTCGCCGCTGTCGAAGAGCAGCAGGTCCGGGTTCTTCCGGCGCTCCTGGTCGAGCATCGCCAGACGGCGCAGGAATCCTCCGCGGCCGGCCTGCAGTGTGTCGGCGAGTGTTGTCTTCAGGGGCATCACGCAACTGTGTGTGTCGTTGGTGTGGAGGATGAGGAGTTTCTTCACGCGTGCCATTCCCGTTACGGTGAAGGCAGTGAGGATAAGCGATAATATTATCAGTCGTTTCATTGTATTCCGTTGTTTGTTATGATTCATGAATAATGCCTCTTGCTGCGGCAGCAGTATGCCGCCGGCCTATCGTTGCGCCGGTCATTCACCGGTCAGGATGAACCGTCCTTCCACCTTGGCGTCCACAGCCTCACCGCGGGCGGCCTTGTCCTTGAAGTAGTTCATGATGATGTAGCGCACGTTGTTCTTCTCGTCCTTCGGACTGTTCACTTTCGTCTTGCTCTTCAGCGCCTCCAGCTTGTCGTTGCCCTCGGCAAGATAGTCGAGCGTGGCGATGCGGTATTCCTTTTTCGGGTCTATGTCAGCTCCGTTTATCTTGAGCGATTTGATGTCGCCTGCCTTGGTGCCTGTGAATCTCACGCTGCTGCTCACTGCCTGTCCGCCGAAGTCGGCCATCTGCCGGAACAGTTCCATCACCTTGTCGCCGGTGAGCGTCAGGAAACATATCTTGTTCTCGAACGGCGCCACATCGAGCACGTCGCCGTACGTGATGTCGCCTGCCGGAAATGCCGCACGTATTCCGCCCATGTTATACAGGGCGAAGTCTGGCTTCTCTCCGAACGGGGCTGAGCCCCAGATGAGGATGTCCGTAAGCAGGTTTGAGAGCGGACTCTCCGGCTGGTAGCTGGAGAGCGGACGCGCCGTGCGGCCCACCACCGGACTCATCACGCTGTCCACCTTCGCCTTGAACGGGGCGATGAATGCCTCGGCCCGGGTGTCCGGCACTTTGTCGTAGCGGTTGTCGATGAGGATGCGCGAGCGGCTCACCTCCGCCATCTGGTAATGCGATGCGCAGCCTGCCGCTGACAATGCGGCCACTGCAACCAATGTAGTTTGAATCTTATTGTGCATGATATTCTGATTGTTTCTTTATCTCTTGTTGCAAAGTTAATGCAATTTACTGACACTATGAAGCATAGGGACAAAAAAATGG
>ERZ870052.56-NODE-56-length-35871-cov-6.365061_pt1 | contig 35871 bp, 27 predicted proteins | sample MGYA00520889_ERZ870052 | MGnify/ENA primary metagenome ERZ870052 (study PRJEB32232, sample SAMN07284988) | human gut metagenome | biome: human-associated habitat; material: feces | host: Homo sapiens | place: Tanzania | collected 2014-08-14 ...
CCTGCACAGTATAAGTACAATAAAGGCTGGCAGATACGCTTCCCGAAAGCGATATCTGCCAGCCTATCTTCCAGGCGGAGAGGCATATCTGCCAGCGTAAGCTTAGTCCTAACTCAGTCCCAGATCAGTTCACGCCAGCTTTTAATCAACATCTATTTGATGTAAAAGGTGAAACCATAGGCATTGCCATTCACGGAGACGTCAACAACCACATTCCCTTTCTTCAGCGTTGTCCACTTGCCATCGACCTCCGCAGTTTTGATATGTTTTTACAAACGGAATTCTTGTTGCCATATACCCATAAAAACAAAAACGACCCGCACATTTGAGCATCGTTGAGAGGCTTGGCGGGTTCTCGTGCTTCAAAGATACGAATAATCGTTGATAATGCAAACTATTTGGCAAGTAAAAACATGCCAAAGTGAATTTCTTTGACATATTTGTATTTAATAATGTTAAATCAAGCCTTAAAATAATACTTTACCAGCCAAACAAAGTGGTTTTCAAGGTAAAATTGCTATCTCTGTAACGTCTATACCCATACCGGAAGTCCAAATGGGCAGAGGATGGGCAGACATATATAACGGCCTCCCCTATTATAACCTACATAACCTACGATAGTAGAAATTATCAAGTCCTTATGTAATCCACATCACCACACTCCGCAAAATCCTCTCCAGTCCCGAACCCATCAACATCCGTCTATGGACTCGCAGCGATGAAATCCAGTCCTGGCACCTCACGGACATACTTCTCTACAAATGATTTATAGTCAGACACCTTTTCTTTTACTTCATCAAGCAACGCTTTTTTGTCGCTATGGCGGAAACTCACCAAAATGGAATCACTGCCAAAATAGAAGTCTTTCCATTTCAGATAATATCTGCTTTTCCCATCGGTCAGCTCCATTTTCTCACCGCACGGCAATTCTCTACTCCAAAGTATCTGATGATATTTCCTTAGCATTGGACTTTTCAAGTCCGGATCTCTCTTTGAATAGCCAAGTTCATTGTCCCAAAAACCATCCCAATAATAAGGTGTGTCTGAAGTAAAGTCAAATGTTACATCAATATTATCCATATCAAAACTATTATTCCTTTTCCACATCAGGCTCTGCTGCCATCACTCTTTCTTCTTCCGGCATCTCATACCTCTTTACCTTGTGGTCTTCAAGATAAATGTGGTATAGCGTATATTCAAGCGACTGCAAGGTTTTTTCCCTTACTTTCGGTTTCAGTTGACACTCCCACACCGTGATGCAGTGCCAACCCATTTCCGCCAACTTCCGTTGTTCCTCCAAGTCTCTTTCCCTGTTGCGGTCTATCTTCGCTTGCCAGAACTCCGTTCTACTCTTCGGCAACACAAAAAACTTGCATCCTTCATGTCCGTGCCAGAAGCATCCGTTTACGAAGATCACCGTGCGATACTTGCGCATAACAATGTCGGGATGCCCCGGTAGTCGCGGATGGTTCATCCTGTACCGGAACCCATGAGCAAAGAGATACCTCCGAACCAATATCTCTGGTTTGGTATCCTTGCTGTGTATAGATGCCATACACCGGCTGCGCTGTTCTTTGCTCATTTTGTCCATTCTAAATTATCTCAAACTTTAAGTATTTACTAATAGTTGTCTCCCCATTCGGTTTTAACCATTCTCTTTCAACAACTTTTGCAATTCTCAAAATAAAATGTCCATCTTCATCAAACTGGTCGACAAATGAGCGAATTCGTTCTTTTATAGTCTTTCCTTCTAATATAATTCCATTGTTTCTCCGTGTCAGCTGTCGCACAGATATTCCTACGCCGTCATCTGCCACGGCTTCTGTCCATTTACATAGTATGCCATCTATTACCTCTGCTCGATTAGCAAACAACCTCTCACTCAGAGTAAAACTATAGATATTACCTACAGCAAACGGAAACATCGTAGATTCTTTATCGCCATTGATAATCAAATCATTAATGTCATATTTAAAGTCATTCTTCTTCATAAAATAGCATTATTGAGTGAATATATGTTTATAACAATATGATCTTTCACAAACACCTTCAAAACCGCATCATTATTGAATACTACGATGGGGATGAAAGGTAAGCAGCATATATAATTACTTTTTAAATCTAATCTGTAAGTTGAGCTTCATATAGACAGAATCATCCTCCCCACGATACAGCTTGCCGAATCCATACCGTGTTCTGCTTGCTCTTTCAAATCGTGTGTTCTTATACAGGTAATCTTCCACATCATTCTGATTATAGAAGTGGTAACAAACAATCTCTCCGTCCTTACGAACTACAAGATAGCCACCATTAGCATCATACCGTCCAGTCCATTCCTTACCAGGTACCATACCAAGAGCTGCACTTAGAAGCAGTACTTTCATCTTGTGAGCATAGAACTCTTCTACATTCTTGCCTTTGTAGTCAAAAGGATTCTTCTTTGCAACGTCTGCTACGCAGTAATCTATCGAAGAATTGGATTCTTTACTATCAACCAACAGACAATCTGCAATAAATTGTGGCATACAGATGTCTAAGAACTGAAGGTTGTTTCTGAAAATGGGATTGTCTATATCACTATACTCCAAGGAGCATCCCTTTTCAAACAAAGCAGTCAAACGTTCCAAATGGCTCTTGATCGCATTAATTGCATCAATATCTTCATCACTCAACATCGTTCCGTACACCTTATATGTAATATTGGTGGTGGTCCCCGCATTGAGTAAAGTAGAAGCACTTCCAAGTTGTGACTTAATGCTGAAACCTAACAATGGAGTCATGTTCGTTCGAAGATCATGTATCACAATATGAATGTCCGCTTTGTCTGTTGAAGGTGCTTTCAACTTTGAACAGCCGATCTCGCCCATGAATTGTTCTGCTTCTGGAATCTCAAATGCACTTTTCTTCGCAGCCTTGATTTCAGATAACAACTTAGTTGATTCTTCAACAAACTTATCCATGGAAATTCGAACATACTCATTGCCATCTTCATCAATTACAACAATGTTTTGCTCGGTATTTGGTTTGTACTCGTATCGTTTACTTTCTTCTCGAATAATGTTCAGAATTGGGTAATACAATTCCAGCTTATTCATGTCGGCATCGCCAGCATGGACTTTGCCATCACCTAATAGTTTGAAAAGAGTATATATCTCACTCCATTCGCCTTTATTTCCTGTTAATGCCATTTTTTATTTAATAATATTACCAGTTACAGCAGGCTTGCTCTCTGCTTCTTCAAAAGTTACGTTTTTCAAGTCTGCAATTAAATCGTCAATTTGTGAAGTAGTGCAGTCTATAACTGCATCTAACCCAATGATATCACCTTTCTTTATCTTTTCATTTGCCGACGCAGCTTCTTCTGGAGAAATTGTCAACAAATAGCATTTTGAACGTCTATGAACATATTTCAGAGCTACTGCCTCCAAATCAGCTTGCTTATATCTTTCACGAAGGCTCGTCTTTAATGAAAGGCTTACTGGTTGTGACTGATTGTATAAAATAGCATCATATACAATGTTGGGTACATAAGTCACTTTCGCTTGGGTATAAAATGGTTTAATCCCTTCTCTATAAAGCAGGGTATATATTATCATTTCAAATACATTGCCATTTACACTTGGAGTACTTTTGGGATGTGCCACTTTAAACGATTCCCAGTATTTCTTTATGTAATCTTTTGGAGAATCATAAACAACATCAAGAAACGTCTCTCCAAAAAGCAAACTTTCAAAAATGGTCACAGTTTTGGTTTTACTCTTGCTTATGCCACAGTCTTTTAATACTCCCATAGTTTCAATATCTTTTTGTCGTTCAATGTCTTAAGCAACTGCTTTGCAGTAGCTTGTATTGCTGGCACAGCTACGCTGTTGCCGAATTGCTTATATGCCGATGCGTCAGCTACAACAATTCTGAAATTGTCGGGATAGCCCTGCAAACGCGCCCACTCACGAGGAGTCATCTTGCGCCAGCCTTGGCGGTTTACTTCACCTTTAATTCTTGTGGTAGGTGTGAGGTCTGTTTGACGAAAATCGATAACGAGGTTACTCTCTCTTCCCATACCACCTACAACAATAGCGTGAGCTATGCCATCGTCTGGAATTATGTCATAGCCAAATCCGTTTCCTTTTGCCTCATGACGAGCTTTATGTCTTTTGAGGGTTTCGATGTATGTAGTTGAAAGATAATATTTGGCTGGCACTGGATTCTCTTCTCTTACATCAATCCATTTCTTAGTCACTTCTTTTTGCTCAGGATAAGAAAAGTCATCTTTCTTTATACCCAAATCCTTTCTAAAACCAACTATGTATATTCTTTCTCTGTGCTGTGGAACTCCAAAGAACATTGCATTAACAATCTGTGGATCAGGTACGACATATCCAACTTCTTCCAATGTGTTGAGAATAGTTTTAAATGTTCTACCCTTATCATGAATAACAAGTCCTTTTACATTTTCAAGGAAGAATGCCTTCGGCTGATAACGGCGCAATATCTCAGCAACATCAAAGAACAAAGTTCCTCTTGTCTCCTCAAAACCAAGTCTCTTCCCTGCAAGGGAAAAAGCCTGACATGGAAAACCGGCACATAGAATATCAAAATCTTTGGGTATTTTATTCTTAGTGCTTTCTTTGGTAATGTCACCAAACGGCACGTCACCATAGTTTGCATAATAGGTTTTCTTTGCCTGTTCATCCCATTCGGAAGAAAATACACATTCTCCTCCAAGATTCTGGAATGCCATTCTAAATCCACCTATACCAGCAAACAAGTCTATAAACTTGAATTTTGGATTCTTAGGTGCTTGAAATGGAGCGGCAAACAAGTCTTGGAACAAATATGTCTGATAACCTATGGCAGAATCAGAAACGCCTTCAAAGTCCTTTGGCTTATGGAGCATTTCGCCCTTTACAAATTCATACCACAGATTTAATATGTCTTTTGCCTGTCTTTCGTATGGCATCTTGACATCTGCATTGCGCAACTGCAAGTAATGGGTAATCAAGGCTGCTTGATCTACGAAAGGTATTATCTTACCATCCTCGTCAATTGTTTCTTTACCAAACACTTGAATCTTGTCTGCTCTTTTCTTGCAAAAATCAAACAGTGAAAACTGCTTTCTTGTTGAATTTATCATTTCTTTGTATCTACTTTTGTGGAACACGAATTAATTCTGTTACTTCAACTTTTAAAAGTTGAGATATTTGTATAAGTGTGTCCAATGGCGGTTGTGATGTATTGGTACACCATTTGGAGACAGTTGAAGGGTTTACATCCAACTGTTCTGCAAGCCACTTGCTTGTTTTTTTCTTCTCGACAAGCACGATTTTTAATCTATTTACATCTTCCATAATGCTGTATTTAGTCGGCAAAGATAATGAATTATTATCATTTTAGTGCTAAAATGTAATTTTTTAACGTAGATAATACTGATTAATGTCTATATCCAAGATTATAAATTGTATCTTTGCAAAAACATAAAAGAAAACAGCTATGCAAAAAATACTCTTCGCTAATATTGGTTGGATGAAACGCTATCGTGGACATAGCAAATTCGACAAAATCAAAGGTGGTGGAAGTTATAACCCAGATGACAAACACGAGGCTTTTAACTTCCAAAACGTTAACGGACATTGCTATGGCTATGTGCAACCAACCAAATGGAGTGAAATAAAAATAGAACGTATAGGTTCTTCGTGTTTAAAATCTGACGATTATCTTGATGACGTGTTAGTCGTATGGACAGCTACCAACCCTATTGAGGGTGGGACATTCGTTGTTGGTTGGTACAAACACGCAAGAGTTTACCGCACATTTCAGTATGACACCAAATTAAAGGAGCGTAATGGCTATGACTACAATATAGAAGCACTTTCATCTGACTGCAATCTTCTCATAGAACAAGAACGTACCATGCAGGTTCCAAGAGCAACAAATGCTTTAAACAAAGGCTTTATGGGACAGTCTAATATTTGGTATGCCGATAGCGACACCAAAGAAGTAATGTGTTTCCGCCAGACGGTTATTGACTATATTGAGAATTACGTCAAGCCTCTAACACATAAGAAAAAAACAAACATTGATGTAGATGCAAAAATCGCAGTTGAGAAAGCCTCCGTATCAGCAGTAACATCATATTATACAAAACAAGGTTACAACGTGATTTCTGTTGAGGATGAAAACAAGGGATGGGACTTGGAAGCTACCAAAGGCAAGGCGTTTCTTCGTATAGAGGTTAAAGGCTTGGCTGGCTCACAAATTTCTGTGCATATTTCCAAGAATGAATATTCCAAGATGATGTCTTCTGACAATGCTGATTATCGTCTATGCGTGGTTACTAACGCTCTCAAATATCCCGAAATTTGGACGTTCTCTTATGACAGCGGGATATGGGTATGCGAGGAGGACAACGAAATTGAACTCTCATTTGAGGAACAAATCGCAGCCATTGCGTATGTTGAATGACACATGCAAAAAAACATATTTATGAAAGAATACGAAGTAGAAATAGTTATAGAATTGGACGAAGTGGCGATTATCCATGTGATTGCCGCTTCACCCAATGAAACAGAGAGAATAGCCTCAGACATGGTGGTAAAAGGTGATACGTATTTGTATGGTCGGGAAGTAATTTCTGCCTGTGTATTATAGTAGCAATAACCTTAACAAGATTGTTCTATGGAGAATTTTGAAATACCTGAGAGAATCACAGTCTTTGACTCACGCATGAAGTTGATAGTAGCTCACTATTATTGTCCAGACAAGCAAACTCGTAGATCGAACTTCAAACGCTTATTTAATGCTTGTGGATCTGCTTCGATTAGAGAGGAGCTTACAAAGTACTGGGCTTCTATGCCTTTACGCCTGGCAAAGAAATCAGCTAAAAAATCAGAAGATAACGACTTTAAGCCACACCAAACAAAGACTGGGCAAGTCAAAAAATCGAAAACTAAAATCTTTGCTCTTAAATCTGATAAAATAGCAAACGCTCTCACTTCTAATATAAAAGTATTAGGTAAAATTGACCTTAACAGTATCAATGAACGTACAACCACAAATGCTGTACGGTTGGAGAATGAGATAGATGAAAACAATATTGTGCAGCGTTATGGTAGATTCCTCAAAGACAAGGAAAAGAACTACATAATGAATGAACTAATACATAACAAAACGAAACAAAAAGTGAATGAACTTTTTGATTCATATTGTTGCATGTATAAAGAAGCAATGCTCGCACGTTTCTTGTTGGCTTGCTACAACCCCAAACTTTCTTTACACCCGAAGAATTTGCAACGAGAGGTACAATTATTATTGGAGGAAAAGAAGAAAGAAAGAGAACTAAAAATAAAGCAGAGACCACCACAACTTGTTTATGTTCCTTGGGAAACTATCGAATTCGGCAATGGTAGGGTTATGTTCTATTCTTTTCGTCTTAATGGCAGATTGATATTGAAAAGTAGAACTCCGTTCATAGTCAATTGTAAAGAATCGAAAGCTATTTATAATCATATTAGGAAACATTTTGCCAATGTGTTACCACTCATTAGAGCCTATCAAAAGGGGGCTGATATTGTTGGCTTGGAATCCGATCTTCATCTTCTTGATGCCATCCGTATCCTTCAGTCCAAGCAATATTTTGTGGAATGGGAGTCTGACGAGAGTGATATAAAATTCTCATTCTCGTTTAATAAAAGTATAGGGCAAGACCATGATAAAATTCTAGCTAACTTGCGTTTACGAAAATCTGCATACTTTGATTATCTGTCACAATCGCAGATTAAAGGAAAGAATCCTGTACCATGTACCGAACTATTAACACATACTTATGGAACAGGAGAAAGTGAAGATGCCTTTATATTTTCAGTAAAATCATACTACAACGATGAAGTAAAACTTGTTTTTGAGAATGTAAATGAAGCACGAGCAACTATCGTATTTGAGGTAATGCCTAATATGTACGAGAAAGCTTTGAGGTGTATTTTTGACTTCATGAGGAGTGATGAACATAACAAACGTCAACGACTGCACTACAAGAAATTTAATTTTCAAAATCATGGCATAACACGGTATTATTTCATTAATCATACTATGGTAGGAGAATGGAAATATAACTTATAACAACATCTTTTTGTCTTTTCCCCCTCCACCAATCGCTCATATCTTTGCCCTAAAAAAACAAGATATGAGCGATTTTTCATTTATTCCATCTACATCCGTTGTCACCATCCCCGGCACCCATGCCTCCGCTGCCTTCACCTCCAAGACATCCGAAGTCTTCAAGGAGGAGAACGACATTGCACCCATCTTCATCAACGAGCGCATGAAATACATACCCTGGGGAGGTGACAACCGTATGCCATATAAAATTAGTGCACTTACTATTCTGCAATACATAAACTTCATTAACAACAAACCCATTGGTAGAATTAAGTATGCACTAAATTAATTCCGCCAACAGGTTTATTTTGGGTAAATTACCGCGCAGCAAAACTTACATTACCGCATATCTAAAACAGCGTTACCGCATTGCGGGAATAGGGTTATTGTGCTGCGGTAATTGCGCATAGTTTCAGATTAGAAATAAACGAAGCTGCAATTTAATATAAAAGAAGCTGATATCAGACATAAAAAAGCCGGCGATTTAGTGTAATCGCCGGCTGGATTCTTCAGCTGTTTACTTGTTCAGATACTCAGCGCACATCTCTGCGCAGCGCTCGCCGTCGACACCAGCCGAGACGATGCCACCGGCGTAGCCTGCACCCTCGCCGCAGGGGAAGAGTCCCTGGATGCGCACGTGCTGCAGCGTAGTGAAGTCGCGAGTGATGCGCACGGGCGACGATGTGCGGGTCTCGGTGGCGATGAGCACAGCCTCGTTGGTGAGGAAGCCGTGACTCATCTTGCCGAACTTCTTGAAGCCCTCCTGCAGACGCTTGCACACGTGCTGCGGCATCCAGAAGTGAAGGGGCGAGGATATGAGTCCGGGGGCATAGCTGCTCTTGGGCAGGTCGTAGCTGAGGCGGTTGTTCACGAAGTCTGCCATGCGCTGCGCCGGAGCGGTCTGCTTCATGTTGCCCTGCTGCCAGCACGCACGCTCCAGTTCCTCCTGGAAGTGCATCACGCGCAGCGGATCGTTCTCGTCGCCGCCCACGTCCTCAGGGCGTGTCTCCACGACCATGCCCGAGTTGGACCATTGCGTGCCGCGGTTGCTGGGGCTCATGCCGTTAACGACGAGCTGCTGCTTGTCGGTAGCCGCCGGAATGACAAAACCGCCGGGACACATGCAGAACGAGTAGACGCCACGTCCGTCCACCTGCGTCACGAAGCTATACTCGGCAGCAGGCAGATACTTGCCGCGTCCGTTGCGCGAGTGATACTGTATCTGGTCAATCAGCTGCGACGGATGCTCAAGGCGCACGCCGACGGCGATGCCCTTCGCCTCAATCTCTATCTTCGCCTCGGCGAGATAGCGATAGACGTCGCGTGCGGAGTGGCCCGTGGCGAGAACGACCGGTCCGCGGAAGGTCTTCTCGGCTCCGGTCTGCAGGTCGACAGCCTCAACACCCACCGCCTTGTCGCCCTCGAGCAGCAGTCGGGTCATCTTGGTCTGGAAGTGAACCTCGCCGCCACAACGTATGATGGTGTTGCGCATGCTCTCGATAACCTGCGGCAACTTGTCGGTGCCGATATGCGGATGGGCGTCGACGAGGATAGACGTAGAGGCTCCGTGCTGGCAGAACACGTTGAGAATCTTCTCGATGCTGCCGCGCTTCTTCGAGCGGGTGTAGAGCTTGCCGTCGGAGTAAGCGCCGGCGCCGCCCTCGCCGAAGCAGTAGTTGCTCTCGGGGTCTACGCTCTGCGTCTTGGTGATGTTGGCGAGGTCTACCTTGCGCTGTCGCACATCCTTGCCGCGCTCAAGCACTACGGGGCGCAAGCCCAGTTCGATGAGACGCAGCGAGGCGAAGAGTCCGCCGGGGCCCTCGCCTACCACTACCACCTGCGGCTTCTGGCTCACGTCGCCGTACTCGGTGTGTACGTACTCGGCGTCCTGCGGTATCTCGTTGATGTAGACACGCACGGTGAGGTTGATGAAGATGGTGCGCTGGCGTGCGTCGATGCTGCGCTTCAGCACACGCACGGCGTTGACGGTGCGCGCGTCGATGCCCTTCTCGTCGGCAATGTAGCTTATTATGTTTTGCTCGCTCGAGGCTACCACGGGCAGCACTCGTATTTGAAATTCCTGAATCATATCTATTATTTTGTTATTTTCTTGCTTGGTTGGTGCAGTGGAGACCACTGCACCCCCTGGTGGGGTCTATTATGTTGTTACTTTCTGCTTGGTTGGTGCAGTGGAGACCACTGCACCCCCTGGTAGGGTCTATTATGTTGTTATTTTCTGCTTGGTTGGTGCAGTGGGGACCACTGCACCCCCTTGTGGGGTGCGTGGATATGGTAAGATGCAATATCCTCCTATTAGGGTACAAAATTACGCAAACTTATGCGATTTTCATAAGAAATGAAACGTTTTAAGAACATTTTTCGTAATTTTGCCCCCACATCCCCATAACTTTATTGTCAACGACACGGTGCTGACGCAGCTACCTGCCGCAGATGACGACCAAGGAGTAGTATAAAACCTCGCTCGTAACAAAGTTCATTGTTATTATCTCAACTTGTTTGCCATTCTGGCAAAGGGAACTATCCGGCAAATAATTATTTACCCTTATATAACAAATCTCATCAACAACGACATCTAAAACAATATGGCAAAGAAACAGAATTTAAGCTACCAAGATATTGAGTCTGCCCTCACCGTCTTCAAAGAGAAAGATGTGGTGGCTGGCGAAGTAGGTTACGAAATATTGAAGGCATTCGGTAAGGGCGATGCCGACATCCGTCGCTATCGTGACGGTAAGGGTGTGTTGGCTCGCTACGACGGCTTGCTTATCAAAGGATTGTTTGGCTATAAATCGGTATCCACCACATCATTGACGGCAACGCTGGAGGAGATGAAACAAGACCCACAGATCATCAAAGCTGCTCCGAAGATTGTGGCAGTAAGTGATGGCGAGACCATATTGGCCTATGACATGAGGGAAAAAGAGAGTTATGAGAACCCACTTAATCGCCTTTACTGCGACTTCGCCTTTTTCTACCCCTTGTGCGGTGTGGAACGGTTCACCAATATTGATGAGAGTCCTGCCGATGTGAAGGCTGCAGAGAAGTTGGCTAAACTGCACGACGAGCTACGTGCTTACAACGAGTTCAGCAGCCGCAGCGAGTTGCACGACCTCAACATTTTCATTGCACGACTCCTATTCTGTTTCTTTGCAGAGGATACTGGTATCTTTGAAGACAACCTCTTCACCGGTTCTGTGGTGCGCTACACCAAGGAGGATGGCTCTGATTTGGCTGACTATCTGGATGCAGCCTTCAACGTTATGGACGTGCGCTTGCGTAACGAAGACACTTTGAAGATAATCTCTCAATTTCCATATGTGAATGGTGGACTGTTTGCCAAGCACATACAGATACCAAAGATGGGCTTCCGCTCACGCAAAATCATTATTGAGTGTGGCGAACTGGACTGGAAGAACATCAATCCGGACATCTTCGGCTCAATGATTCAAGCGGTGGTAGACCCTAATGTGCGTGCCAATCAAGGCATGCACTATACCAGTGTACCTAACATTATGAAGGTCATCAATCCTTTATTTTTGGACGACCTTCAGGGGGCATACAACCATCTGCGTGACCAATATGAACAAAAGAAGCGTCAGCATGATATAGGTGGACTCTCAGACAACCAGTTCCATAAAGATGCAAAGGCTATTCGTCGTGACTGCGAGAAGCTGTTGCTGCGCATGTCAAAGATGAAGTTCTTTGACCCTGCTTGCGGTAGTGGCAATTTCTTGATTATCACTTATAAGGCTCTCCGTATGCTCGAAATGGATATTCTGCGTCTGATGCGCCAGATTATCCCAGAGATTGACTTCTTTGACAGCTCTGTCATCCAGCTCAAGCAGTTCTATGGCATCGAGTTGCTCGACTTTCCGCATGAGGTGGCAATGCTCTCTATGTGGTTGGCAGAGCATCAGATGAACCGCAAGTTACATGACGACTTTGGCGTGAACACCCAAGCTCTTCCTCTGCACAATATCACTCAGATAGTATGTGGCAACGCGTGTCGTTTGGTTTGGGAGGAGGTATGCCCACACACTGCAGATGACGAGGTGTTTGTGTTTGGCAATCCGCCATACTTGGGAAGTAAACTTCAAAGTGCTGAGCAAAAAAAGGACATATCTATTGCATTTGGTTCGCTTAAGAATTCAAAGATACTTGACTATATCTCAATTTGGTTTTATGAAGCGTCCAAATATATTCAAGGCACAAAAGCTCAATATGCTTTTGTTAGTACAAACAGTATATGCCAAGGAGAACAAGTCGGTATTTTATGGCCTGAAATATTAAACAAGGGGCAAGAAATACGTTTTGCATACACCTCTTTTAAATGGAGTAATAATGCGAAATACAATGCAGGAGTAACAGTCATTATAATAGGTGTAGCTAATATGTCAAAAGATAAGAAAGCTATATACACAGGAGAAACGAAACTTGAAGCGTCTTTTATAAATCCATATTTATCTGCAGGTAGCAGCACCATTGTATGTAAGAACAACCAAATACCCGAAGGTTTGCCAAAGGCAACATTTGGTTCGATGCCCTACGATGGCGGAAACCTCTTGCTTGAGCCAAGCGAATATAGCGAGTTTATAGCAGAATATCCCAATGACAAGAAATACATCAAACAAATATATGGCTCGGAAGAATTTATTAATGGTAAAGAGCGTTTTTGCTTTTGGATAGATGATGCAGACAAAGACGATGCTCTGAAGAATCCTATTATCGCAAGTCGGGTTGCCAAAACAAGACAGATGCGTCTTGATAGTAAAGATGGCCAGAAACTTGCAGAAAAGCCCTATCAGTTTAGGGAGCATCCCATCTTATCGGAGTGCATCATCATACCACGTGTGTCTTCAGAAGCACGTGAATACATTCCAATGGGTTACCTTGAAGCTGGTAATGTTGTGTCAGATTCCGCCTTCGCCATCTACGATGCCAAGCTTTGGCTTTTCGGCATCCTCACCTCTCGCCTTCACATGGCATGGGTGCGCACGGTAGGCGGTAAGCTTGAAACACGATATAGGTATTCCGCCCAGCTCTGCTACAACACTTTCCCCTTCCCCAAACTCACCGCCGAGAAGAAGCAAGCATTGAGCGAAGCTGCCGAGGAAGTGCTCCTTACCCGAGCCGACCATCCCGAGAATACATTGGCAGAGCTATACGACCCGGAGAAGATGCCTGAAGACCTGCGCAATGCCCACCATGTGCTCGACGACTTGGTGGAGAGCTGCTATCCCGGCTATCCCTTTGCCAATGACGAGGCAAGGCTGGAATGTCTCTTCAAACTCTATGAGAAGATGACGGCGAAGTGAATTGGGTACGCATGCGTACCCAATTGGGACAACAAAGATAGAGTTCACACGTTATAAAAACATTGTGTACGCGCTGCGTACACAATTAAAAAAAATAAAAACATGAGCGACGATATAAGAAACAACATATCAGTGCCACACATACACGACACCCACTTGGATACAGAGTATGGAGAATGGTTGGAGTCACTGAAAGCACGCTACCAACAGGCAAAGGTACGAGCTGTGGTCAAGGTGAATGGTGAGAAGTTGCTGTGGAAATGGCAACTTGGTCGTGAATTGGTTATGCGCAAGGCAGAGGAACGTTGGGGAAGCGGTGTTGTAGAACAACTGAGCTTTGATCTTCAGCATGCATTCCCTGACGAGAAAGGTTTTGGAAGCAGAAACCTATGGCACATGAAGCAATGGTATCTCTTCTATTCTGAAAAACTGAAATGGCCTATTTCAGAATTACAAGCTCCTGATATTCAGTTTGAAACAAAACTGAAACGGGCTGTTTCAGAATTGGAGAGCAATGTAGATGGAACACCTTTCCCTATCTTGTTCTCACTGATAGGATGGAGCCATCACGTGGAAATCATCAAGAAGACAAAGGATGTAGAAGAAGCTCTTTTCTACATTCGCAGAACGATTGAAAACGGCTGGAGTTGCAGCGCACTGAAGAACAGTATGGATGCCGATGTCTATCATAAGCATCCAGGCGCAGTGAGCAACTTTGCAGACAAGCTCCCATTGCCACAAGCTGCGTTGGCGCAGGAGATAACCAAAGAGAACTATGACTTTGGCTTCCTTACACTACCCGATGGTTTCAGTGAGGCACAACTCGAAGCCGCATTGACAATACAGATGGCAGATTTCCTCTTGGAGTTGGGCAAGGGCTTTGCCTTTGTTGGTCGTCAGAAAGAGATTGTGGTGGCTGGCAGGTCACGTCGCATCGACTTGCTCTTCTATCACATCTATCTGCGTTGCTATGTGGTGGTTGAGTTAAAGGCCGTCGCATTTGAGCCTGAGTTTGCTGGCAAGCTTAATTACTATGTGGCAGCAGTAGATGAAGCCGTCAAGCGTGAAAGTGACAATCCAACCATAGGACTGCTGATTTGCAGTAATATGGATAGAACGGATGTGCAACTGGCATTCAGAGGCATCACAACGCCATTGGGAGTTGCCTCATATAATAATGTACAGATAGAAGAGATTGTGAAGCAGCTACCTACCATAGAGCAGTTGCGTGAGCGCGTTAAGCTTCTGGAGTTACAGATAAAAAATCATCAGAAAAATTCAATGGAAGAACAAGATGGAACAACCAAAGATTAACTTCGTAGACATACACTATGCTCAGCGTGGCACATCTAGTAACACCGATGAACTAGGTATGCGCGAGATGCAAGCCAAAGCATATCAATATAGAGACAAGCGATTTCTGCTGATTAAAGCCCCTCCTGCCAGTGGCAAGAGTCGTGCACTGATGTTCATAGCCCTCGACAAATTGGTGAATCAAGGCATTAAAAAGGTAGTTGTTGCCGTACCCGAAAAGAGTATTGGTCGCTCATTCCGCAACACTGACTTGAAGAAATATGGTTTCTTTGATGATTGGCGTGTAGCACCTTATTACGACTTGTGTTCCTCCACAGGCAATGAAAGCGACAAGGCTGGACGCTTTTGTGAGTTCATGCGCAAAGAAACCAAATCGAAGGTGTTGGTGTGTGCCCATGCCACACTGCGCAATGCCATGAAGGAACTGAATGATGAGGACTGGAACGACTGTCTGCTGGCTATTGACGAGTTTCACCATACCAGTGCTGATGCAAACAGCGGATTGGGCGATACAGTCCGCCGTGTGATGAACAACTCTACCGGGCATATTGTAGCCATGACAGGCAGCTATTTCCGTGGCGATGGTATTCCTGTGCTTCGTACAGAGGACGAGGCACGCTTCTATCCCGTAAGCTACAACTACTATCAGCAGCTCAATGGCTACAAGTATCTGAAGAATCTTGTGCTGGGTTATCACTTCTATAAGGGTGTATATCTCGACCATATCGGCGAGGTGCTGGACACCCATCGCAAGACCATCATCCACATTCCGAGTATCAACAGCCGCGCAAGCACCGCCAGAGGCAAATATCAGGAGGTGGAAGACATTATGAAACTTATTGGCACTGTGGTGGAGCGCGATTACAACCACGGCGGTGGCATTTATACACTGGAGACTAAGGATGGTAGACGAGTGAAACTGGCAGACCTTGTAGATGATGACCCGAAGACACGCGCTGGAGTCTACAGCTATCTCAACAAGATGAAGAAGGCTGATGATATGGACTTCATCATCGCACTGGGCACAGCCAAGGAAGGATTCGACTGGGAATGGTGCGACACCTGTCTTACCATCGGTGTGCGTGGCTCACTGACAGAAGTGGTGCAGATTATTGGACGCTGTACCCGTGACAGCAAGGGCAAAGACACTGCTCGCTTTATCAACATGATAGCCATGCCCGATGCAGACCAACCCGATGTAAAGGTGGCTGTGAACGATTTTCTGAAAGCAATCACTGCATCGTTGCTCATGGAACAGGTGATGGCACCCAGCTGGCACTTTAAGACTACGAAAGAGCCTGAGGAAGACTCGGATGACACCGTTCACACCATAGTAGTTGAGGGATTGAAGCCGCTGTCAAGTGCTAAGACCAAGCAGATTGTTGAAGAGCAGTTGGATGATCTGAAAGCAAGTATTCTGCAAGATGACCTGGTGGTGAAGGCTATAAGCGGCAGCACCACAGCCGAGAATATCACTCAGCACCTTATCCCTAAGGTTATTCGTGAGAAATATCCTGACCTAACCGAGGGCGAGGTGGAGGAAGTGCGCCAGCGTGTATTGCTCGACACCATCATCAAAGGAAATGATATTGTGGACGACAAGGGCAATCCTATTGACATCACTGAGACATATGAAAACGAAGAAGAACGTGAAAGTGAGGGCAATAGAATGATGAAACTCGCCAATCGTTTCATAAATATCGACAAATTGAGCATCAATCTCATAGATACCATCAATCCCTTCCAGCGTGCTTACGAGGTATTGTCTAAAACAGTAGATGCGCCAACACTGAAAGTGATACAAGACACTATCGCTGAGCAGAAATTTGACATGTCTATTGACACTGCCATCATGCTGTTTAAAGGACCATTGAAAGAATGGGTAGCTGCCCATGACGGTGCTATGCCGTCTCTCAACTCTTCTGACCCTAAGGTAAAGGAATTGGCAGTGGCTTATCAGATGATTTATAATCTGAAGATTAGAAAAATGAAGGGACTGGAGTACGAACCTGAAAATAATGATTAAACATGGAGTGGCCACAAGAACTTTTAGAGCTGTTTGATGACCCCTTGTTGGATGGTGTCCGTCCCAAGGAAGCACGATTGACAGCGAATGATCGCAGGGTTAAGACCTTACTGGAGATAACAGAATGGTGCGAAGCACACGGTGGAAGACTCCCAAGTAGAAGTGGAGCTGATTTGAAAGAAAAACAGTTTGCACGAAATTTGGTTGCATTGCGTCGTGATGCTGTAGATATGCTTGAACCATATGATAGACTTGGTATTCTTAAAATGTAATAAACGTTATGGATATAGATAAGGAACTAGAAGAATTGTTCAACGACCCTTTGCTCGATATTAGCGAAAAAGAGATGTCGTTATTCGATATACCTGAAGATATGCAGAAAGTTCAGGCTGGGAGAACTCAGCCTGACCACTATGCTCAGCGCAAGGTGTGTGAGGATTTTGCTGCCTTTCAGTCTGGCTTCTTGAAGGTTCATCAAGAACTAAAAGAGGGAAAGAGAAGTCTTGTCAAGACATCAAAGACCGACAATATGCTACAAGGTGCTTACTATGTAGTAGATGGACAACTGCTTTATCTCGCCAGCATCGGTGAACAAATGACAGCATCAAATGGCACCAAGGATGGACGCACACGCTGTATCTTTGAGAATGGTACTGAAACTGACATACTATTGCAAACCTTGCGTAAGAATGTGATGGCAAGCGGTTACGCAATAACAGCAACACAGAAAGAGGTGGATAATGTATTCAAAGATTCTGATGGTGTGGAAGATGGTGACAAAGTAACTGGTTACATCTATATTCTCAGTTCGTTGTCTAATAATCCAGAGATTAGAAAGTACGACAACCTCTATAAGATAGGTTTCACCATCAATTCCGTGGAAGAGCGCGTTGCGAATGCTGCCAATGAGCCTACCTATCTCATGGCTCCAGTAAAAGTGGAGGCGAGCTATAAGATTGTGAACATGAATAGTCATGTCTTTGAAACGCTTGTCCACCAAGTGCTTGATGCGGTACAGCTCCAGCTTACAGTTACGGATAATGACGGAAATGTACATCATCCTCAAGAATGGTATGTTGTGCCGTTGCCTGTCGTCAACACTATCATTGAGAAGATTGTGGATGGCTCCATCACAAAGTACACCTACAATCCAGCACTCCAGTGCTTAGAAAAACGCATTGTGAAGGCTGAGTCTACTTTTGACACCACAGGCATGAAGGTGCTGTCATTGATTATCAAGAAGTGTTACTTCGATGATATTATGAGTGGCGAGAAGAATATTGAATATCGTGAGCTCAAGCAGCCCACTTTGAAAAAATACACCTTCATAGATGAAAGCGATGGTAAACGATATCTCAAGCGTTACGATGCCCTACGCTTGTTCGTGGGTTACAACAAAGACCGTGAGAGTGCGCTGGTGCAAGTGGTTGATACAACGTATGACAAAGAACATAGCGTGGTAGAGTATCATTTGGGTTCAATACTTGAACATGTTAAGCCATAAAACGCATTAGTCAGCCATGGCGTAATCGGCACCGTGGTCGTTCCTCACCTTTGTCGTGGCAGGCTTCACACAGCAACTTTATTGCCACGCTGTTATAATAAATGGCAGACAGCTGGAAGATTATGGACTATCCTCCAGCTATCAGCCAGCCATCCACCGTTGGCAAGGTCTACCTTGCGCTGGCGCGCGTCCTTGCCGCGCCCTCCTCCTATTAGGGTACAAAATTACGCAAACTTATGCGATTTTCATAAGAAATGAAACGTTTTAAGAACATTTTTCGTAATTTTGCCCCCACATCCCCATCACTTTATTGTCAACGACACGGTGCTGACGCAGCCCCGACGCAGATGACGACCAAGGAGTAGCGTAAAACCTCGCTCGTAAAGAGGACCCCGACGCACGCCAGTCGCACCACGCCTCGAGCCACGCCCGCATCGAAACACAAGCGTCTCCCTGGTATGGAGACATTAACCACAGAACAAAAAGAAATGAAAGTATTGAAGTTTGGCGGAACCTCAGTGGGTTCCGTAGAGAGTATTCTCAGCCTTAAGGCTATCGTAGAGAAAGAGGCGCAGAAGCAGCCTATCATCGTCGTAGTGAGCGCCCTGGGCGGCATCACCGATAAGCTCATCGCCACATCCGTGCTCGCACAGAAAGGCGACGAGACGTGGAAGGACGAGTTTCAGGCTATGGTGGAACGCCACCACAAGATGATAGACACTATCATCACCGACCCGCGCAAACGCGAACAGCTCTTCAACATCGTCGACTCGCTCTTCGAGCAGTTGCGTTCCATCTACTTCGGCGTGTACCTCATACACGACCTCTCGAAGAAGACGCAGGACGCCATCGTGAGCTACGGCGAGCGTCTCAGCTCGAACATCGTGGCTACACTGGTGCAGGGCGCAAAGTGGTACGACTCGCGCGAGTTCATCAAAACCGTGCGCAAGAATCATAAGAACACTCTCGACTCCGAACTGACAAACCGCCTCGTGCGTCGCACCTTCAGCGACCTGCAGCGCATTTCGCTTGTTCCGGGTTTTATAAGCAAAGACCGCGACACCGACGAGATTACGAACCTCGGTCGTGGCGGATCAGACTATACAGCTGCCATCATCGCCGCAGCGCTCGACGCCGAAATTCTTGAGATTTGGACCGACGTGGACGGCTTCATGACCGCCGACCCGCGCGTCATAAAGACCGCTTACACCATCAAGGAGCTGAGCTACATCGAGGCGATGGAGCTTTGCAACTTCGGTGCGAAGGTGGTATATCCGCCTACTATCTACCCCGTCTGCGTGAAGAACATTCCTATCCGCGTGAAGAACACGTTCAACCCCGACGGCGAGGGCAGCATCATCAAGCAGAAGGTGGCTAACAACGATAAGCCCATCAAGGGTATATCGAGCATCAACGGCACAACGCTCATCACCGTAGCGGGTCTGTCGATGGTGGGTGTGATCGGTGTGAACCGCCGCATCTTCACCGCCCTGGCAGACAACGGCATCAGCGTGTTCATGGTGTCGCAGGCTTCGTCAGAGAACTCTACGTCTATCGGCGTACGCGACCAGGACGCTGCGGAGGCTGTAGAGGTGCTCAACGGCGAGTTTGCGAAGGAGATAGAGACGGGCGCCATGTACCCCATGCACGCCGAAAACGGACTGGCTACCATCGCCGTCGTAGGCGAGAACATGAAGAACACGCCGGGCATCGCCGGCAAGCTCTTCGGCACACTCGGCAGAGCCGGCATCAGCATGATAGCGTGTGCGCAGGGTGCGCCGCAGACCAACATCTCGTTCGTCGTTAAGAGCGAACATCTGCGCAAGGCGCTCAACGCCATTCACGACTCGTTCTTCCTGTCTGAATACAAGGTGCTCAACCTCTTCGTCTGCGGCGTGGGCACAGTGGGCGGACAGTTGCTCGAACAGATTCACAATCAGTATGAGGAGCTGAAGCGCACAAAGCGTCTGAAGCTGAACGTGGTGGGCATAGCCACATCTAAGAAGGCACTCTTCAACAGCGACGGCATCGACCTCGCCAACTATCGCCAGCTGCTCGCAGACGCTCCTGAGAGCAACGAGAGCAAGCTGCGCGACGCCATTATAGAAATGAACTGCTTCAACAGCGTGTTCGTCGACTGCACGGCGAGCAAGGAGGTGGCAGAGATCTACCAGCCGCTGCTGGAGCACAACATATCGGTGATTGCGGCGAACAAGATTGCGGCATCGTCGTCGTACGAGAAGTACGCACGCCTGAAGGAGACAGCGCTGGCACGCGGCGTGTTCTTCCGCTACGAGACCAACGTGGGCGCCGGTCTGCCTATCATCGGCACCATCAACGACCTGCGCAACTCGGGCGACGTGATTCTGAAGATAGAGGCGGTGCTCTCGGGCACGCTCAACTTCATCTTCAACGAGATATCGGCTGACGTGACGCTCTCTGAGGCTGTGCGCCGCGCTAAGGAGCAGGGCTACAGCGAACCCGACCCGCGCATCGACCTCTCGGGCAAGGACGTGATACGCAAGCTCGTCATCCTGGCGCGCGAAGCCGGCTACAAGGTAGAGAAGACCGACGTGGAGGCTAACCTGTTCATACCCGACGAGTTCTTCGAGGGCAACATAGACGAGTTCTGGAAGAACCTGCCGAAGCTCGACGCCGACTTCGAGGCTCGACGCAAGCAGCTCGACGCCGAAGGCAAGCGCTGGCGCTTCGTGGCTACGTTCGACCACGGCAAACTGTCGGTGGCGCTGAAGGAGGTGGATAGCGCTCACCCGTTCTACAACCTGCAGGGCAGCAACAACATCGTGGCGCTCACAACCGAACGCTACCGCGAGTATCCGATGCTCATCCAGGGCTACGGAGCTGGCGCAAGCGTGACGGCAGCTGGCGTATTCGCCAACATCATGTCGATTGCAAACATATAAAATGGGCGAAACACTTGTCAGAATAAAATGAAAGTATTAACTTTGCATTAGAAAACAGAAACAGACACTCAACCCATAGGGGCGCGCCACGTTCGATCGGGATACTCATCAATAAAAAAATCGAAACCGAGAAGACTTCTTTTGCCAATGGCGGGCCATATAAAACCTCAGTGGACTAAGCTGCAAAGCCGGTGGATTACAAAGGCGGAGAGCTCTCAAATCTTGTATACTCGGAGTTTCATCACATCACTGGGCGTCCCTTTTTAACTATACGAGGAGATTACGCAGAAATGCCGTAATCTCCTTTTTTTTTTATAAATCACGTTAAATAGGATACACACACACACTGTAGTCGGATAAAATTAAGTAACTTTGTAATTGTAGAATACAACTTGCGCCAATGGTATACGAAAGCAAACACATACTGACTCCATCGCAGTCGATACAGAAGTCGTATCTGAGACAACCCACCGACATGGGCGAGCTGGAAAATTTCCGTTGCCAGCTCGAGATACTCCTAAACGAGCTGAACCCAACCGACCCAGAAGAGAGCAACAAGGGACGTGTTAAAACGTTTCTTGAGCAGACCTTATGGCCTTCAACGACATACGAGATTAATGCGTCGGAAAAAACCGACCTTACCATAAAGGACAAGAACATCGGACGCAATGTGGTACTTTTCGAGTTCAAGAAAGTGAATAGCGCGGAAATGGTAACAAAAGACAATCTTGTAAAGAAAGCCATGTTCGAGCTTGTACTTTATTATATACTTGAAGAACACGAAAAGAAAAACACAAGTATAAAGCACCTCGTCATATCCGACGGGTACAAATATTTTATTTTCGAGAAAGCCGAGTTTTGGGAACTATTCGGCAAGGACCGGAAACTGGTAAGCGAGATAAAATCGTCGGAGAACACGGCAAACGAGAAGAGAGAGTATATCTACAACCAGATAATAAGGCCGAAAGTAGAGACTGTAAAAGACAAACTTTCGTTCACTTTCGTCGATTTGGAAACATTCGCTAAAGAAACTTCTGCTGCCGACATCATTGCAAAGCCACGTTTCAAGGCTTTATTCAAGCTGTTCTCCCCTATCCACCTACAGAAACTGCCGTTTGCTGAAGACCATAACACCCTCAACAGAAAGTTCTATACCGAATTGTTGTACATAATGGGACTTGAGGAGCGTGGCGAAAAGCACCAAATACAACGCCTCGAAGCGAAGAAACGGCAAGCCTACTCCGTGTTCGAACAAGCATACGCCCTACTTGCCGACTACGACATTACGACAGACAAGGTAACGGGTAGAGAAATCGACGCACGTTTTGAGACAGCTCTCGGCTTGGTGATAGTGTGGATAAACCGCACACTATTCATGAAGCTTCTTGAGTCGCAACTGATAGCCTTCAACGGAAGCAAGAGAAAATATGCATTCTTCGACAAACTCACCGACTTTGCACTGATGCACTACCTGTTCTGCAAAGTGATGGCAATACCCGAGGCAGAACGCTCTGACGAGATGCGAGCCAAATTCGGAGAGGTTCCATATCTTAACAGCTCGCTTTTTGAGCTTACCGACATCGAGCAGAAATACTTCCCTATAAGCAGTCTGCGCGACAGCGAAGTGGCTGTTATGAAGAACACCTGTCTGAAGGACAATAAGGGGAAGACACTGACTGGCAGAATACACATACTCGACTATCTGAAGAGGTTTCTCGACAGCTACGACTTCGGTGCAGATACAGGCGAGAGCGGAAAGACAATAATAAACGCTTCGGTGCTCGGACTCATCTTCGAGAAGATAAACGGCTACAAGGACGGCTCGTTCTTCACGCCAGGATACATCACGTCATACCTGTGCCGCGAGACGCTGCGCCGCTGCGTGACAGACAAATACAACCAAACGTATGCCACACAATACGCCTCGTTCGACGAGCTCGCCGAAGACTTCGACCCTACCGACAAGACGCGACGCGACGAGGTGAACAGCCTTATCAACAACATACGCATCTGCGACCCTGCGGTCGGCAGCGGCCACTTCATCGTGTCGGCTCTCAACGAACTGATAGCCATAAAATGGGAGCTGAAGGTGCTGAAGACCATCGACGGCAAGCGTTTCAAATATCGCGTAGACGTAGAGGACGACGAACTGGTTGTGACCGATGCCGACGGCGAGCTGCGCTACAACCCGAACGACAGCGAGAGCCAATTGGTTCAGGAGACACTTTTCGAGGAGAAACGCACAATCATCGAGAATTGCCTTTTCGGTGTGGACATAAACCCCAACAGTGCAGAGATATGCCAGCTACGCTTGTGGATAGAACTGCTGAAAAACGCCTATTACATAAAGGGCAACGACGGCAAGCGCCATCTGCAGACGCTGCCAAACATCGACATAAACATAAAGTGCGGCAACTCGTTGGTGATGAAATACCCATTGAATGCCCCTATTGACCATGTGCTAAGAGGAGCAAACGTCACCATAGGCGACTACAAGAATCATGTGGCTCACTACAAGAACAGTCCGTCGAAAGAGAATAAGCACATCGTTGAGCACGACATCTGGATGATAAAATCGAAGCTCAACGAAGGCTACGACAAAGACACCGACAAATACAAGAAATGGGTGAAGGTATGCTCCGACATTCTCTTGCTCGACAACTCGCTCTTTCCGCCTGAGGAAGCCGAGAACAAACGGCTCTCCGACTTACGCAAGCAGGAAGAGAATCTTCGTGTTTCATTAGAAGAGGCTTTGACACGCTATGCCCATTTGGGAGCATTTGAATGGCGTTATGAGTTTCCGGAAACACTGAACGAGAAAGGCGAGTTCATAGGCTTCGACTGCATAATAGGCAATCCACCTTACGGCGTATCCATAAAAGACGGATACCGCAAAACCGTGGAAGAAAAGTACGAGCACATGCCCGACTACGAAATATACTACTATTTCATAGCCTTAGGACAAGAGTTGCTGAAAGACAACGGATATTTGGCGTATATCATTCCGAATACGTGGCTATTCAATGTCAATGCAAAAGAATATCGTAAAGACATATTCAACAATTGGAGCATTGTGGAACTGCTGGATTGTACAAATTTTCAAATATTTGAGGCAGCAACAGTTCGCAACTCTGTTATTACCCTACAGAAATCAGCAAATCAGCAAAATAATATCGGTTATAGAAACACGCGCAATCTTTCGGACGAAACGGAAGGCAAGAAATCGTCGGGAAAGGATTATTTCACGGAATTGACACGACGTAAAAGACTCGTTGTTGACAAATCAGAACTGATTGATAAATTCTCACAAAACTGGGGACTTGCGCTGTACCTGACAAAGCAGGAAAAAGGCATTGTGTCAAAAATCAACTCGTTGCCAAGACGACTGAACGAGTTCTTTGACGTATCACAAGGATATATACCATACCGCCTAAAAGATCTTGAGAAAAACTTTGGCAAAGAAGAAGCCAAAATAATAAAAGAAGAACAAAGATGGCATTCAGACACGAAACTCAACGATAGTTACGAACTTGAAATAAAAGGAGAGAATATAACAAAATACAAATGTACTCCAAGCAATGTGTACGTTAAATATGGCAAACACGTTGGTACATATGTTGATATGAAATATTTCAGTTCTCCTCGTTTGCTCGTTCGTGAAATCATCAATCCGTTGATGGCTTGCTACGCTGAAGATACATACATCAACGACCCTGGAATAATAGACATAATAAAGAATGAAGACAACAACGTCTATTCATTCAAGACATTATGGGGGATACTGAACAGCCGACTGGCTACATTTTTCCTTCTCCACTTCGCTCCCAAGGCGAGCAAAGGAACATTCCCCAAAGTACTGATAACAGACATAAACAATTTTCCTCTACCGGAAATAGATGATGAAAACAATAAATATTTCTCAGAAATAGAGACATGTTACGATAGAATATTCGCAAAAGACAGAGAACCAGATTCTGACAAAATGTTCGTAAAAGAAAATGAATGGCAAATCGACTATTGGGTATTCAAACTGTATGGCATCACTTCGGAAGAGGACATAGACCTCGTGTATCCCGACTTCTACAAGCTAAAGCCTGCAGATTTCGACATCGAATGAAAATAATGCAACAATAAAAACAAGCAACAAGTACAAACAATATAAACATAAACAAAGTATATATGTTTTCTGGTATAGTAGAAGAAATGGCTACACTCGTAGCACTGAAAAACGATAAAGAGAATGTTGACTTCACGCTGACATGCTCGTTCACTGGCGAACTGAAGATAGACCAAAGCGTGGCGCACAACGGCGTATGCCTCACGGTTGTGGCTATCGACGGCGACCGCTACACCGTGACGGCGATGAAGGAGACGCTCGACCGCTCTAACCTCGGCGAGCTGAAGGTGGGCGACCGCGTGAACGTGGAGCGCTCGATGCTGATGAACGGCAGACTGGACGGTCATATCGTGCAGGGACATGTAGACGGTACGGCTGTGTGCAAGGAGATGCGCGACGCCGACGGATCGACATACTACACCTTCGAGTATAAGTTCGACCGCGAGATGGCTGAGCGCGGCTACTTCACGGTAGACAAAGGCTCGGTAACGGTGAACGGCGTTTCGCTCACCGTGTGCAACCCTACAGAAAACTCGTTCACCGTGGCTATCATCCCGTACACTCACGACAATACAAACTTCTGCGACATCAAGGTGGGCACACGCGTGAACATCGAGTTCGACATACTCGGCAAGTATATCGCGCGTCTGCAGCAGCTGAAGTAAAATTGGGTGGATGGCGTGTCAAAACTTTGTAGCTTTTGACACTCCCTCCCCCTACAGAATTAAGTCTTTTTAAGAAGGACTACGCTAAACCTTTAGCACTAAAGGTGCATCAAACAGATATATAGAGAGATTATAAAAGAATAATGAATCAATTAAAGACTATTTAAGTATGAAGAAGATTGGGATGACTTGTCTGGCAGGACTTTTCCTGCTGTCGCTGTCAACCGAATGTGCGGCTAAGCAGTGGTCGCTGAGAGACTGTATCGACTACGCCTTGGCTAACAACATCCAGTTGCAGAAGGCGAAGATAAAGGAGTATTCCGCCCTGGAGGACGTGAAGCAGAGTCAGTCGGCGCTGCTGCCGTCGCTCAACCTGTCTACATCGCAGAACATGAACTACACGCCGTGGCCTCAGCAAGGCAGAGCTACGGTGGCAGACGGCTATGTGCAGTCGAGCGTGGATAAGGTATACTACAACGGATCGTACTCACTCTCGGGCAACTGGACGGTGTGGAACGGCAACAAGAACCGCAACAACGTGAAGCTGAACAAGGTGGCGGCTGAGCAGGCACGTCTCGACTCGGCTACTACAGCCAACAGCGTGCTCGAACAGATTGCGCAGCTCTACGTGCAGATACTCTACTCGAACGAGGCTATCGCCGTGACGAAAGAGAGTCTGAAGACGAGCCAGACCAACGAGCAGCGCGGCAAGACAATGGTAGAGGTCGGCAAGATGAGCAAGGCTGATCTGGCACAGCTCACGGCGCAGCGTGCGCAGGACGAGTACGCCATCGTTGAAGCCGAGAGCAACCTGCGCAACTACAAGCGACAACTGAAGGAACTGCTGCAGATTACAAGCGACGAGGAGTTTGACGTCGCCGTACCTTCTACCACAGACGACATGGCGCTTGAGACTGTACCGGCGCTGAACGACGTGTATGCGGCTTCGCTCGAACAGCGACCAGAGATAAAGAACGCGAAGCTCGGCATCGAGAGCAGCGACCTCGGCATAAAGGTGGCTAAGGCGGGCAGAATGCCGACCGTAAGCCTCAACGCCGGCGTATCTACCTCTACCTCGTCGATGAGCGACAACGCTTGGGGCACGCAGATGAAGAACAACTTCAGCTTGGGCGGCGGAGTAACGGTGAGCATACCGCTCTTCGACAACCGACAGACTAAGACTGCCGTGAACAAGGCGAAGCTGCAGAAGCAGAGCTACCTGCTCGACTTGCAGGACAAGCAGACTACGCTCTACTCTACTATCGAGAACTACTGGCTGCAGGCTGTGACGAACCAGAACAAGTTCAAGGCGGCACGCGTTTCTACAGAGAGTGCGCTGGCAAGCTACGAGCTTCTCTCTGAACAGTTCAAGCAGGGTCTGAAGAACACCGTAGAACTGATGACGGGCAAGACAAACCTGCTGCAGGCGCAGCAGAACGAACTACAGAGCAAGTATCTCGCGATACTCAACCTCAACATGCTGGAATTCTATCAGACGGGAAACATTAAGTAAAAGTAAAAACAATTAGAGAGTAAATATGAATAAGAAAAAGACATTGGTGATAGTGGCGGTTGCCGCTATCGCCGCACTTGCTGTATGGCTATTGTCGGGCGGCAAGAAGGAAGAAAAAATTACGTTTGACACGGCTGCCGTTGCGCCGGCAAACATTATGAACAGCATCACCGCTACCGGAACGATCGAACCGGTAACGTCGGTTACGGTGGGTACGCAGGTGAGCGGCATCGTAAGCAAGCTCTTCGTCGACTACAATTCGGTAGTGAAGAAGGGACAGGTGATTGCGGAGCTCGACAAGACAAACCTTATGAGTCAGCTCAACACGGCAAAGACGCAGTTGGCTACGGCACAGAGCCAGCTCAACTACCAGACTGCCAACTACAAACGCTACAAGACACTTTTCGAGAAGGGACTCGTGGCTGCCGACGACTTCGACAACGCGAAGCTCTCGTACACGCAGGCTAAGGAGCAGGTGACTTCGGCTAAGGAGGAGGTGCAGCGCGCACAGACCAATCTCGGCTATGCCACTATCACCTCGCCTATCGACGGCGTGGTGCTCTCGAAGTCGGTTGAGGAGGGACAGACCGTTGCGGCAAGTTTCTCTACGCCTGAGCTGTTCACCATCGCGCAGGACCTGACGAACATGCAGGTAGTGGCAGATGTTGACGAGGCTGACATAGGCGACGTGAAGGAGGGCGAGCGCGTGACGTTCACCGTAGACGCTTACCCCGACGACACATTCGAGGGCGAGGTGAAGCAGGTGCGTCAGGAGGCTACCACGACGAACAATGTCGTGACGTACGAGGTGGTTATCTCTGCGCCGAACGCCGACCTGAAGCTGAAGCCGGGTCTCACAGCCAACGTCACAATCTACACAGCCGAGCGCAAGGGCGTGCTCTCCGTGCCGTCGAAGGCGCTGCGCTTCACTCCGCAGAAGGAGACCGTGGGCAAGATGAAGATTGTGGACGTAGCGAACGCAAAGAACAAGGTGTGGACCATCGAGGGCAACTCTATCGTGGCGCACAAGGTGAACATCGGCATGACCGACGGCACGAACACGCAGATTGTGGGTGGCATAGCCGAGGGCACAAAGGTCGTTACCGGACTCAACGTGATGGGCGGCGAAGAGCCGAAGCCTATGGAGGCACAGGGCGAGAGCAGTCCGTTCGCTCCAGGCCCTCCGGGAAAGAACAAGAAGAAGTAAACAGCGTTTAAAGGTTAGGGCACGAGCCATCGGCGGCGTTCGCAATCCGATCAGGCGGCGTTCGCAATCCGATCAGACGGCGTTCGCAATCCAATCAGACGGCGTACGCAATCCGGTCCGGCGGCGGTCGGCACACGCCCTAACCCTACACAATAATCATTACGAACTATGGACGAAAAGAAAGTAGTAATAGAACTCGACAACGTGAAGCGCGACTTCCTCGTGGGCGACGAGACGGTGCATGCGCTGCGCGGTGTGTCGTTCAAGATATACGAGGGCGAGTTTGTCACAATCATGGGCAAATCGGGTTCGGGCAAGTCGACGCTGCTCAACCAGCTCGGATGCCTCGACACGCCTACCTCGGGCGAATACTATCTCGACGGAGTGTCGGTGCGCAAGATGTCGAAGGCGCAGCGCGCCGTGCTGCGCAACCGCAAGATTGGCTTCATCTTTCAGAACTACAACCTGTTGCCGAAGACGACGAGCGTGGAGAACGTGGAGCTGCCGCTGATGTACAACGCCGCCATCGGAGCCAAGGAGCGCGAGGAGCGCGCCGTGAAGGCGCTGCAGGCTGTGGGACTGGGCGAGCGCCTCTACCACAAGTCGAACCAGATGTCGGGCGGACAGATGCAGCGTGTGGCGATAGCACGCGCGCTGGTGAACGACCCAGCCGTGATTCTTGCCGACGAGGCAACGGGAAACCTCGACACACGCACTTCGTTCGAGATTCTCATTCTCTTCCAGAAGCTGCACGCTGCAGGCCGAACCATCATCTTCGTGACGCACAACCCCGACATAGCCAACTACTCCTCGCGCAACATCATGCTGCGCGACGGACATGTGATAAGCGACGAGTACAACACCAATATCCTCTCGGCTGAGGAAGGACTGGCGGCGTTGCCGGCAAGTTCCGACGAATGAAGCCTCAGGAACGGCTCTGACGAATGAAAATGACAAAAAAGCGGCGGCTGCGCCTGTAGTCGCCAAAACACAACAAGATTATGAATTATAGCAATCTTTTCAAAATAGCCCTTCGCGCCATTGCAGCCAACAAGCTGCGCTCGTTCCTCACAGCGCTTGGCATCATCATCGGTGTGGCGTCGGTCATCACGATGCTCGCCATCGGCCAGGGATCGAAGCGCAGCATTCAGGCGAACATCGCCGAGATGGGCTCAAACATGATAATGATAAGTCCGGGAGCCGACCGCGGTCCGGGCGGTGTGCGCCAGGACCCATCGGCGATGGAGACGCTGAAGCTCACCGACTACAACTCCATCAAGGACGAGTGCCACTTCATCAAAGGCATCAGCCCCACGGTGAACAGTAGCGGACAGTGGATATACGGCAACAACAACACGCCGTCGTCTATCTACGGCGTAAACCAAGACTATCTCGAAATCAGACAACTCTCTGTGAGTGAAGGAGAAATGTTCACCGACGCCGACATTAAGTCGAGTGCGAAGGTGTGCATATTGGGTCAGACCGTTGTAGACAATCTGTTCCCCGACGGATCGGACCCCGTAGGCAAGGTGGTGCGCTTCAACGCAATACCGTTCCGCGTGGTGGGCGTGCTGAAGAAGAAGGGTTACAACTCGATGGGCATGGATCAGGACGACCTCGTGCTTGCGCCGTACACAACGGTGATGAAGCGCATCAAGGCGCAGACGTATCTCGGCGGAATAACCTGCTCGGCAATAACCGAAGACCTCACGTCGAAGGCTATCGACGAGATAACAGCCGTGCTGCGCCGCAACCATAAGCTGAAGGAGGCGACCGACATGCAGGAGGCTGACGACGACGACTTCAACATACGCTCGCAGGAGGAGCTGGCGAGCATGATGAACTCTACAACCGACATGATGACCATACTGCTCGGTTGCGTGGCTGGCATCTCGCTCATCGTTGGCGGCATCGGCATTATGAACATCATGTACGTGAGCGTTACGGAGCGCACACGAGAGATTGGCTTGCGAATGAGTGTCGGCGCCCGTGGCGTTGATATCCTCAGCCAGTTTCTCATCGAGGCTATCCTGCTCAGCGTCACCGGCGGACTGATTGGCGTGGGACTGGGCATCGGAGCCTCCTACGCCGTGAAGCTGATAGCCCACTGGCCTATATACATTCAGCCGTGGAGCATCATCATGAGCTTCGCTGTCTGCACCTTCACGGGTGTGTTCTTCGGCTGGTATCCGGCTAAGAAGGCTGCACAGCTCGACCCTATCGAGGCGATACGCTACGAGTAAAAAAGAGCGTAGCTACAGAATTGACCATGAGAACAATGTAAGGCTGGAAGATCGGCTGGAAGATAAACCTTGTATCGGGCTTATCTGCCAGCCATCTTCCAGCCTTTATCATCTTCACATACAGCCGATTATACGGATGCTGGAAGATATGGTAGATTTTTTCGCTATACAGCTGTTTGTATAGTGTTACTTTGCAATATATTTCTTTCCGTTCACGATTACCACTCCGTGAGCGCCCTGCCCTACTCGTTGTCCGCTGATATTATAACGAACGGCGTCGGCAGGAATTTCGCCTTCGACAGACACGCCATTGACAGACGTCATCGGACTTAACACGATATCCTTCACAACACTGCCCTTTATCTCTATAGGCTGACTCTCGTAGTAGCTGTAATAGCCGTCTGCCCAAGCGGTGAGCTGATAAGTGAGGTCGGTTCTGCCGACATTTATACTGTAGTAGCCCGACTCGTCGCTTGTGCCTTCATAGACAGCTTCAGAACTGCGAAGGTTTACCGTGGCGCCCTTCACCGGCTTGCCGTTGCAAGTGACCATGCCTGAGAGCATCGAACGTATGGTTTTGCCCGAAGCGAGGTCTACCTCGTAGATGCGCAACCATGGTCCGTCGGTGGCAGTGGTTTGGCGCACAACAATCTTGAAGTAGCGTATGTCTGCCGGCTCGCCGAGAACCTTACGAAACTCCGACTTAAGCGGAGCTGAGTCGTCGCTGCAGAGCAGAGTCCAGTTGCTGTTGTCGGTAGACCCGTATATATCGTATGCCTTGATGTAGCGCGTAGGATCGTCGCCCATCTTGAACTGGAAGCCGCCGACGCTATTGACCGTTTGCATATCCACGACAATAGTGTGAGGCAATGTTGCCGAACCTCCCCTCCACTGCGGATGCCAGTAGGTGTTATCGTCGCCGTCTACAATCTGCTGAGCGCGTCCGTTGGTGCCCTCGCCGGATGTCTCCTCACTCGACTTCTCTATCACCGTCCAGCCTTTCTTGTCCAAGAGGTTCTGCGTAAAGAGTTCGTCTTCCGTAGCACGGTCAATCTCTTTCTGTATGGCCTGACGAACACGAAGGTCGAGCGGAGCGATGTCGATGGTGTCCACCACGGTGTTGTCGGTAGCAAGAGCTACGGTAGAAGCGGTCTGCTTTGTAGAGGTGTAACCGCCTGACTGCATGAAGAACGTGCGGTCGGAAGCCTTGTCGGTAGCGCCCTGTCCGTAGTCGGTACGAGCTCCAGCCTCGCTTCTGCCGTCGGTATGTCCGAAGCCTACGCTGTTGAAGTTGTACCACTTGCCTGTAGTGCGAGAGCGTCCGTAGCCGTTGCGATAGTATGCCTTGCGAGAAGCCTGTCCGTTAGCCCATACATAGTTCTCGAGGAACGAATACCATGAACTGAAATATGTAGACGAGTTGCGTTTGCGCACTGTAGCCATATACTGCCAGCCTTTGCCGTCCAAAGCGTTGAACCATGTAGAGACAAGCATGTTGTGCTGCTCGTGAACTACGGTCTTGCCGTTCTCAATGGTGGTGTACGACGTCGTTTCGGGTCGGCAGTTGGTGATGAACTGCACGTAGGTACCAGGTGTCCAGTAGTTGCCGCGGCGATAGGTCTGCACACCGGTGCCCTCATTGCCGAAACGGTTCACCGTGGTCTGCTCGTCCCAATCGACAGCACCGGCACGCAGATGCTCCGGCAGATTGGGGTCTTCGTCGGTCGATCCGTCGTCCCACATCGAGAAGAGTACGTCGTGACGAGGTTCGCCGTCGATGTAGCCGTTCATCTGTATGCCCATATAGCCGTTGAGCGCACCTATTGCCTCGGCGTATGTGCCAACGAGGTCAGACTCCGCAGGTATCATTATCTCCTCGAACAGCCAGTCGTAGCCGTCGCCGGAAGGAGCGCCAGCCGCTGTGGTATGCCAGTTGTTGAGATGAACGGACGGCGACGACAGATAGTTGGCAGCGTAGGAGGCTTCGCTGGAAGATGTAGAAAACTTGAAGCGGCTGATGTTGTTTATGGCGTTGTTGCCGGAGAGACACTCGAGTTTATAGCGATAATAAGCTGAGCGTGTGAAGGTTATGTCGCCCATACTTGCTTCTACTTCACCTCCAAGAATCGGACCTTTCACACTGAACTCCTTTGTATAAATAGGTGTGGCAGGCGAATTGGGGTCGGAAACTGTAAGGCGGAAGCGCACTGTCTGCAACGCCTTGAGGTTAAGTTTCAAGGTGTTTGAAACGATTGCAGCCGGATGATGGAAGTAATAGACGGCGCAAACGGAGGTTGAGGTCCAGGCAGAAAGCGTGTTGTTCATCTGCGGTCGACCGCTGTAGTTGAGCGCTTCGCCAGGCATATTGATGCCCGATGCACCAACCGTTCCGTCGGTTGTCTCTACGTAGCCATGCGCTGCAGACAACTCCGTCTCAACGGCATGTACATACGAACTGAGCGCCGGCACGGAAAGTGCGACGCTCAGTAATAGTCTTGGTAATATATTCATTATCTATCTTTTATATTATTTGATACCTCTGTTGTTGAGCGCATCGCTGTAGCGCTTTGCGTTCTGCATGTGGTCTGTATATGTACGTGCAAAGTTGTGGGTTCCGCTGAAGTCTTCCTTGGCACACATATATAGATAGTCATGCTGCACATGGTTGAGCACAGCATCGATGCCTGCTATAGACGGGATGCGGATTGGTCCGGGCGGCAGTCCTGGGTTGCGGTAGGTGTTATACGGACTCTTTATGTAGAGCAGATTATTGTAGATGCGTTTCAGGTCGAAGCGCTTCCATGCGAACTTGATTGTAGGGTCGGCCTGCAACGGCATTCCTTCCGGATATTCGGCGTTACGCAGCATGAGACGATTGTAGTACATGCCGGCTACCATCGGCTTCTCGCCGTTGTTGGCTGTCTCCTCATCGACGATGCTGGCAAGCGTTGTCACCTCAACCGGCGTGAGCTTCATGGCCTGTGCTTTCTTGGTGCGTTCGGCGTTCCAGAACGCCTTGTTCTCCTTCTGCATACGGTCGAGCAGTTTGTCTACCGTCACGTTCCAATAGATGTCGTAGGTGTTCGGAATGAAGAGGGCGGCGATGGTTGCGGTGTCGTAACCGTACTTCTGGCAGACTGCCTCGTCGGTAAGTGCCTTGTAGAGAGCCGTACTGTCCATCATGAGACGCTTGGAGAGTTCGGCTGCAAGACGGTCCATAGTGCGCACCGACGGCACGACAAGACTGACTGGTGTCTGCAAACCATTCTTCAGATGGCGAAACACCATTAACGATCCTTCACCTGGACGCACGGCATAGCGGCCTGTGCGTACGTTGTCGGCATAGCTGCTCACCTTGACGAGGGTCTTGAAGCCTGCCATCGCATTACTCTTTGACACTTCGCCGAGTTTTGTGTATACGGAATCGATGGTGTCGTCGTCGTCGATGTACACGTATTGTGTGTCGCCGCTCGACGACATACCGGCAAAGAAGAAATAATAGACAATGGCGACTGCAACTAACAGACCGACGCCAATGAACTTGAAAAGCATACTGCTTTTATTCTTTTTCTTTCTCATAGTTTTAAATTATATGTTGCTGAAACACTGCAAAGGTAGAGTAAATATGATATATGACAAAAATAAATGTAATGTTTTTAATCGTCGATACAAATTTATACGCCTTTGCTTAAAAATACGTACTTTTGTAACGCAGAATTAAATAATCGGAATCAATCAAAATCAATATGAATATGTACGATACATACATCTTCGACTTGGACGGCACCCTGCTTTCTACACTCAACGACCTTGCGGCAAGTTGCAACTACGCTTTGAAAAGTAATGGCATGCCGCAGCGAACACTCGATGAAGTGCGACAGTTTGTAGGCAACGGTGTCAAGAAACTTATGGAGCGAGCTATCCCCGACGGACTGAACAATCCGCTGTTCGACAAGACTTACCAGGATTTCCGCCAACATTACATGAAGCACAACCTCGACACAACATGCCCGTACGATGGTGTGATGGATATGCTGAAGGAGTTGCACAGACGTGGAAAGAAGGTGGCTGTTGTAAGCAATAAGTTCTACGCTGCAACGCAGGATCTGTGCCGCCACTTCTTCGGCGAGGAACTTGTGCCTGTGGCTATCGGCGAACGAGAGGATATACGCAAGAAGCCGGCACCCGACACGGTGATAGAGGCTCTGCGACAGCTCGACGCCACTGCTGACGGCGCTGTGTATATCGGCGACAGCGATGTGGACATTGACACGGCTCGCAATTCGCACATGCCGTGCATCAGTGTGTTGTGGGGATTCCGCGACAAGGACTTCCTGTTGCAGCATGGAGCAACAACTCTCGTTGAGAAACCCGAGGAGATTTTAAAAGTAAAAAAGTAAAAGGTAAAAAGACTAAAAGAACAAGGTAAAGATAAATACACAGTAGGAAGAGAAGAGTTTTTAAATGAATGTTATAATTGGACACATGAACATGCTGATTTAATTAGGGCTCAATGGGCTAAACTTGGTATTGCTCTTGATTATTCTAAAGAAAGATTTACTCTTGATGATGGTATGCAAGAAGCTGTTAAAAAAGTATTTGTTGATTATTATAATAAAGGACTTATTTATCGTGGTAAAAAAATTATTAACTGGGATCCAGTAGCTAAAACAGCTATTTCTAATGAAGAACTAGTTTATAAAACTGAAGAAAGTGCTTTTTATCATTTAAAATACAAACTAAGTGATAGTGAAGAATACTTAGATGTTGCCACTACTAGACCAGAAACTCTTTTTGGTGATACGGCTGTTGCCGTAAATAAAAGTGATACTCGTTATCAAAAATATATTGGTAAAAGTGTTGTTTTA